>Ga0224495_10001614_pt1 | contig 15682 bp, 11 predicted proteins | sample SF_Jul11_sed_USG_FD_168128 | JGI IMG/M metagenome (GOLD analysis project Ga0224495, IMG submission 168128) | Sediment microbial communities from San Francisco Bay, California, United States - SF_Jul11_sed_USGS_4_1 | ecosystem: Environmental > Aquatic > Marine > Sediment | place: USA: California... | reverse complement strand
CGGCCGAGGAATTCTTCCAGTGCGCAGACGAGGCGCTGCGCGCCTGCAAGCAGCGGGGGCGCAACAGCGTGCTGCATTACTCGATGCTGGATCGAACCCAGAAATCCGGGATGCTCTAACCCCCCCCCTTTTTTCTCGCAGGATTAGACCGGTTACTGGAGGCGCCACGCCGCGGCCAAGAGTGGGGCCGACACCTGCCTTGCGCAACTAACGGCGCGTATCGAAGATCCGTTCTGGATGCTCCAGATCATTGACCCGGCGCCAGTCTTCCGCACCCGCGGCACGTACGCGTTTCTCCCACCATTCCATACGGCTGAGGTAGCGGCGCGGATCGATATTGTCAGTGGTGAGTTTAGTGACATTGAGCGCAACAATATTTATGCCTTTCAGGTTGATCGGAAAATCACGCATGGTTTGATAATCCAGCTCCTCCTGCATATCGGAGAAAATCAGGATAGTCTTGCGCCCGGCGCCGGTTTCATTCAGAAATTCTGCTGCCTGGATGATACCACCGGTGATATCTGTGTAGGCGCTGCCCTTCGTAACGCCCTTGGTAAAATCCGCAACCTTGTCGCGAAAGGCGCGCTTCTGGGCATTGGCCTGAAGCGGATCCTTGTCGAACGTGACCTTGGCAATAATATCCTTCTCGCTGAACGAACGGCTTTTCACGCGCGCCACGGCAAACGAATCACCCGGGTTGAGCGTACCGAGTATGTAGCCGGTCAGTGCCTGCGCCCTCCCCAGCTCCTGGGTATAGGTGCCGGAGGTGTCGACCAGCATGTAGACCGACTTGGCATGGCTCCTCTTGTCGGCACAGGCACTGACGGCCAGAGCGATGGATAGCGCAAGCACCACATTCAGGATTCTGTACATTATCCCTGCTCCCCAGTGGCACGACGCTCGCTCTCGCTCAGACGCTTGGGGAACGGCACGGACTCCACGGATGAAGGCAGCACAGCTGTCCTGCGTCCGGCATTGGTGCCCTGCACCACCCGTTCGATCAACAGCGGCACGAAGATCACCGCGTCGTACAGCATGCATAGCGCATTGCCAGTCTGTTTCACGACGACACCTATGATTCGCAGCAACAGCGCCAGCCCGCGCAAGGCGAATACCATACCTGTGCCAAACACGGTGCGAGAAGACTGGATGAAGTATTCGAGAGGTATCGCGACAAATGCCAGCGCGAACGGCAAGGTAAAGCCAAGGATCATCTGCCCGGCTGTCGGGATCTTCATCATCCATGAGGCGTCCACCGGCGCGGCCACCGCGGCATTGCCGAGCGATTGCTTGAGCGCCATGTCGGCCGACACAATCAGATCGCGCATCACCGCTAACGCCACCTCCACACCGGCAAGCACCAGCAATATGGTGAGCGACATCCACATCATGTTGCGACGCATTTTTTCATTAACATTCGACAGCGGAAAAAGATGCGTAAAACGCAACGACTCCATCAGAAACAACCCCATCAGGGTCTCGAACAGAATAATCACCAATGCTGCGACTTCCGAGGCCTGCAGGTTGTCAGTGATGAAATCGCCACCACCGACCATCGCCGACATCGGCAGGGAGATGAGCTTGTAATTGACAAATGCCCCGCCAATCGCAATCAACATTACCAGTCCGGAAATCGAAAACTGAATTGAGGCTGAAGCACCCAGCGCATGCTCGGCCTTGTCCAGGTTGGCATTGATCTGCTGGACTTTCTCGACCTGTGCGTCGATCTTGGCGGCGCTGCCCTGCAAACCGGTAATGTTTTTGTCGACCTTGTTCAGCGTCTGCTGCAGTGAGCGCCAGAATGGCTGGAAGCCTTTAAGGATCTTGTGGCGCTCCTGATAGGAGCGGCGATATTCAGCCACAACCTTATCGTAGATCTCATCTATCGATGTGCTGATGTCGGCCAGGATCCGCTCTACCAGGCCATCACCAGACGGCTTGATCTTTGCTATGGCGCCGACCGCCTTGGTCCACTCCGGCGGCGGCGGCGGTACCTCGCCGCACTTCTGGTAGTCCTCTTCGATGCGCGTAATCTCGTCCATCAGCTTGCGCTGCAGTGCCGGGTAGCCCTGCAGGTCACGCTGCACCACCGCGGTTACCCGTTCAAACTCGCGTTCTATCGACTTCATTGCCTCTTCGCGGCCATGTGCCAGCAGTACGATGCGATTACGTTCGCGCAACAACACGGCACTGGACGCCAGCCAGCGGGCGCCGAGGCGTAATGGGTTGCTGATGGCACGCGTGATCGAACGGAACAGACCCTGCATCGGCCGTCGCGCCGCATACAGAAAGGGCATGGAGACCAGAAACAGCGCCACCGCCGACAATGCCGGGTTTTCCGGCCAGATCATCCACATGGTCCCGCTAAGCATGAATCTTCTCCCTTTTCAGAGGATGCTGCAGTGAACTGCTCTAAGCCTACATCCATTATGAGGCTGAAGCGCAACCATACCGTGACGACTACCGTTTGGGCAGATGAAGACAGAGGTTTACAGGATTACCGGCAGGGATGGACAGACATGCGGTGTTTCACGCGGAAACGCCGTGTTTGGCAGGCATGGGGATGGACTATGGCCTGGTATCGGCCTCGCTCGCCTCTTTTTTGGCCGGCAGCATGTCCTCGCGTGAAATGCCGAGCCACATGACGATGGGACTTGCCACCAGCACCGAAGAATAGATGCCGAACAGAATGCCAATGGTCAGGGCCAGTGCGAAATAATGCAAAGTCTCGCCACCGAATATCAGCATGGACAGCACAGCGAGCTGGGTCGCGCCATGCGTGATGATGGTACGCGACATGGTTCGGGTGATCGCGTTATCAATGATCTGCGGTGTTGTGGCGGTACGCATTTTCCGAAAGTTTTCCCGGATCCGGTCGAACACCACCACCGATTCGTTTACGGAATAGCCTAGGATGGCGAGCACCGCCGCCAACACGGTGAGCGAGAAGTCCCACTGAAACAATGCAAAAAAACCGAGAATAATAACCACATCGTGCAGGTTGGCGATGATCGCCGCTACGCCAAATTTCCATTCAAAACGGAACCACAGGTAGACCACGATGCCGATGGACACGAACAGCAGCGCCAACCCGCCATTCTCATAGAGTTCACGGCCAACCTGCGGACCGACAAACTCGGTTCGCCGCATCTGCGCACCGGCGTTTTCGCGGCGCAGCAGTTCCATTACCGTATCGGATAGGGTGGCACTGGCCATGTTGGCCTTCCCCGGCAAACGAATCAGCAGGTCGCGCGAACCACCGAAGTTCTGCACCGTGGCATCGGCGTAGCCGTTGCGTTCCAGCAACGCGCGTACTTGCGGCACATCGGCCGCCTGCGGGTAGCTGACCTCCATCACCGTACCGCCGGTGAAATCCACACCGAAGTTGAGTCCGCGGGTCGCCAGAAAAAATACTGCGAGGAGGAACGTCACCAGAGAGATCACGTTAAACACCAACGCGTGGCGCATGAACGGGATGTCTTTACGGATTTTGAAAAATTCCATGGCGAGCGTGTATCTTTGTCGGAGAGATCGGTTTCAGTTTCTGGGTAGCGTTACTTCCACTGCGTATTGCCGATGGCCAGTCGTTCAAGCTTGTGCCGACTACCGTAGATCAGGTTTACCAGGGCGCGTGACACCATCACTCCGCTGAACATGGAGGTGATAATGCCCAAACACAGCACCACCGCAAATCCGCGTACTGGTCCGCTGCCAAACATGAACAACGTGATACCGGCAATCAGCGTGGTGATATTGGAGTCGAAAATAGTACCGAATGCTCTCTCGTAGCCTGCATGAATGCTGGCCTGTGGCGTGTTGCCGTTGCGCAGCTCCTCGCGGATGCGTTCGTTGATCAGCACATTGGCGTCGATGGCCATGCCAACCGTAAGCGCGATGGCGGCCATGCCGGGCAACGTCAACGTGGCCTGCAGCAGCGACAGCAATGCGACCAGTAATACCACATTGACACCGAGCGCGAGGACCGCTGTCACACCGAAGACAAGATAGTAGATGGCCATGAACACGGCGATCGCGGCGAAACCAATCCAGGTGGAATGAAACCCACGCTGGATGTTTTCGGCGCCAAGGCTCGGACCGATGGTGCGCTCCTCGATAATCTCGACCGGCGCAGCGAGTGCCCCGGCCCGCAACAGCAGCGCCAAATCACGCGCCTCTTCGATACTGTCGAGACCGGTGATCTGGAAGCGTTTGCCGATTTGCTCTCGAATCACTGGTGATGTGATTACCTCTTCGACACGCACGCGATTGCGTACCTGCCGCCCGTCGGCGCCCAGCACCGGCTTGCCGGTCGCGTCCAGCTGCGTTTCCGATTTAATCTCGATATACACGACCGCCATGCGCTTGCCGACGTTCTCGCCGGTGATACGCTGGTTAATGGCCGCACCGCGTGCGTCGAGCGTAATGTGCGCCACCGCCCCACCCGCCTGACTGTCAAAGCCGGCGGCGGCATCGACGATGTTGTCACCCGAGTAGATTACCTGCTTCTTGATCAGAATCGGACGGCCACGACGGTCCTTGTAAAGTTTAGACCCGGCCGGAACATGACCGCTGAGCGCCGACGTCAAGTCGTGTTCTTCATCGACCAGCATGATCTCGAGAGTTGCCGTGCGGCCGAGAATTTCCTTGGCCTTGGCGGTGTCCTGTACGCCGGGCAACTGAACCACGATGCGATCGACACCTTGCTGCTGAATGACCGGCTCGGCCACACCCAGTTCATTCACGCGGTTGCGCAGCGCAACGATATTCTGGTCGATCGCGAACTTGCGCTTCTCAGTCATGGATTGTTCAGTCAGGCGCGCGAGCAGGAAATACTCGTCGCCCCTCTGGCCGTCGGCCAGGCCCAGCTCCGGCAACTGGCGACGTACTACTTCGCGTGCCTTGTCGCGCTCGGCCGCATCGCGGAAGCGTACTTCGAGCCCGCCACTGTCGAGACGCGTCACGGTCAGGTAGCGCACCTTCTTTTCACGCAGTGCGCTGCGCAGATCATCCACGTAGCGCTCCTCGGCCTTCTTGAGCGCCGACACCATGTCCACCTGCATGAGGAAATGCACGCCGCCGCGCAGATCGAGACCCAGGTACATTGGATTGGCGTTGATCCAGCCGAACCAGGCGGGCGTGGCAGGCAACAGGTTGAGTGCGACGGTGTAGTGGTCGCCGAGCGCGCGCTGCACAGTCTCGCGCGCCTTGAGCTGGGCATCGGTATCGCGGAATCGTATCTTGATGCCCTTGTCATCACGTTGTGAGGCGATGACGTCGATACCGGCATGCTTCAGCACCTGCTCCACCTGCGCCAGGGTCGTCGCATCCACCTTGGTGGTGCGCGTGGCCGAAACCTGGATAGCCGGGTCTTCGCCGTACAGATTGGGCAGGAAGTATATGAATCCCGGCACGACAATGGCCAGAATCAGCAGGTATTTCCAGAGCGGGTAGCGGTTCATGAGTTACGGGAGAAGTATCTTTATTCTATGGGAACGGTCTTATGGCCGCGGCTTGTTATTCACGGCCAAAAGGCCGTCCCCACATTGAGTCAAGCGCCCTTGACCGTACCCTTGGGCAGAACCTGCGCTACTGCATGGCGCTGTACCTTTATGCTCACGCCGTCAGCCACTTCTACCGTGATGTAGCTCTCGCTGACATCGGTCACGCGCCCGAGGATGCCGCCACCGGCCACCACCTCATCGCCCTTGGCGAGTTTGGCCACCATCTCGCGGTGTTCCTTGGCGCGCTTGCTCTGCGGGCGGATCAGCAGGAAGTAGAAGATGACGAAAATGATAATGAGCGGCAGGAACGACATGAATCCGCCGGCCGCGCCGCCGGCCGGGGCCGGGTCGGCGGCATGGGCATCGGTCACAATCAGGCTGAGGAGGTTTTCTGGCGCGGTCATGGCTGTTCCTGTAATCAATCGGGCTTGAAATTAGCGGCATCTGCCGGGGTTTCGCCGTCCTCCGGTTCGTCCGGGACGGTCTGGTTCTGGCGGCGCCTACAATAAAACTTCTCGACGAATTCATCCAGCCTTTTTTGCTCGATCGCCTGGCGCAGGCCACGCATCAGCGACTGGTAATAGTAAAGATTGTGGATGGTGGCCAGGCGCGCGCCCAGAATCTCATTGCACTGCTGCAGGTGGCGCAGGTAGGCGCGGCTGTAATGGCGGCAGGTGTAGCAGTCGCAGTGGGGGTCGATCGGGCCGGTGTCGGCGGCATAGCGGCTGTTGCGGATTTTCACCGACCCGTCGTGGGTAAACAGCCAGCCGTTGCGCGCATTGCGCGTGGGCATCACGCAGTCGAACATGTCCATGCCGCGGCGCACCGCCTCGACCAGATCCTCGGGCGTGCCGACACCCATCAGGTAGCGTGGCCGGTCGGCCGGCAGCTCCGGGGCCATACCTTCCAGCACCCGCAGCATTTCCTCCTTCGGTTCGCCCACCGACAGCCCGCCCAGGGCGTAGCCGTCAAAGCCGATCTGCTTGAGGCCGGCAAGCGATTCCCGGCGAAGCGGCACGTACATGCCGCCCTGCACAATCCCGAACAGCGCTCCTGGATGTCCTTCATGGGCGCGCTTGCTGCGCTCCGCCCAGCGCAGGGAGAGCTCCATGGAGGCGCGTGCCTGTTCTTCCGTGGCCGGATACGGGGTGCACTCGTCGAAGATCATAATAATGTCAGCGCCCAGCGCCTGCTGCATGGCCATGGATTCTTCCGGCCCCATGAAAATACGGTCGCCGTTCACCGGCGACTGGAAGGTCACGCCCTGTTCGCTGATTTTTCGGAGTTTACCCAGGCTCCACACCTGAAACCCGCCGGAATCGGTGAGAATCGGCCCATCCCAGTGCATGAAGCGATGCAGACCGCCATGCGCGCGCATTACCTCCATGCCGGGGCGCAGCATAAGATGAAAGGTATTGCCGAGAATGATCTGCGCACCCAACTCACGCAGCTCTTCCGGAGTCATGGCCTTGACCGTGCCATAGGTCCCGACCGGCATGAATGCCGGGGTCTCGACCGTGCCGCGATCGAACTTAAGGCGCCCGCGGCGCGCGGGGCCAGCGGTTCCGAGCAACTCAAACTTCATGCAGGCTCAGTCACAGGGGAATGGCAAAAGTGATACATCCGCTGAATGTTAACGGGTTCCGGCAACCGGATAAACATACACCTATATATATGATGTGACATGACTAACGTTGCCGCGTCACCAGCATGGCGTCACCGTAGCTGAAAAAGCGGTAGCGTTCCTCGACCGCATGCCGGTAGGCACGGAGGACATTTTCCTGCCCGCCAAAGGCGCACACCAGCATGAGCAGCGTGGATTCCGGCAAGTGGAAATTGGTGATCAGGGCATCCACGACGCGGAACCGATAGCCGGGGGTAATGAAAATATCGGTCTCGCCGCGGAATGGCCGGATGCATGTGTCATCGGCCGCCGTTTCCAGTGCGCGCATCACCGTGGTGCCCACCGCAACCACTCGCCGGCCCGCCTGTCTCGCCGCATTGACCCGCGCCGCCGTCTCAGGACTTACCGCGAGCCACTCGCTGTGCATGCGGTGCTGCGCGATGTCGTCCACGCGCAACGGCTGGAAGGTGCCGGCACCGACATGCAGGGTGACGAACGCACGCTCCACGCCCATGGCGTCGAGACGCGCCAGCATCGCCGCATCGAAATGCAGGCCGGCGGTGGGCGCGGCCACCGCGCCGGGTGTCTGGGCGAATACGGTTTGATAGCGTTCCCGGTCGGCATCGGCATCCGGTCGCGAAATATACGGCGGCAACGGGATATGACCGATGCGATCGAGAACCTGCAACAATGGTTCCGACCCCTCGAACTCGATCTCGTAGAATTCACCCTTTCGTCCCAGCACCCGTGCCTGAACTGCGTGCTCAAGCAACAGGCCTTGCCCCGGCTTTGGCGGCTTGCTGGCACGGCATTGCGCGAGCGCGCAACGCTCGTTCAGCACACGCTCAATGAGCAGTTCAATGCGCCCACCCGAATCTTTCTCGCCATAAAGGCGCGCCGGAATGACGCGGGTATCGTTAAATACCAGCAAATCGTCGTTTCGGAGCAGAGCCGGCAGATCAGCAAAATTCCAGTCTTTGATGTGCCCGCTCGCGCCATCCAGACTCAGTAACCGGCTGGACGCTCGCTCGGCGAGCGGCACCTGCGCGATTAACTCCGCAGGAAGCTGGTAGGAAAAATCAGACTTGAGCAAGGAACCGACCCGCCGGATCAGGATTATGCACTCAGGAATTAGCGCCACGCGCAGGGCTGCGTATATGGCACCCAGTGGCAACTATACTTTAAGATAGATCAAACCCGAACGCCGGGATATCTGATAACCCTAAGCGCGGATGAAGTAAACCTATTCCAGAAAAGACGCCATGACCGGTACACGCTACTCACTCGAAGTGCAGCCTGTGATTCCCGCGCGGCTTGCGCGCCTGAATGAACTCGCCAATGACTTGCTCTACAGCTGGGACCGGCAGGTGCGCTCCCTGTTTTTCCGCCTCGACCGCGATTTGTGGGAGGCCTGCGGCCACAACCCCCGTGTATTCCTGCGGCGCATCTCGCAAAAACGCCTCGAGGAAGCGGTCGAGGACCGGATCTACATGGAGGACTATAACCGCGTCCTGTCCTCGTACGATACCTACCACCAGACACCGGCACGCTCCAGTATCGAGCACCTGCTCGATCCGAAACAGGACCTGGTCGCCTATTTCTGCGCCGAGTTCGGCTTTCATGAAAGCTTCCAGATCTACTCCGGCGGCCTCGGCATTCTCGCCGGTGACCACTGCAAGGCCGCCAGCGACCTCGGCATCCCGTTTGTCGCGGTGGGTCTGCTTTACCGTCAGGGTTTCTTCACCCAGACCATTGACGGACACGGCCACCAGGTGGCGCATTATGCGCCGACCAATTTCGCCGACCTGCCGATTGCACCGTCTGTGGGGGCGGACGGAAAGGAAATTCATGTACACGTGGATATCCACGAACGGCGTGTGACCCTGAAGGTGTGGAAGGCCAAGGCCGGCCACATTACCCTCTACCTGCTCGACAGCGACCTCTCGGAAAACAGCGAAGCCGATCGTGTCATTACCTATCAGCTGTATGGCGGCGACATCAACACACGCATCCAACAGGAAATCGTGCTGGGTCTTGGCGGTGTACGCGCGCTGCGCGCGATCGGTCTGCAACCGACCGTCTGGCACATCAACGAAGGGCATGCCGCGTTCCTGGTGCTGGAGCGCTGCCGAGAGATGGTTGCAGAAGGCCTGAATTTCGACAGCGCCCTCGAGGAGACCGCTGCCAATACCGTGTTCACCACGCACACCCCGGTACCGGCCGGGCATGATATCTTCGATCACAAGCTGATGCAGGCGTATTTCCCCGGATACGCACACGAACTCGGCATCAGCCTGGAACACTTCCTGTCGCTCGGCGCGACACCCAACAGCCAGGGCGGATTCAACCAGACGGCACTGGCGTTGCGCGGCTCGCGCTTCCGCAATGGTGTGTCGCGCATCCATGGCAGTATCGCTTCAAGCATGGCCTCGTACATCTGGCCGCAGATTGCGCCGAGTGAAAATCCGGTCGGTTACATCACCAACGGTGTGCATGTGCCCACTTTCCTGGCACGCGAGTGGGTCAACCTGTTCGATATGCGCTTCGGTGGCGGCTGGCGCAACGAATTGCTGAACGAGAAATATTGGGAGCAAATCGACGACATCCCCGACCACAGCTACTGGAGCCTGCGCCAGTCACTGAAAACCGAGATGCTTGCCGAAGTGCGACGTCGCGTGATTCTGCAACATCGGCGTAACGGTTGCAGCGCATCACTCATCGAACGTCTCACCCAACATCTCACGCCGCGAGAAACCGATATCCTGACCATCGGCTTCGCGCGCCGCTTCGCGACCTACAAACGTGCCACGCTATTGTTCGCCGATCCAGCACGTCTCGCACGACTGCTGAACGACCCACAGCATCCGTGCCTGCTGATCTTTGCCGGCAAGGCGCATCCGCACGATCTGCCGGCACAGCAACTCATCAAGGTCATCTATGAGTATTCGCGCCGCCCGGAATTCGAAGGGCGCATTATTCTGCTCGAAGGTTACGACCAGGCCTTGGCGCGCAAACTCGTAACCGGCGTGGATGTGTGGCTCAACACGCCCGAGTACCCGCTCGAGGCAAGCGGTACCTCCGGCGAGAAGGCCGGCATCAACGGTGTCATCAACCTGAGTGTGCTGGACGGCTGGTGGGACGAAGGCTACAACGGTCAGAACGGTTGGGCGATCACGCCGCACGGCGCATCAGTCGACCCACACTACCGCGACCGTGAAGAAGGTCAGGAGCTGCTCGATATCCTCGAGAAGCAGGTGCTGCCGCTGTACTACGAGCGTAACGGCCATGGCTTTTCCGAGGCCTGGGTGCGCAAATCCAAGAACTCGATGAAGTCTCTCATCCCGCGTTTTAATGCGCAACGCATGGTGATGGACTACGTGCGCAACTACTACAGCCTGGCGCGCAAACAGCGTCTGGTCATGGCCGGCAACCACCACGCGCGTGCGAAGGAGCTGGCGGTATGGCGACGCAAACTTGAGCATTCCTGGCCGAAGGTGCGGATGCGCCGCCTGGACAGCGCAAATACCGAAATACTCGCCGGTAGCGCATTAAAGATTCGCGTTGCCGCCTACCTTGATGGCCTCAGTCCAGATGACGTACTGGTGGAATGCCTGGTTGGAACGGAAAATGAGAGCGGAGAATTCGTTCGACAGGACTCGCATGTGTTTACGCACGTCGGACCGGTTGAGTCTGGTGAGACTGTGTTCCAGCTTGATCTGACGCCGCGCCTGGCGGGACTGCAATTATACAAGATCCGCATCTTCCCTTTTCACCCTTGTCTGAGCCACCGCTTCGAGCCCGGCTACATGATCTGGCTGTAACGCCAGATTGGCTCCGCCCTAGATGTTTAGACACGTTCAAACCAGCCGCCCGTATCGCTGAGTCAAACCGTGCAGTCGTGCACTGAGTCCGGGCAACACCTGTTCCCAGCTAAACCGCCATTGCCAATTGCCTTTATTGCTGCCGGGTATATTCATGCGCTGGCCGTGACCAGCCTGCAGGACATCCTGCATGGGCAGGATGGCCAGTCGCGCCACCGAAGCAAGCGCTGCACGGATAAGCGGCCAAGGCATGGCCTCACCGGGATGGCCAAGATAATCCAGCGCCACACCTTGCTGATCAACCGATAAGTTCTCGAACCAGGCAAGGGTTGTGTCGTTATCATGCGTGCCGGTATAGACCACGCTGTTCACATCGTGGTTGTGCGGCAAATATGGATTGTCCGCCCCGCCATCGAATGCGAACTGCAGGATCCGCATACCCGGAAGCCCAAATTGTTCGCGTAAACGATGCACGGCCGGCGTAATTAGCCCCAGGTCTTCCGCCACCACTGGCAACGCTCCGAACTCGTCTTGCAATGCCTGAAACAGCGCCTTGCCCGGCGTCGGCTCCCAGCGGCCGTTGACTGCCGTGTCTTCATCCGCGGGTATCTGCCAGCACGCCTCGAAACCTCGAAAGTGGTCAATGCGTACCAGATCGAACAAACTGAACTGCGTACGCAGGCGCTCGATCCACCAGCGGAAACCATCTGCCTGCAGGCGAGTCCAGTTGTATAGCGGATTGCCCCAGCGCTGCCCGGTTGAGGTGAAATAATCCGGCGGCACACCGGCCACCACGCGCGGATTGCCGATGACATCAAGATCAAAATATTCACGCTGCGCCCAGACATCGGCGCTGTCGTGCGCGACAAAAATCGGCATATCACCAAACAACAGGACTCCGCGAGCTTGCGCTGTCTGGCGGAGCTCCTGCCACTGGCGAAAGAAGATGAACTGTTCGAAGCGCACCAGCGCCATATCATCGGCATGCTGTGCGCGAGCAGCGGCCAAGGCCGCTACGTCACGATCACGCAGCGGCTCCGGCCACTGCCACCAGGCGCGGTTGTCTTGAGACTGACGTAGCGCGACATAGAGTGCATAGTCGTCAAGCCAAAAGGCATGCGCGGTATCAAATGCAGCCAAATCGCGCGCCCCGCCCTGTGCAAGGAAGGCTTCTCGCGCCTGCGCGAGCAGCGACAGACGCACCGCCCCGCTGGTCACCGACAAGCTGGTTGTGTGGGGCAGCCAACCCCACGCTTCAACCTGTGCAAAACTGATCAGACGCGGATTGCCCGCGTGCACGGACAGGCACTGATAGGGCGAACGGTCGGCGTGCGTCGGCCCGAGCGGCAGCATTTGCCAGACACTGAATCCGCCGTCGGCAAGAAAATCCACGAAGCGCAGTGCCGGTGCGCCAAGAGTGCCATTCTCGACCTCTCCGGGAAGCGAGGTGGGATGTAGCAGGATGCCGGCACGGCGCCGGTCTAACACCAGTCGGGAGTCGGAAGTACGGAGTCTGGCGTCAATCATTTCTTTCACAGCATTGCGCTCTATGATTTTGACTCACGACTAATTTTTTTTCATTGTTCCGCCGTGTTCTGGCGCGCCGCCGCCGTGCGTAAACGTCTGCGTCAGGTACTCGGGTGGTTCGACGCCGAGCAATTGATATAGCGTTCCGAGGTGCAGGCGATACAGGTGTTCGAAGTCGCTGACCGCCGCAGCCGGGTTGTCGTCTCCGAACCACCAGAACCAGTCCGAACCCTCGCACACGGCGAGCTGGCGCTCCGCCAGTGTGCGCTGCTCCGGCGAAAGCTGCGAAATCCTGGCATCGAATGCACGCTTTGCATCCACCAGCATCTCCCAGCCTCGGTTCTTGTCGTGGCTGCCGATCCAGGTGGAAAACGTACCGTACACCCAGGAACCGGCTGCGAATGCATTCAGCGACGCGGCGGGTACCGATTTCAGGACTTCCGAGAAAGTGACGAGCTCAATCTGCGCATGCTGCGTCAGCCGCGTGTACAGGGCATTGAGAAAATAGTGGCCGTTTTCCGGATAGTGTTCCCAGGCGTTTTCGCCATCCAGCGCCAGCGTCACGACTCGATCGGTGTGGCCGCGACAGTCAGCGGCGATCGTTTCCAGATGGCCGACCAGATTGGCGACCGCGTCTTCGGCGTGCCAACTGGAATAGGTGAAACCAATCAGATCGGACAGGCCGTCGTCGCGAAAAAAACAATTCATGCCGCTGTCCTGTACGGTATAGGGACGGTACAGCCAGGCCGCCTTCATGCCGTGCGATGCGTGTCCGGAGCGCGCAAGGCTGTTGTGCAGCACTTGCTCCCCGCCCGCCGCCCAGTTGAACCCGGCCTCGTGCAGCAGGCGCAGCGCCGCAACGCTTACCCCGCCTTCTGCCGGCCAGCAACCGGCCGGCACGAATCCAAAGTGCTGACGGAACACCTCGATGCCCTCGCGGATATGCCAGCGGGCACGTTCCTCGCCACCGGGGTAATGTGAATCGTGCGGCAAAGGCGCCTCCGGCTGTGTGTCGTGAGCACAATGCATATCGATCAGCAATGGCAGGATCGGGTGGGCATAGGGCGTCACCGACAGTTCCACTTGTCCACTTTCGGCAAGGCGTGTATAGCGCGGCACCAGCGCTTCGAGCAGGCCGCGCATTACAGCCAGCAACTCGCGCCGGTCGTGCAGGGTATAACCGCTGGCCTTGTCAATCAGGTGCATGACGCGTGCATCGCGGCGGCGCACGGATTCACCCAACCAGGCGAGGTGGTACCAGACCAGCAGATCGGCGATGTACTGATCCGAGACATAGGCAAGCACATCGGGATGCGCACTGATCAGCGGCGCCATATCCGCCAGTCGCTGGTAGGGCGTGAAACGGCGGATCATCTGCGCCTCGTTGGCGCGCAGGCAGGCCTTGATCAGCGCCAGGCGCGCTTCGGCGTCGGACGGTAGTGCCGGCGTGGCCAGCGCGGCGAGTAATGGGTCGCGTATCGCCACGCTGTCGTCCAGAAATCCGCGCAGCTGCGCGGCGTAATCGGCAATCTGCTCCAGCAAAATGGGGGCGAAGTTTACTACCGCACGCGCGCCCGGCACGGCCTCCAGGTGCGCGGCCATATCGGTGTAGTCCTTGATGGCGTGCAGATAGGTCCAGGGCAGGTGATAGCGGCCACTGATGCGATCCTGGTACTGCGGTTGGTGCATGTGCCACAGCAGCACGACCTTGAGACGCGCCTCACCGGGCATGGTGCACCTCATGACCAAGCATCTCCGGGGTCACCAGCACCACGCCCCCGGGCGTCACATGAAAGCGCTCTGCATCCTGCTCCGGATTCTCGCCGATCACCATGCCCTCCGGAATGCGGCAGCCCCTTTCCAGCACGACACGTGTCAGACGGCAACCCTGCCCGATATGGACGTCCGGCAACACGACCGAGTCCGTGACCTGAGCGTACGCATCCACGTGTACATTCGAGAACAGAAGCGAGTGACGGACCAACGCGCCGGAGATAATGTCACCACCCGAGACCATTGAATCCACTGCCATGCCGCGCCGCCCCTCGTCATCGAATACAAACTTGGCCGGCGGCAGCTGTTCCTGGTAGGTCCAGATTGGCCAGCTCTGATCATACAGATTGAGCTCGGGTGTCACCCCGATGAGTTCCATGTTTGCCTCCCAGTAGGCGTCAACGGTTCCAACGTCGCGCCAGTAGGCCTGGCCCTGGTTCAAGGGATCGCGAAATGGGTAGGCCATCACCCGGTACTTGTCGATAATCGACGGGAGTATATTTTTGCCAAAATCATGCGCTGAGGTTTTCGTGTCGGCATCACGGATCAACTGCTCGTAGAGAAAGGCCGTGTTGAAAACGTAGATGCCCATGCTCGCGAGCGCCATATCGCTGCGCCCAGGCATCGGCTGCGGCTGAGGTGGTTTCTCGATGAAGCGAGTAACTCGCAGATCGGCGCCAATATCAATCACCCCAAATGCGACCGCTTGGGCAAGCGGCACTTCAATGCAGCCGACACTCACATCGGCACCCTGTTCGACATGCGCGGCCAGCATCGGACCATAATCCATCTTGTAGATATGATCGCCGGCCAGTACCAGCACGTAGGATGGATTGTGATTACGGATAATGTCGAGATTCTGGTAGACGGCGTCGGCCGTGCCGGCATACCAGGAGGTCTCAATACGCTGCTGTGCCGGCAAGAGTTCCACAAATTCCCCGAACTCGCCGCGCAGAAACCCCCAGCCCCTCTGAATGTGCTGGATGAGCGAATGGGCCTTGTACTGTGTCAAGATACCGATCCGGCGAATACCGGAGTTCATACAATTGGACAGCGGAAAATCGATGACCCGGAACTTGCCGCCAAAGGGAACCGCCGGTTTGGCGCGCCATAGAGTCAAGTGCTTGAGGCGCGTTCCTTGCCCGCCGGCAAGAATCAGCGCCAAGGTGTCACGCGTCAGTCGGCTGACATAACGCTCTGTTTGTGCCCGCTCCATACTTGCTCCCCCTCCCGCGCCCCGGCAATTACGGCTGCACCATGGAAAAGCAGCGTACCGTCACGCCTGGCTACATAAGTTAATTATGAACTTTTCTTGTGTATAGTGGCATTGATACAAGTCAAATCAATTACACAGAGGTTTGTTACATTCAACAAAACTGAAAACCAGCGCCTCTCCATGACCATCCCTGCCGGACTTGCTCTCGACGTGTCCACGC
>Ga0224495_10001613_pt1 | contig 15682 bp, 10 predicted proteins | sample SF_Jul11_sed_USG_FD_168128 | JGI IMG/M metagenome (GOLD analysis project Ga0224495, IMG submission 168128) | Sediment microbial communities from San Francisco Bay, California, United States - SF_Jul11_sed_USGS_4_1 | ecosystem: Environmental > Aquatic > Marine > Sediment | place: USA: California... | reverse complement strand
TCCTCTGGTGATGATATATCCGATGGCGGTTCTCGGTCCCGGCGATCCCAAAACCACCGGCCAGTATATTCTCCGGATACTGCAGCGTCGTTTACCAGCTAGGGTGTTAGAGGATAGTGTATTCACTTTCGTCCATGTGAAGGATGTAGCTGAGATAATCTATCGGGCAGTGATTAAGACGAATAATATAGGCGAAAAATACCTGGCAGGTAAGTTCCAGCACACCTTTGGAGAGATCAATCGCATGGTCAGCGAGATTTCCGGAGTACGACTTCCCATCCTATACCTGCCCGACTTCTCAGTCCTAGTCAATGCCTGGCTGCTGACTAAGATAGCAGATGTCATTAAACGACCTCCAGTTTGGGGTATGGCAGTTGAACAGATCCGCGTGATGAAGGAAGGTGTTCGTGCAGATGGCAGCAAAGCAGAAAGAGAACTTGGAATAGAGTATACACCTATCCGCGACGCCGTAGAAGAAGCTATTGCCTCGTATCACACTTATTGAAAAGAACCCAGATTCTCTCCGCCATAGACCTTTTCCTGTTCATTCAGGATCATCAGGCACTCAGATCAAATCTATTATCTTCCGAAGTGTTCCGTCGACATCAGCATCGAGTGATCGGACAGAGAACTGGAAGCTAACAAAAGTTTGGGGGCATGAGGTCGGGGCCGCTCAATTACGCCGCATTATCGAGAATCCAGTTGCGAAACTCGTCTCGTAGACCCCGTCATTTATGTAACTTATTGGTATGCAAATAAGTACAAGCTACAATATACCGCGGCCTTACCCGCCTTGGCCGACTTTGGACCCCATATCTAAACTCGGGGTAGACTCGATCAAGAACACTGTGCAGGCTACTTGACTCCCACAATGTCGAGCGCCGCCTGACAGGAGATACCCACTGCTCTGAGTCGGACGACTATCCTATCCCGTTCAGCCATTAGTTGGTCGTATTGTGGGTGCCCCTTGACTTTCGCAATGTGTTCATTCATCTCGGATATCTCTTTATCAATCGTTTCCCCTTTTGATCTCGGACAATCCTCGCACAGATGTTTCTGTGACTCGTATCTACTAAGTCCGAGAGCCTTCACGTAATCGATAATCTTCTGTCTGGTCAAAGTGGGATGATGCGGTAGCCCGAGCATACGATCGATCTTCGCATACCAGTCATGCTGTAGCACGTCGGTCTTCTGTTTTTCATTCTGGTCGTCGCGATACATCTCGCGCAGCACAAACGTCCCACCCGGTTTCAGGACTCTCATCATTTGTGATAGAACTGCCGGAACATCATCCAAATGGTGCATCCCTGCTGCCATCGTTACCGCGTCAAACGATTCATCGGGATATTCGAGATCCGCAGCGTCCATGACGACAAACCTGACGGAGTCGCCTTCAAATCTCTTGCGAGCCTCATCGAAACCCTTGTCGGAAATGTCGATTCCGACCACCTCGTCGATATCTCCGAACGCGCCCTTGAGTTGGTCTATGAATCGCCCACCTTCGGTGGCCACATCGAGGACTCTTCCACCCGACATCCCTGAGAGTCTTTCCCTAAGCGTTGTCATCAGCGGCTCTCCTTTTTCTCAATGTCTTAAATATACGAGAGAATTACCCGATTTGAAGGGATTTCCGTGTCGACCCGGGTCACTGACTAATGGAATGACGGTGGTTTCTGACGGGGATTTTATTCCGGGAATCGGCCCATATACAAATGTCACAGAAGTTTGGAAAGAGTGATATTGGCCCCGCCATCCTTTATTCTAGCATGAACTCCACTTGAAAAGTTCTGTGTATGGTAACGTCAACCCCGCTTTGTTATACTCCCACCTTAAGTTGTAGGTCAGTGCCAGTCCTCTCAAACAGCAAAAAGTTGCGAAATTCGTCTAATGAACCCCGCTTATGTATTTCTCTGGATATGAATAGCTTATAGAGCATCAAGGACCACAATTGATGTCTCGTTCACTTGGCCGGCTTCCAGTCCGGCTGGATAGCATGCAGTACAGTGGAGGTCAGTCTTGCCTGGCCTGTTCCGTCGGCATTCATCAAATACAGCTCATAGTGACCATCACGTTTAGATACAAATACTAGTCGGGTTCCGTCTGGAGACCAGTCCGCATCGCCATCCTCCGCAGTGTTCTGGGTGAGCTGTGTGATGTTCGTTCCATCGGACTGCATCACATATATCTCCTCATCACCGTCCTTATTCGACTGGAAGACGTTCCGGCTGTTATCAGGAGACCACTGCGGCCAATAAATCTCGGATTTCAGGTTCGTGAGTTGAGTCGGATTCGAGCCATCCGCATTCATCTCGAAGATCTCATTGGCCGACCCAACCCAAGAAGTGAAGAGAAGCCTTTCTCCGTCCTTTGACCAGAACGGGCAGTTTCCGTTGATTGTGCCAACTCGATGTGCATTGATCCCGTCAGGGTCTATCACCCAAATCTCTTCACGATAGTTGTCCTGGGGATAAGTTCTACAGAAAGCGATTTTCTTCCCCTCCGGAGACCATCTAGGCCTTGCATCCCACACATTCTGTACATCCGTCAACTGTACTGGATTATCCCCATTTGAGTCGACTGTGAACAACGACCAACTCAGCTCATTGAAGTGGTTGTAGTATGCGAACTTCGAGCCGTCGGGGGACAAATCCGGTCCGCAGGCACGGCCGGCGACATTAGTGATTTGTCGCTTGCCGCTGCCATTCGCCTTGATAGTGAATAGCTGGTTCGTGACATTTTTGGAAGTAACGGAATAAGCGATAATCCCGCCACCACCGGTAGAAGCGGATGGCGTCTTTTCGCTATCTTTCTTAGCAACTGTCGACAAGCAGCCAACCGCCAAAGCTAGAACAGCTACAAGAAGCGTCGAGATGACAGGGGCAGATGTTTTCATTGGTTGCTGTCTCACGATAGGAACAGGCCAAAATGATCGCTCTGAAATGAGCAAATAGGTTATATCAGTTTCATGTAAGACGAGCCGTTATGCATAAGCGTTCAATCTTGGTCGAGGAAACCTAGACAAATCGCGCGAGGTTTCTGTTTGGATAGTACCGTCGTCACAAGCGGCGCCTTGGCGCATGGTTCCGTGACAGCCACCGCCTCAGAAGAGCAGGTTCTCTGTGTTGCAGACGATTTCAAGATGCGGAATTGCCGCATTGCACTGTCTTCCATCGACTTCCGTCGATTCTTGAATGGCGTAAGCGGATGGTGAAACCGAAGCTCACAAAAGTTTGGGGAGAGTGATATTGGGGCCGCTTTTTTACGCCCGCCGGTTGGTGGGCTTTTTTGTTTGCTCCAGCGCAACACCGACTGTATATTCCATCATCGAGGGAAGACCCCATAGAGCGGCTATCACGTTGACAAAGACACCGGCCAGGCCGGCAGGGTAAAGTGTTACCCGTGTGCTGAGTCTACTCTGTAACCTATGTGTCGGTACACACATGAGTATGAGAAACCCACCTGAAAGGTGGGCCACCTAGCCAAACATTAGAAGGAGCTCGAAATGAAGAAAGTATTTATCTTACTCGGACTATTCCTTTTAAGTTCGTTACATCAAAACCTAAAATGTCAAGATGAGCCAGAAAGGGATAAGCAAAACCATGTTGATGGATACCTCGATCATGTTATAGCAACTTTACCTTCACGGGAATATGTGGTATTAGACAGTTTCCTTACAGAGCATTTTAGCTTGTGCTGGATGAATAAACCCGGATTTGGGTATATTGTCTCACATTCCCAAAGACCTTATGTAGAGTTGTGGGATGCAGGTGTTTACTTTCAAGGTGGCTATCAGGTGGCTCTTGCCAGTTCGCAGGAGAATTCAAAAGAAAGTGCAAAACAGTACTACGGAACAAGCGGAATTGAATTTCCGGGAGGCGTCTTTAATGTCGGAAAGGATGGACAATTAGGAGATCCGGTAGGTGGAACATTTTTTGTCGATTATGGAGATGGAGGGAAAATTACCATTAATGACAGCATGAAGATGGAGCAGTTTGTCGGCTTAATCACTTCTATTCCGGTAACTAAAAAGAGCATTTTGAATGACTATAAATTTTTCAACCTAACCGTTTCAGAATCAGGTGGAATTTATACCTTAAAAGACACTCTGGGATTCACCGTTCATATAATTGAGCAGCCAATCGAAGTAATGGCCTACGGTCATGTTGCCTTACAATTTCGATTAAAAAATGATTCATTAGAACGAAAAGAATATATACTTTCCAAGTCAATTAAGGCAATATTCGACGGGAAGGATTTTGTTCTTGTATTAAATAGTCGGCTTTATGACAGCTTCATGGACAAGGAATAAGTGTGGTATTGTAAAACATGCATGTTGAAGCTAATTTTCAGGGAATCATGAATGAGCAACCAACAAATTGAAATTCGTGATTTTGTTGCTGATGAGTACCCGGCAGTAGCGAATATCCGAAATACTATCAATCCTCACTGGGGTGATACTCCTAAAGCCGGGCTAGCCCGCCTTCCCGGTGGGTCTCTGAGAAGCTCACGCATTATCAATACACATACTATTTTGCGGACATGTCGGGTGCCCCAAGTCTTCAGACCTGGGGTGTAGCGAAGCCGGTTAGGGCTTTCTGCTGGGGGATGATCAAGTTATCGATTGTATACGGAGGACAGGAGCGGCATCGTACAGATGGATGAGTCTCAGCAGTGGACCAGGATCAGTTGTTCGTCTACAATTGAATATTAGCAGCAGCTTCTTCATACATCAAAAAGTTGCGAAGATCGTCTAGTGAACCCCACTCTTTCAACAAAGCTTGAGATTGCCGAACAGCCGTCAATGTTGTGCTGAACTGCTGATTCTACAATCCAGATTCCACGTCTTTTCTACGTATCTGAATGTATCCGGCTGTCGGGGGATCGGACGTGAAGTCAATCAGATCGCCGTCGTAGGTGAAGAAAACCCCAGGCTTGTACTCTGTGCATTTGCATTCAGCAGTATACAGGTAGCCGTTCCTGACGGTGACATTGAAGGAACCGATCGTCTCGCCATTCACTACCTGATCGTATTCGCCCACATACTGCAACCACTCCGGTTTATTCGGGCCGGGGGGAGCTTTAGGAGAATAATTGAAATCCTTGATATTGAAATATGCATTACTCATTCGACGGTCGATGAGCATCATGGACCCGGGCCTGTTCCCGTACCGAGGCAGAAAACGAATCTCTGAGAACGCACCGAACATCCCGACCAGTTGGCCACCATCGTCGTAAAACGTTAGCGGATAGAATCTATTCTGAGATGTAATACGAAGACCTAAGGTATCTCCGACGGTTTCGATAACGTATGCGTATTCGTCACCGTAGCGACCCATTACTGCTTCAACTCTCAGATCTCTGGAATCAAGTTTGATCATCCTCTCAACGCCAGATTCTGCAACGGGCGTTTCGCCATATTCTGCGCAGATAGACTCCGTGACAAGCTGGTGCAAACCCCAGATCGTACTTTCATCCTCCGAGTTCGTAAGAAGAACAACACCAAGCTTGTACTCCGGAAACATCATCATGATGCTCGAAAACCCGTAACCAGCACCGGCATGATAGAGACCATAGGAATTACTTACCGGTTCACGAATTAAACCCAGGCAGTATCCAAACCGCTGGCCTGAGCAGCTAAACTGGATAGAATGCATTTGCTCCAGCAGATCCTGCCGCAAGATCCTGTGTCCATTAGCGACACCTTCATTAATGTGAAACTGTAAGTACTTGATCATGTCTGTTATGTCAGTGTATAGCCCGCCCGCTGGAATCATGGGAATCCGCAGTGGTGGAGTACGATTGGGATTTGCCGAATGCCCAAGTCCACGATTGTCAACGTGCTCGATCGAATCCATCTCGTATAAGCTGTTGGTCATGCCTATCGGGTGCAGTACTTTGTCTTTCACATACAATCCGAACGAATTGCCGGAGTGTACCTGGATTATATAGCCGGCCAAATCGATTCCCAGATTGGAATATTTGTAGCAGTAACCAACAGGGTAGCGCAACCATGTATCCGCAATGCTCTGAATATGTTTGTCGAAGTCATAGCGATCATCGTTATTATTGCTGTAAGGCGATTCCTGAACTAAACCAGCCCAGTGGGATACGAGGTGTCGCAAGGTTATGCTATTCTCAGGATTCATTTCGTAAAGGCTCTTAACGGTAAAGCCAGGCAGGTACTCCTTGATAGGAGCATCCAGATCAATGAGTCCGTCTTGAACAGCCATCAGAACCGCAAGTGCGGCAAAGCTCTTTGACATCGACTGGATGCTGAAAATTGTGTTGGTATCGACCAGACTTGAACCAGCGCCGTCCGTGTGTCCGAATACTTGAATGGACACGACACGTTTGCCATCCACGACTGCAATCGCTGCTCCTGGAACGGATGCTTGGGCGAGCATTCGAGGTAGTTCCTCGCTGATTATCGCTGCGACTTCATCAGCCAGTGTCTCTTCAACAGCCGATATTGATGTCGAAATCGTCAGCAATAGGAACAATGCGAAAAAGAGGCTCTTCATTTTGCGCGATAACATGTCAACTATCCGCCAGTTTTACATCGGCTTCTACAGTATACGGTAGAGACTGAGACCGGTTGCACATCTAGGTGTCCCACCGACGACTTTCGCCCCTGATGGTTTGCTGCCAAGACGTGGGCGACTCATACTTAAACATTAGTTATTTTCGAGCAGAATTTTTCGAAGGCAATGTCACCGGATAGTACGAAGCCCGGTAGACTTGCGATGAGCGTCAAATTGTGGTTAACGAATTATCTTCCAACGTGTTCCGCTCATGGAGGAATAGGCGGCTCTCACATTGAAGACGAAATAGGTGGAAGTTTGGGGAGAGTGATATTGGGGCCGCCATTTTGACTTGAAAAGCCCCGGCGTGCACCGGGGCTTGTTTTGTTGCATTAGAGATTGTCTGAATATCATCACTACAATTTCATGATGAAAGCCAGTTTATAATAAGGCGGTAGGTTATTACTACTGGAGGTTGTCGACGGACTATTGACGGACGTTGTCGACTGACTACTGCCGGACGTTGTCGGCTGACTACTGGCGGATGATTCGGTAGCCGGGACATCTATCGAATGGGTGTGAGTACTGCTCGGCACCGACACGACCGGCGGGTTATTATAGACTTGTTGCTACTGACCCGTAGAAGCGCAGGTAAACGATGCTGGATCGATGTAATGAGTGTGGCTATTGGAATGAGTATGGTCATTGGAATGAGTATGGCTATAAGCATGAGTATGATCTGAGTTGCCGCCGACACTGCCAGGATTCTCACCAGTGTTAACGCCGTAGATAAACCTATTCCTCAGGTCTGGCGTGCCGTTGCTGCCGTCGCATAAAGCCCAACCAGTTGGAATATTCGCGAGTGTTCCCGACCACATGACAATCAATCCGGTTGGAATATCGGCCGCTCCGGCTGAGGCATAATCAGCGGTATCGGCCTTGTTAGCATGTATAGCGTACCCAACCGAGACCAGCCGGCTTCGGGGCGTTATCTCCGCACCAGTATCTACCTTTATACCCAAATACCGCGAGGATCCCGAGAAAACTGTATCCAATATCGGATTGACAGACCCCAGAAGTACATTAAACAATCCATTCTCGACAACAACGGTTGCGTGCGCTTCCGTCCATTTGACGTTTCCGCCAGTTGAGTCATCGTAGATAGTAAACGTGAGGGCAACGATATCACTGATTGGCTCACCTTCCGAATCAGTTAAACGCCCTTGATAGTTAATCAATTGCGGAACACCTGCCGAGACCGACATCGCCATGGTTATCATGACGGCAATGGCAATAGTGAGAGTCTTTGTCAAGGGACTACTCATATATTATCCTCCGTATGTTATATTGGTGTTTTTATAGATTCTTCTTTATGAAAAGTAAAAGGACAACCGAACTCGAAGGCTAACAAAACCACATCAGTGCTAACCTTCAATGTGATTACCGTTCTATACGTGCCTATATAGCAATAGGATAGCGGGATTATGATTTTTGTCAAGACGTTATTTTTGCATAATTGAGTTGCAGGAGAGTGCTAATATACGCGTCAGCAAGACTCTGGTGCTGGAATTGGAGTAATTATCACCGCTAGCTGAGAATAAGACTGGGCGAGTGTAATATTCTCCATCGTGTTCCGCTTGCTATGGAATAGCCAACCTTCACTCGGAATTCGAATTCTACAATAGTTCGGGGAGAGTGAGGTTGGGGCCGCTTTTTTTATACTCCCACCTCAAGTTGTAGGTCAGTGCCAGTCCTCTTAAACAGCAAGAAGTTGCGAAAGTCGTCTAACTGCCCCCGCTTAAGTTTCTTGACCCCGCCACCCGGAGGGGTTATTTTGTGGTAGGAACCTTCATGGATAAGATATGAGACAATCGAGGGTCAAGTCCTATGAATGGAAACCCACCCAACTCATGCAACGTTTTACTCGGTCGCACGTCATGAATCTATGAAGCGAAAATTTTCATAGACAAATCAGGCAACAGGAGGTCTTAATGAAGAGGACAATGGCTTTGTCACTTGCCCCGGTCATGTTTGGTCTAGTCGTGTTGACTCTGTCGAGTGATGGGCTGTGTCAATCGACAACTCATTCCAAGCAGCTGTCATTTGCCAAGAGTGATCAAGTGTTCGAGCCGGTCTGGACCCGTCATATCCTCTTGAGGGACCTCGACGGTGATCGGGATTTGGACGCTGTCTTTGCCAATTGCACAGGTCATCATTCACAGATCTGGTTGAACGATGGTCGGGGCACTTTCTCAATGACCGAACAGCTTCTTTCTAAAGCCGCTCATGGGATAGATGCTGGTGATCTTGATGGAGATGAGGATATCGACCTGTTCATAACCTGTCATTACTATACGGAGAACGGGGAACCACGTTATCTAAGCAGTAAAGTTTATCTGAACGATGGAAAAGCAGGATTTGTAGACAATGGTCAGCAAATAGAGGATTCACTATTCAGTGGAAACGTTGTGAAGTTGGACGACATAGACAGCGACGGCGATCTTGACGCGCTGGTGATCTATCACAAAGAGTCGAGTAAGGTATTCCTTAACGATGGAAAAGGGCGGTTTGCGTTATCTGATTTTACCTTCCCTGACGTTGGCGATTTCGGAGACCTTAATGGCGATGGTGTACTTGACATAATCGCCAGAGCCCGGAGCGCGGGATTCGAGTTCTGGTCCGGCAATGGCGACGGGACATTCACAAAAGAATGGGAAAGGCCAGATAGTACGCTCCAGTTCGGCTTGAGCCATTTCTGTGACCTGGACCATGATAACGATCTGGACGCCGTCCTTACCGATTTCAGTCTAAGCGAGGAATTGCCTACCAGAGTCTGGTTTAATGATGGAAGTGGCCGATTCTCGGAAGGTACTAGTCTGCCCGGTGTTTTCAGGGGAACCATATCCTTTGGCGACTTGAATAATGATGGCTATCCCGACGCCGTGGCCACCAATCACGACGCTGAGGCACAAATATGGCTCAATGATGGTTCCGGTACGCTGGTCGACAGTGGTATTCGCTTGGGGGCCACATCCGACAAACATGAATCAGCTGCTATCGGAGATATTGACAGTGACGGCGATCTGGACATTCTGCTGGCCGAAGGTCGCGGGGGACGAAATACGATCTGGTTCAATATGCTGCAGTAGCAACTGTAAAGGTAGCCGGAGAGACGCTTCAGTTTACTGAAGGGCAGATCAGTAAGGTCTGCCCCTTTCATTCGGCCAGATCACTCTCCCTCCAGCCCGGCCGGTCTTCATATCTTATGATCTTCCATCGGCTTCCGTTTATAGTGACAAAGTGCGATTTGATAGAGAACGAAAAGCTTGCGCAAGTTTGGGGAGAGTGAGGTTGGGGCCGCTTTTTTTATACTCCCACCTCAAGTTGTAGGTCAGTGCCAGTCCTCTTAAACAGCAAGAAGTTGCGAAAGTCGTCTAACTGCCCCCGCTTGTTGTTACAGTGCACAGAACCTCTGATTTCTTCGGAAGACGTGCAGTTTGACATTCGGACAAACTCATTATTTCACAACCGGTTGAGAGCATCTGCATTGGTAAGCGTTGTTATGCTCTCATGTACGACAGGGTATCGGATATTTCCGTAAGGCTATTCCGTCAGGATTTCCCCTTTCAGAAGGTCTATGATTTCCGTATTCACCCAATAGATATCCTGACTTCCGTTGCCGGGTCCAGTTATTTTCCTGGAGAACTCACCATATGAAAGATTCCTGTCTCCAGCAGAGTCTATTGGTATGCTTCGAGTACTACTGAAGAACAAGTATTTTCCGTCAGACGTGATATAGGGCCTCATGTCACTGGCTTCGGTATTGATAGGCTTGCCCATATTCCGCGCCTTTGTCCATGTCCCGTCTTTTCGACGGAAACTGATGTATAAATCATTCCGTCCAAATCCCCCAGGCCTTTGTGAGTCAAATATGATATATCCTTCATCCGGTGAAATGCAAGAATGGAACTCATTATGCTCAGAGTTAATTGAATCACCCACATTGGTCGCCTTAGCATACTCACCATCTAAACATGCAGACATGTAAATGTCCGTACCGCCTTTCGCATCTTCATAATTGGCAGTGAAATACAGATTCCCACTAAAAGCAACACTGGCAAAGCCTTCTCTCCCATTTGTATTTATGTTTGAATCCAGCCGCATGGGAGATGACCAGCCGTTATCGGATTTCTCCGAAAAGTAAATATCTGCATCTGAGTCGAAGAAAATCATGTTACCGTTCGGATTGGCAAACGGGTAGTTACTCGAATTTACATCCGTAAAATCAGACAGAAAGGGCCCTATCCATTTATCGTCGACTTTTTCCATATAGAGTATTGCCGAAAACCAATCTGGCCCTGAACGTGAAAAATAGGCTGTGTTTCCATCCGGTGTGAAAGTAATATCCATATCATTAACGCCCGACGAAATAATTCCCGGGGCAAAAATCTCAGGTTTCACTCCCGGTGGTTTCTGTCCAAGATAAGGGCCGGTCAAAACTGGGAAGTTGTCCTGCTGCGCGGCAACAAGATGTGCCAACACAATTAGCATAAGAATCACCATGCAAGTTGTCTTATGTTTCATCAATTGAATGCCTCTTTTCTCAAATTCAGCAATCTATACGGCGGGCGATGAATTTTGTTTCAATTCAAGTAATTACCTTCCAACGAGTTCCTTTGCAAATTGAGCACCACCATAAGACCCTAAGACTGAACACCACAAAAGTTTGGGGAGAGTGAGGTCCACCCCGCCATAATCATTGACCCCGCCAAAAGGCTGGGTTATTTTGTATCTGCGAATTAGTCAACGAAAATCTAGGCGAGGAATAGGTTGGAGGAGCCCACCATAAAGGGCTTGTTGAAAAACCAGGTTTTCTACAGGGGCGCGAGTGCGCGATAGATCGTACGTGATTCGAGTGCCTGTGTCTCGCTCAGTAGGCCAGCAAGACGCCACGTGGACGTTTTGAGGGCGTCAATCAGCTTAGATAAAGTAAGGAAACGGCCGGCATGACCTGCCAGGCGCTTGAGATTTAACACGGAGGCGACTAACCAGCACTGTATGTACATTTTAGACAGACCACGCCGCCAGGCGCGCCCCAGACTATGCCATTGCTTTGCTTCCGCGAAGATACCCTCAATCACTGGTGCCCGGGATCGATACAGTTGTCTGAATTGATCCGTGCGGCTATCGGCCCGCAATTGTATTAATGCGCTGTGATCAGGACTTACCTTGACATGACGCCGCTCACCTATCGTGCACTGCGATTTCAATGGACATAGCCGACAATCCGAACGACGGGCGCGATAGGTCCGGCGACCCCGCTCCGCCTCCGTCCGCAGATACCGCAAGCGTTTCGCCGCCGGACAGATGAACTCATCCGCCTCCTCATCATAGACAAACTTCTCAACGGTGTAGTATCGATCTTTGGTATAGGTGCGTGCCTTAGGCGGCGGACTGACCAGTCGGACACCCCGCTCCGAAAACGCCTGGTAATTCTTACCGCTGGCAAAAGCCCCATCACCGCACACGGCCTCGGGGGGCTTGCCCAGATCGGACACCGAGGCATCCAATAACCGCACCGCCTCGTCATGCTCAGACCGGTTGGCCGGTGTCACCGTTAACCCTACCACCACCCGAGAACCGCCATCAACCATCGTGTGCTGCTTGTAGCCCGGGGCCGTTCGCTTCCCCGGAAACTTCCCATAACGAGCATCCGGATCCGGACTGTCCGGCCGACCAACACGATCCCGATCCAGATCGGCCCGGATCGTCGTCGCATCAACATGCAATACCCGACCCTCAATCAGGCCGCTCGCCTTGCACTGCTGGAGCACTCGCCGGAATAACTCGTCGAACACCCGGTCACCAAACCGATCCAGCGCCTTGGACAAGGTCGAATGATCCGGAAGCGATTCATCCAACTCATATCCGATAAACCAGCGGTAGGCAAGATTCACTGCTACCTGACGCATCAACTCTCGAACATGAGGAAGGCCGTCAATGGCCTGCAGCAAAAATAAGCGAAGGATGACCTCGGGATCGATCGACGGACGTCCCAAAGTCTGACTGTACTGATCGCGCACCGCCTCATGAACAAAACTCAGATCGAGTACCTTGTCCAGACGACGAAGGCGATGTTCGGCCGGTACCATCTGATCCAGCGGCGGAACGAGGACCAGCCGTCCCTGATTCTGCTGACGTCGTGATTGCATACCCCCAAGAATTAATCCCCATCCCTCAAACACAACAACTTTTTCAACAAGCCCCTTACGCCGGGCGCCCGTTGTGCTTCACACAAGCGGTTGCGATTGACATTCAACCGCTGACATTGAATATTGACCCAGGCATCATGCGGAGGTATTCTTGGTCGATGTTCAGACGCTTAGCTCTCGGTTGCATAGTATCACTGGCTGTTCTGCTGGCGTTGGAAGTTGCCGGTCGCCTCGTCGAGACGGCAATTCCACGGATCATCTCGACGTCGGAGGTCTCGCCCGGATGGCAGACGCCGTTTTTTCAAAGCTTTCTGGACTGGCACGAACCCGATCCCGACCTGCTCTGGCGTTTTAAAGCCGGGCTTGACGACCCGCTCGTTCGCACTAATTCGCAACATCTCATCGGTGAGGAATTCACCAAAGAAAAGCCGCCAGGCGTCTATCGTATTCTTCTGCTGGGCGATTCGTCGCCCGTTGGAATAGGCTTAAAAAACCGACATCAGGCCTTCGGGGAGTTGCTGGCAAGAGATCTGAACATCACCCTTGTTGACTACAAAAGTGTCGAACTTATCAACGCCGCCGTCTCCGGTTATACCACCGAACAACTTAAAGTAGTACTTGAAACAACTGGATGGAAGTATCGACCTGACTTAGTTATAGTATACGCTGGCAACAATGATGCTTCCATCTCCGGTCCCCTTTCCGACGAAGAGCTGCTGCATTTTCAGAAGCTGCGCGGTCTGCGCCGGGCTTTCTCACATCTGGCGCTTTATCGTCTCCTGCGATCGGTTCTGACCGGTTCGAAAACATCTCTCGACGAGCTGGACTATGAGCTGAAACCAAGGGTCTCCGCCGAACGCTTCGGGAACAACCTGGCCGAGATAGCGAATCAATGCCGCCGGCATAACTGTCCCCTGATTATCGTCGAGCCACCGGTACCCCGGCTATGGCCGGCGGGCCTTCAGTTTAAAGTATTTCAACACGCCGGCACCGCTGACGGCCGCCTTATCATGCCAGAGCAGATGCGTCGCCTGCTTGGCAGGAATGTCAAGTATTGTCTGGACCAAGAGCGGCTTCGTCAGCTTTCTGGGCAAAGAGATGTGTTCACCGATGCCGTGTACGCCTCGGCATATGCCGACTCGATGGATACGGACGGGGCAATCCTGTTCTACTCCGACCGACTCCGTCGGGACAGTCTGGACCCGGTTGCCGCCAACAACCTGGGGGTATCTTACTGGGAAAAAGGCCGCTACCGCGAAGCTGACAGCCTGCTGAAACTGGCTCGCCGGTTGAGTCTGCGGCGGTCCGATGGCGAGACCTCAATGGCACGTCTTACTGCGAGCTCGCCTTTTCTATATAACATCGGCATAAACATGATGTCCTGGTCGGAGCAGGATGCCTCGCTTGCCGACGTGGCCAATGCCCACCTCGATTCGGCTCTTCAAGCAGACTATTTTTCGCTGCGAGTTAAACGAGATTATCTGCGGGAAATCGAACGACTGGCCGACCGCGAAGATGTATTTGTTGCGGATCTGAGGCAGACATTCGCCGACAACGGCGGTGAGGCGTTGTTTATTGATCACTGTCATCCTACTCCCGAGGGCCATCGACTGATAGCAGACTACTTGCACCGTCTTGTCCTGCAACAGATAATGCGGCCATAGCGGCAGCGATGGCGCCTTCCGGCAGAAAGGACTTGTAAACTCAGGTCTTTTTTGTATCTTTATTTAACAGTGGAGGTCACGATGGGTAGAAAATCCCGTGTTTTATTTCGGCTGGCAGGAACGTTCAGTCTGTTTCTGGCTACGAGTGCCTACCCGGCGGTGGATATCGGCCCCGATATCTGGAACAGTCTGGACAGGGCCGGCGAGGTGGGCATAGTAATCACACTCAAGGACTTCGATTCGGCGGTTCCGATGCCGAAGTCCGCTCTCAGCAGCTTGTCAGCATCCCAGGATAATCTCATCTCAGCTCTCCAGACGGAGGGTTTTGAACTGGGCTATAAGAATTCGCATCTGCCCATTATTTCCGGTCGGGCGAACGAGACGACCCTGTTGGCGCTTTATGAACGCGATGACGTCCTGGCGGTTGAGTACGATATGCCGATGAAAGCCAGCCTGGCCCAGTCCGTGCCACTGGTGCAGGGCGACTACGTACGCACGACTCTCGGGTACACCGGCTCGGGCGTGGTGGTGGCGATCGTCGACACCGGCATGGATACCGACCATCCCAATTTCACCGGCGGCCGCATTTTGGTTCAGTATCACTTTCTCAACGCCGGTGGCGATGTCGGGCCGGGGGCTGAGGACGACAACGGCCACGGCACCAATTGCGCGGGTGTTGCAGGCAGTTCCGGCGCCGTTGGTAGCTTCGGGATGGCTCCTCAATGTGACTTCGTCGCGCTGAAAGTCCTCAAATCCGATGGTTCCGGATGGCTGTCCGACTGGACTGCGGCTCTGAACTGGATTATTGCCAACAACGCCACTTTGAATATCTCCGTGATAAGCGCCAGCCTGGGTTCCACCGCTCTTTACACTTCAGAGTGCTCGGCCAGCCAGACAGCCATGTCAACCGCCGTGACCACTCTGAGAAGCATGGGCGTTCTGCTGGTCGCAGCATCAGGCAACGACGGCGATTACAACCGTATGTCGGCCCCGGCCTGTATCGGTGCGGCCGTCTCGGTCGGCGCCAGTTTCGACTCCAACCTGGGCCGGGAGCCGAACTCCGGCACGTGGCTTGATGTTTTCGGCGGGAGCTGGCCGCCGTGCTACGACGATCCGGCCAATGCAAAACAGATCACGTGCTTCAGCAACCGTAATTTCTTGCTCGATTTCCTGGCCCCGGGACGCCCCATAACCTCCTCCTACATCGGTGGCGGTTTGGCCACGTTCACCGGGACCTCACAGGCTACTCCCCATGTGTCCGGCCTGGCGGCGCTGTTGCTCGAGG
>Ga0224495_10001612_pt1 | contig 15682 bp, 14 predicted proteins | sample SF_Jul11_sed_USG_FD_168128 | JGI IMG/M metagenome (GOLD analysis project Ga0224495, IMG submission 168128) | Sediment microbial communities from San Francisco Bay, California, United States - SF_Jul11_sed_USGS_4_1 | ecosystem: Environmental > Aquatic > Marine > Sediment | place: USA: California... | reverse complement strand
ATCCCTATACAAGAAAGCACAACAAGGAAAAGTGCGATGCAGTGCAAACGATAACAAGCACTGCTGCCCAACCCAGCAGTCGAGAGGGACTGCGCAAAAGCGCGCAGCCCCTCACTTTTACGTTAGACAATCTCAATGAATATCTACGCGCTTGCCATCGGAATATTCATAGCAGTGGTCGTGGTGCTGCGCTTCAAGTCACGAAGATTGGAAAAAACCAAGTGGGCGTACCCGATTTTTCTGGCTACGTTCCCCGTCTATTACTGGGTTTTTGCTGTGTACGCGTCCGATTACACGGCATTGTTTCATGAAGTCATGGCAAGCGTCGCCTTTCTCGCCATTGCGTATGCCGCCTACAAATTTAAGTCGTTTACCACCTTGCTACTGTTGGCCCTCGGCTATGTCGCACACGCCGCCTATGATTTCTATCACGATGCGTGGTTTATCAATTCTGGCGTCCCAACTTGGTGGCCGGAATTTTGCGGTTCAGTTGATGTTCTTATTGGAGGCTACGTTGTATATCTGGCATTTTCGTTACGCAGATCGGTGGCCATTGCCTAACAAACGCTTCGAGTGGGGCGCTCCAACAGCCGGCTTCGCCGCCTGTTTCCGCGCCCCTCAAGCTAAACGTTAAACGTCTATAGCCAATGACAGTGCATCCATTGAAATATGCAGCAGCTTTATTTCCAGGTGCCTCATGGTTGTTTGTATTTCTGCTCTCACCTGCAGTTCCATCAATGTATGATTTTTCGACACCGCTCAGGATTGTGGGACCACTACTCATGGTGGTTATTCTAATGGGCACTGTTATCTCAATCCCTGTCGTTTTTGTCGCAGCTCGTCGATTGTTGCAAGGAAAAGAACTCTTGTGGGTTATGGTTAGTTGTATATTTTCTTTACCTATATTGGTTTTGTCTATAATCGCATTACTTGCTGTAATTGCTCATGCTTGAGACGACGTTTAACCCGTCGTTCGAGCGGGACGCCGCAAAAGCGCGGCGCCCCTCAACTTCACGTTGGGCATCTTCAGCATCACAACGATCAGGGGAGGCGATCTAGCATGGATGACGCGATGAAAAAGTTTCTCGATGAAGCAGAGCGGATGAAAAAACTCGCCGCTGGGTTTGATATTGAAAAGCAACTTGGATTTTCTTCCGCAGCTGCGGAAGCCATGAAAAGCATCTCCGCATTTAATCCGGTACAGAAGATGCATTTCCCAGAGATTGCGAGTTATGAACCGCCAAGAATGCCCAAGATTCCAACGTTTGAAGAAACGAACCATTTTCAAAGTGCTGGGGTGCTCCTTCGTCGCCTAGCTGACTCAATAGTCCAATGGCGTGCGCAGCTACCCGAAGATGTACAACCGGCAGTTCTCGCAATGCTTCACGGTGGAGTACAGATTGAGGTGGAAACGTTGGCTCAAGAAAGTTTCCACGGCATACGGATTGAAGGGAAACTTCAAGGGTCACAATGCGTTGTGCTTGCCCATCAATCCACTGTTCAGCTTCTTTGCTTCATTCAGCCCGTCAATCCACCTGAGCGTCCTCGCCGCCCGATAGGTTTTGTGGTCGATGGCAAAGCATGGGAGGCATAAAATGCCCAACCCGACATTCAACCCGGACTGCGCAAAAGCGCGCAGCCGGTTAATTTTACGTAGGGTTTATCATGATCTCCACACCTTCTTCGCAAGACCAATTTGTATTGATTCAATTATTGAAAGGTATGAAATGAAAAAAAGAATTATTGTAAGTTTGATTGCGGTAGTGGCGTTAAGTGGTTGCGCAACAACGGCCAGCCAAACAGATATTAGCGAAGTTCTAATAAATAAGAATGGCGGTATCGTTATTGTGGGTGTGGATGCAAAGAATGTGGGACCAGTTGACCTAGTTGGGAAGTTGATGGAAAAGAGGCATAGCATAGATATTCATACAGCAAAGGACGATGGGTCAACAGTTTCACTGTCGTTACAGTGGGCTACTCCAGATAGTGGCATTGTTCAAGATGGGTATGCGATTTTACATCTACCGGAGAACAGAGATCAGGAGTCTTATGTCATATCGCGTTATAACTCAAGTAACAACTATCTGACGTTGCTATGCAAAGGACGAGAGACATTGACGTTCAAGGTGAAAAATGGGGAGGTTCTATATCTTGGAAATTATTCAATAAAATTACTTTCGAGGTTATACAATACTGTTCAGTGGACGGTGTCTCGTTCGAGCGATTTCGATGCAGCAAAGACATACGTTTCAAAATTATTCCCTGATATTGCCAATGAAATGAAGACGGCAATTTTGCAGCCACGTATTCCGGATGACGGAGCCGATTGCAATTGATATGGAACCATCCACATTACCCTGTTGGTCAATGAAGTGAAGAAAACTCAGCCCCCTAACCTTACGGTCAAGTTCGCTCCGCTTCGCTGCGCTGGGACTGCGCTAAAGCGCAGCCCCTTACCTCCACGTTGGGCAAGTTCAACGAATCCGAGGAAGTTTTCATGAAAGCCATTATTTGCACAAAATATGGACCGCCGGAAGTTCTGCATCTCGAAGAGGTTGAAAAGCCGACTCCGAAGGACAATGAAGTCCTGATAAAAATCCACGCGACAACTGTACATATAGGCGATACCAAAATCCGTAGTTTCAAGCCTGGTATGGGATTTGCGCTGGACTTATTGATGAAACCTATAATGTGGATAGCTATAGGCTTTACAGGACCCAGAAGAAAAATATTGGGAATGGAGCTTTCGGGCCAGATCGAAATGATCGGCAAAGATGTTACTTTGTTCAAGAAGGGTGACCAAGTTTTCGCAGGTACCGAGATGAGATTCGGAGCATATGCTGAATATATATGCCTGCCGGAAGACTGGGGAATAGCAATCAAACCGCTCAATATGAGCCATGAAGAAGCCGCGCCGGTTCCCAACGGGGGAATAACCGCATTGCGCATTCTTAGAAAAGCGAATATCCAAAACGGGCAGAAAGTTCTTATCTATGGAGCCTCCGGAAGCGTAGGCACCTTTGCCGTGCAACTTGCTAAGAACTTCGGGGCGGAAGTTACGGGCGTATGCAGTGCCGCGAACCTAGAAATGGTGAAATCCCTGGGGGCGGATGAAGTCATTGATTACACGGTGCCGAATTTTACCCTGAATGGCAAAATCTATGATGTTATCTTTGATGCGGTAGGCAAACTTGCATATTCACAGGTTAAAAACAACCTGAAGAAGACCGGGAAGTATCTTAACGTTTTTACTGATTCGGACAGAAGCATGAAACTAAATGTTTCCGATTTGGTTACCCTTAAAGAGCTTATTGAAGCCGGAAAGTTAAAATCGGTCATTGATAGACGATATCCCATGGAAGAGATAGTAGAAGCTCACCGGTATGTCGATAAAGGCCACAAAAAGGGAAATGTAGTCATAACCGTTGGATAACAAATTAATGGCGATGTGCATAGAATTATTTTCGGACTGAAGCAAAAAAATGGAAAAATTGCCCAACCCGCCAGTCGAGAAGGACTGCGCAAAAGCGCGCAGCCCCTCACTTTTACGTTGAATGTCTGCTCTGGTGTACACACCGGAAGTAATTCAGGATAGGCTGAATCGGCAGCTTTGACCGATGAACGGAACTTCATCGTGATCCACCTGCCGGGCCGCTATGTGTCATTGGCGGAAGAGCATGAGCATTCGGTTTAGGGTAGCGTAACAACAAGAATGTTTGCCAATTGTGACCATGCAGCAGTCGTTCTCGCCAGTGACCAAGGTCGCACGCAATGTTTTCTAATCTTCGCCCTGGTCGAGTTTGCGCTTGGTTGAAACTTTGCTTTCACGTCGCAGCGCCTTGGTAGTTTTGCCGTGCGCGCCGGACTTTTTGAATAACACGATGGCGACCAGCGGATTGCGCGGTGTGTGCAACTGCTGTTTAGCGCGCTTCATTCAGCAACACCCCATCCACCAGTCGTAGGCATCGTTGCATGCGGCCCGCCAGTTCGAGGTCGTGAGTTACCACGATGAAGCTGGTGTGCATCTGTTCGTTGAGCCGCTGCATCAGGTCGAACAGTGCCTGAGCGCTGCCGCGGTCGAGGTTACCGGTCGGTTCGTCGGCCAGCACGCAGGCCGGTTCGGTGACCAGAGCGCGTGCCACCGCGACGCGCTGACGCTCGCCACCGGACAGTTCCGAAGGATGGTGATGCAGACGCTGCGCCAGGCCCACCTGTTCAAGCATCGCGGCGGCGCGCGGCGCGGCTTCGGCGCGTTTCATGCCGCGTATCAGCAGTGGCATGGAGACATTCTCCAGTGCGGTGAATTCCGGCAGCAGATGATGAAACTGGTACACGAAGCCGAGCGAGCGGTTGCGCATCTCGCCGCGCTGCGTTTCGTCCAGCTGCTGCATCTGCTGCCCGAGTATCTGCACACTGCCGCTGCTGACCTCATCCAGTCCTCCCAGCAGGTGCAGCAGTGTGCTTTTGCCCGAGCCCGACGCGCCGACGATGGCCACGCGCTCGCCGCGCTGCACTTCGAGGTTGATTCCCTTGAGCACCGGCACCTCGATCTTGCCGAGCAAGAAAGTCTTGGTCAGGCCACGGCAGGAAATGACGGTCATAGTATGCCCTTATAAATCGTAGCGAGCAGTTCGAGAGCAAGGCGCGCGGCACGCAGCGTACGAGACATACCGTATGGGTAGGCGAGGAGCGAGTACTGCGCAACGCAGCTATCGAATTGCGCAGTAGATTTATTCATAGCGCAGCGCCTCCGCCGGTTGCGTTTGCGACGCCCGGTAACTCGGATACAGTGTCGCCAGCAAACAGATCAGGAAGGACATGCCCGCTACCAGCATTACTTCCGGGTAGCGCAGGTCGGAAGGCAATTCGCTGATGTAATACACATCCTTGGCCAGGAATTGCACCCTGAACAGCTGTTCGATGAACGGCACCACCACGTCCAGATTGAGCGCCAGCACGATGCCGCCGATGGCACCGAGCAGCGTGCCTACCACGCCGATCACCACGCCCTGTACGATAAATATTTTCATGATGCTGCGCGGCGAAGCACCCAGCGTGCGCAAGATCGCAATATCGGCCTGCTTGTCGGTGACCGCCATCACCAGCGTCGAGACGATGTTGAAGGCGGCCACCGCGACGATCAATGACAGGATGATAAACATCATCTTCTTTTCCATCTGCACCGCACGGAAGTAGTTGCTGTTCTGGTGCGTCCAGTCGTTGGCATACTGGTCATCCGGTAACTGGCTCTGCAGTTCTTTCGCCACCCGCGGGGCCAGATCAATATCGCGCAGTTTGGCGCTGATGCCGGTTACGGCAGTGCCGAATTGATACAATTTTTGCGCGTCGCTAAGGTTGATCAGCGCCAGGTTGTTGTCATAAGGCGCCATGCCGATCTCGAAGATGCCCACCACGCGGAATTGTTTGAGGCGCGGCATCATGCCGGCGGGCGTGATCAAACCTTGCGGAGTGATCAGCAGTATCTTGTCATTGAGCCGCACACCGAGCGCACGCGCCAGATCACTGCCGAGCACGATGCCGAATTCCCCGCTGCGCAGATCGTCCAGCGCGCCCGACTTGATCTTGTTGGACAGATCCGTGATCGCGGTTTCGCGCGCCGGGGAAATACCGCGCACCATCACACCCTGCACATTCTGTCCGTTCGAAAGCATGCCCTGCCCGGAGATATAGAGCGCGGCCGCCGCGACCTGAGGATGTTTCGACACCTTATCCAGCGTGGATTCCCAGTCATTCAGCCGTCCGCCATCCACGACCACTTCCAGATGTGGCGATGCGCCCAGCATGCGCGCACGTATCTCCTTCTGGAAGCCGTTCATCACCGACAGCACCACGATCAGCGCCAGTACGCCCAGCGCCATGCCCAGCATCGAGATCAGCGAGATGAACGAGATGAAATGGTTGCGCCGCTTGGCACGGGTGTAACGCAGTCCGATGAAGAGTTCGTAGGGTTGCAAGGCAATTTATATGGCGTTGTTTGAGCGGGCGCTAGTTTGCCACAAAAAAGTACCGTTCGTGGTGAGGTATCGAATCATATGGGGTGTATCGAATGCTTGAGAAAGCCATTCGATATGTTATGAATACCCTGTGCTGAACTTGCCAAAGCCTCAGGGTGAACGTTTTTGCAATGAACTGACTGGGTTAAACCCTGCTTATTGCAGCAATTCCTGGGCAGCCAAGACACCGCTTCCCTTTAGCTTGATGCCAAAAGCTTTCATGCCCATTTCGCAGCCGCTGATCGCTGCCAGCAAGGAGAGCGCATTGCAGTCTCCCATGTGGGCAATCCTGAATACCCTTCCTTTGACCTTGCCTAGCCCCGTGCCCAATGAAAGATTGTAACGTTCGTGTATCAGCTTGCGCAGCGCATCTGCATCGACGCCCTCCGGTGTCACCACCGCTGTGACCACCGGAGAATGGGCGGCTGAATCCATGCATTGGGTTTCCAGTCCCCATGCAGAAACTGCCGCGCGGCACGCCAAGGCCAAACGTTGATGACGGGCAAAGACATTATCGAGTCCTTCGGCCATCAGCATTTCTATGGACTCGTGCAGGCCGTAAAGCAGATTGACCGAAGGGGTGGTCGGCCAGTACCCGGTCTTGTTTGCTTCAAGGATGTCATCCCAGGCCAAAAATGCTTTGGGTGACGTGGCGGTCTTGCTCGCCTCGATCGCCTTGGCGGATATTGCATTGAAGCCCAGGCCGGGCGGGAGCATCATGCCTTTTTGCGAACCGCATATCGAAACATCCACGCCCCATTCGTCATGGCGATATTCGGCAGAGGCGAGGCCCGAGACCGAATCAACGATCAGCAATGCCGGATGTTTGGCCGCATCAATGGCTTTGCGTACGGCAGCCATGTCGGAAATAACACCGGTAGAGGTTTCGTTATGCACTACGCAGACGGCCTTGATCTGATGACCGGTATCATCCTTGAGACGTGCCTCGATTTTTGCGGCATCCACACCGCAACGCCAATCTTTAATGCCGGACTGACCCAGATACTCGGTTTTGAAACCCAGGCGTTCAGCCAGTTTTTTCCACAAGTTTGAAAATTGACCGGTCTCATACATCAACACCAGATCTCCTGGAGAAAGCGTGTTCACCAGCGCACCTTCCCAAGCACCCGTTCCGGATGCAGAGTAGATGATGACGGGTTGTGTGGTTTTGAAGATCTGCTTGATGCCGGAAAGTACTTTCAAGCCCAATTGACCAAACTCCGGGCCGCGATGATCGATGGCTGGAAAGCTGATTGCTCTCAGGATACGCGCAGGAACCTGGCTGGGTCCGGGGACATGCAGAAAATGTCGGCCGGATAGATGTGAATCAAGTTTGAGCATGTTTTATCTCCCTCTAATTTGTATTGATTTAAAGTGTGTTCAATTTTTTCCATTCTCACACAAAAAGACTCAAAACGTCTAAGGGCGCAATATTTTAGGAAAACGCTGATTTAGTCCCGAGCTGTGGTTCGATACATTTGCAGTTCGCACTGATAACCATTGGCTTGGCATGCGGGGGCTGCCATATGCAAACTTTGGGGCGGCATCAGTGTTGGTGTATAATCCCATTTCACATGTTTCCGGTTAATGAAACCATGAATGAAATTTTGCAATATCTGAAAAAGCATGGTGAGCAACTCGACTCGGACATTGCTTTAGCCACAGGTACGTCACTCGCCAAGGTGCGGCTGTATTTATCAGAGCTTTCTGACAAGAAAGAGATCATGACTTGCCATTCGATCAGGTACGAGAAGGGTAAGAAAATTGAGGGAATACGTTGCCGGATAACCGGATATATTCCTCCAGCAGCCCCAGGCAGGAAATCCAAGTCTCAGTTGCAAATATCCTAGACCGGCTCTCTCCCCCTCATTTGCAAGGGAAGCCGGCTTGTTCTGGGGGTGGAATGTTCTCGGGAAGAAATGGGTCCGGAGGCCAACATCTTATCCGCAGTTCAGAATCAAGGGTGACATAGCAGTCATGTAGAGTGCTCGCTGGGCGTCAAGTCGGCTCGTCAGCAATTGGCGTTATGAAATATCAGAGTGAGCGGTGCGTTTGCAGTAAGCCACGCGCTAACTTGTTGAACGAGCGTGCGCCAGTTAGCTTCCACTACCGAATGCCGCGCTGGAAGCGATATCCCTTATAACTGAATATCATTCCATCCGGCGTGATTCGCTCCAGCCTGAGCCCCAACATCAAGGATCCGCCTTCACGCAACCTTATGGAATTCACACTGACGAGGCGTTCGCTGGGCTCGCTAGAATAGGCATGCAACTGTACCGCCATGTCGGGAATCTCTTGCCGAATATGCAGGGGCAATGCTTCCAGAGGCAACACTTCTTGCTCCTGTGCTACACCGGCAAGACTGGGTGGGTTATCCGGCATGGTTTTGTCCGGAATGGGTGCCGCCATACTGGGTGTACCGGAGTTGTTTGGCGCTGAGTTGCCTGGCTTTGTGGTGTTTGCCAAGTGTACAGTTTGTTCTGTGATCAATATTGGCGATTCAGTGGCAAGGTGTTCTGTCTCTAAAGGTCGCTGTTCAGTTTGCCATGGTTGCAGCCAGCCGATCATGATTCCGGTGCCAAGTATTACCGCAGCAAGCAGGCCGTAATGGATAATCGTGGGACGTTTGGGCGTAGCTACAGTTACTTGAGCGACCTGCAATGTCGGTGTAGCGCCACGCTGACGTTGCTGGTCGGATTTTTTGAGTGCTTCCAGGATATACGACATGCTTACTTTTCCTTTTGCTCACGGAATAATTTCGGCGTTGTCATATCTGCTGCACTGCTCAGGCGTATCATGGTCTGAAGTCCGACGATTCCGACAGGGATGAGCCCTTGAGCAAGCTGAAACTGTTTGACCTGGCGTACCATGGCCTCATCGTATAACTGATCCTTGGTGGTAGCTGCCGTCTTGCCATAGAGTTGTGAGAGTTGTTTGCCCAACCATTCCACATCCGGTCCGCGATCTCCCGGGCGGATTTTGTTGCTTAGAACCGGCGGCATGCGCCACAGCAGGGTATAGTGCCCCGACCATTGCTCTGCAAAGGCGGCCAGGGTGACCGTACGGGTTTCGCTGGCGACGGCAAAGGTGGCGGATTGTTCGTCGAGTTTGGTCAGCGTTGCATTGAATTTTCTCCCTTGCTTGTCTTGCATTAGCAGGACAGCGGGCAGATTCAATTGACGCAGTTCATTCAGCCCGCCGCGCGCGATCAGGCAACGCAAGCCAATGGCTTCTGCCTGCCGACACTCGTCTCCGACTCTATAATCCGATCCGAGGTTATCTGCGCCCCAGGCCCTGAATAGCGCGGCATAAGCCATCTTCTGGCTGCGCGAGTGCGGATAGGTTGCCGGCCATTCCAGCGCATCCGGCAATGGCGCTACCGGCTTGGCAGCTGCTGCTTGAGCTTCGGCTATTGACGTTGAGGGAGTTTGCCAGAAGGTCTGGTACATCACTGCCACCAGCACGGCCAGCAAAAGACCAGACAGCAGAGGGAGCAGCAAATTTCGTGGTTGCGTCGCCGCATTATGGAACACTTCGATCGCTGCTTGCTTTAGTGTTGCGCGGTCGACTTTCTCCTTGCTTTGCACGAAGGTGCCCAAGAGTGCCCTGTCACACAGCACGTTGATGATCCGTGGAATGCCTCCGCTCAAGCGATATAGCCGCCCCATCAGTGAAAGCGGGAACAGCTGGCGTTGCGCGCCCGAAACCACTAGCCTATGCTGCACATAAGCAGCGACTTCCTGTTTGTCCAGTGGCCCCAGGTGATAACGCGCGATGATCCGTTGTGCAAGCTGCCTTAGTTCGGGCCGTTCCAGCATCGCCGCAAGCTCGGGCTGGCCGAGCAAGATGATCTGCAACAGTTTGCGCTGATTGGTTTCCAGATTGGTGAGCAATCGCAATTGCTCCAGTACATCGGCGGATAGGTTCTGCGCTTCGTCAATGATCAGCACAGTATGCCTGCCCTTGGCATGGGCATCGAGCAGATAGGTGTTGATGCAATCGATGTATACCTTAACACTGGTGTTGCCAGGTGGGCAGGTGATGCCGAATTCGGCGCAGATGGTTGAGAGTAATTCCTCTACAGTCAGCTTGGGATTGAAGATGTAGGCCACATCACAGGATGCTGGAATTTGCTCGAGCAGGCAGCGGCACACCGTGGTCTTGCCGGCACCCACTTCACCTGTGAGCAACACAAACCCGCCGCCGGCATTCACCCCATAAAGCAGATGCGCGAGTGCTTCCTGATGACGCTGGCTCATGTAAAGATAGCGAGGATCAGGTGCGATGGAAAACGGTTCTTCGGCTAGGCCAAAATAACTCTGGTACATGGGATGTCCTAGAGTGTGTATATTGCGCCATTATAGCGGCAAGTCTCGCGCGCTCAATGTTTGTTGCTCGCCGCGTAGATTACCAGCGGATGTTGGATTTCCTCGTTGATGCAGATAAAGTTGTCCATGTTGGGCGCGTCTATCCAATTATGCTCCGGCGTGTTCATGTCAGCCAGGTAATCGGAGCGCGTACATAGTGCTCCAGGCTGGCGTTGGCAGTTTACGCAATCGCTATCGGCAACAGATGCAACTGAAATACGGTAGCGCCAACAGAAGATTTTCATTCACGTCCGTACTATTATGATCAGGCAGGTCAAACATTACTCACGGCTTGGGATAATAATTGACAGCCATGGTTTTGAAATTATTGAAGGCTGGTTGTCCACCAGAATGTAGGAAGCCCAATGTTATGAAATCTGTCCATCTGGTCATTCCCGATTTATTTCTGCCTAAAGATTTTGCCGCCGAGGGGTGTCGCGGTTTGTCTTTGCCCGCGCTGGAAAAGCTACTGGGGCACGGACACAGCGAAATATTTGAGGTTGTGCCGCTGGAAAATCTGTTGTGCGAATTGTTTGGAGTGTTCTGTCATGGAGATGCGCCTGTTGCCCCGATTTCGGCCGCTTTTGACGGGCTCTCTGACGGTTGCTGGCTGCGTGCAGACCCGGTGTATTTGAATCTTCAGCGCGATCAGATGTTGTTGGCAGGCATGCAACCAAGCGTCGAAGAAGCTGCGCAGTTTTGTGCAAGTTTGAATGCTCATTTTGCCGGACAAGACATCGAGTTTTTTGTGCCGCATCCGCAACGCTGGTATGTGCGGCTGGATAAGCCGCCTCGAATCTGCACCACACCGCCGTCCGAAGTGCTGGGAGGCAATGTGCGCAATGCCTTGCCTGTCGGCGAGGATGCGGCGCGCTGGCATCAGTTGTTCAACGAGATACAGATGCTGCTGTTCGCACATCCGATTAACCATGCGCGCGAGGAGCGCGGTGACTTGATGATCAACAGCGTGTGGTTCTGGGGAGGCGGCTGCAGCGAAAATGTGGCTCCGCAAAAAAACTACGATGCCGTGGTTTCGGATGAAATGCTGGCGGGGATGTTGGCTGCTGCGGCAGGAATTCCATTCACCAAATTGACAGAACAATGGAGTCAGAGTACTGGTGAAGGCAAGCAATTGCTGGTGTGGACCGGCTTGAGTTCATCCTTGCAGCGAGGCGATCTGGCTGCATGGCGCGAGTCGTTGCAGGATTTCGAAACGGGGTATGCGCAACCGCTATGGCAGGCATTGCTAAGCGGAAAACTTGCGCAGTTACAGCTGGATATTCGGTGTGAGTATAGTATCCGGCGCGTACAGTTGAAACGCGGCGATGCATGGGCATTTTGGCGGCGCGCACGTCCTTTGGTCGGATATTCGATGGTATAGAATGCTGCTGGCTGTACAATTTTCAGGGTAATTATTAAGGGGCGGAGCTTGGCTTTCTGGGAAACTGCCATTCAGTTTTTCTGGCGTGAAGAATCGTTGCCGGTGCTTGCTATCGCTCTGTGTTTGGCGTTCCTGCTGCTGCACTTTATCAAGGAGGAACGCAGCGCCGTTGTTAACACGCTCAAGTTCTTTTTTGTCTGTCTGATTGGGCAGTTCTTAAGCGGGCTTTTCCATGCGCTCCATTTTGCGTCGGTGGCGGGCGTGTTACACGAGACGTTCATCATCGGTGCCGGGATTGCGTTGATCAGGCTGTGGGGTTTGCTGATTTTCCGCATTGTGTTACCGAGGGCCCGCCTGACCCCGCCGCGCATCGCCGAGGATATTTTCGTCATCATTGCGTATATCGCCTGGGGTCTGGTGCGCTTGCGCGTGGCGGGTCTGGATCTGGGCAGCATCGTGGCGACGTCGGCAATGATCACCGCTGTGGTGGCGTTCGCGATGCAGGATACGCTGGGTAATATCCTCGGCGGCCTGGCATTGCAAATGGATAATTCCATTCAGATCGGTGACTGGATCAGGGTGGATGATATTACCGGGCGGGTGGTGGACATACGCTGGCGCTCCACGCTGGTGGAAACACGCAACTGGGAAACCGTGGTGTTCCCCAACAGCCAGTTGATGAAGAACAAGTTCCTGGTGCTGGGGCGGCGCACCGATCAACCAGTGCAATGGCGACGCTGGATATGGTTCGGCGTGAGCCTGAATGTCACGCCGACCCGGGTGGTCAGCGCTGTGGAAAATGCCGTGCAGCAGGCGGAGATCAACAACGTGGCAAAAAATCCTACCCCCAGTTGCGTGCTGATGGAGATAGAAAAAGGCGTTGCGCGTTATGCGCTGCGCTACTGGCTGACCGATCTGGCGGTGGATGACCCGACCGACGGCGCTGTACGCTGGCATGTTTACACCGCGCTTGAGCGCGCCGGTATACACCTTGCCGTGGAAGAGCAAAATGTTCATTACATCAGTGAAAGCGAAAAGTACGAAGAGGTTGTGCATCAGCGGGAGTTGTTGCGCCGTGTCAAAACGCTCAAGCGGGTCGATCTGCTCAGGCAGATGACGGACGACGAATTGCGCAAATTGGCGGAACACCTGATGTATGCGCCTTTTGCCAAGGGCAACATGATCACCCGCCAGGGAGCCTCCGGGCAGCATTGGCTGTATATCATTATCAGCGGGGAGGCGGAGGTGTTTCTCGAGGCGATGAGCGGCGAGAGGCGCAGGCTGAATGTCCTGACCAAGGGCGATTTCTTCGGCGAGATGAGCCTGATGACCGGTGCGCCCCGGCAGGCCTCTGTGATCGCCAGGACGGATGTGGAATGCTATCGCTTGGACAAGGAGGCATTCGAAGATATCATGCTGGCGCGGCCGGGCATCGCCGAGGAGATCGCGCAGATACTGGTCGAACGCCGCGAGCAATTGGATCACGCGCTGCAGAATCTGGATGTGGAAAACAGGCATAAGGAAATCCATCACCAGCACAATGAGGTGCTGGGAACTGTCAGGAAGTTTTTTGGTTTGTAATGCTGTATCATTACGTTCGATCCACGCAGGAATAAACTCATGAAAGTATCGTTTCTGGATTTTGAAAGTCAGATTGCCGAGTTGGAAGACAAGATCGAGCAATTGCGTTACGTGCAGGATGATTCGGCACTGGATATCGCGGATGAGATCTCACGCTTGTCCAAGAAGAGCGAAGCCCTGACCAAGGATGTGTACGCCAAGCTCACTCCATGGCAGATATCGCAGGTGTCGCGCCATCCGCAGCGGCCGTACACGCTGGACTATATCGAGCATCTGTTCACCGACTTCGAGGAATTGCATGGTGACCGTGCCTTTGCCGATGACAAGGCCATCGTGGGCGGTCTGGCCAGATTCAACGGACAGAGCGTGATGGTGATCGGCCATCAAAAAGGCCGCGACACCAAGGAGAAGATCATCCGCAATTTCGGCATGCCCCGCCCAGAGGGCTATCGCAAGGCGATGCGTTTGATGCATCTGGCGGAAAAATTCTCCATACCGATCATGACCTTCATCGATACTCCCGGCGCCTATCCGGGCGTGGGCGCAGAGGAACGCGGCCAGTCCGAAGCCATCGGGCGCAACCTTTATGAAATGTCCGAGCTGCGCGTACCCATCATCTGCATCGTGATCGGCGAAGGCGGTTCCGGCGGCGCCTTGGCAATCGCAGTGGGCGATGTGCTGCTGATGCTGCAATACAGCACTTATTCGGTGATTTCGCCCGAAGGCTGCGCTTCCATTCTGTGGAAGAGCGCGGAACGGGCAGCCGATGCTGCAGAGACACTGGGCATTACCGCCACGCGCCTGAAGGCGCTGGGTCTGGTGGACAGGATTGTCAGCGAACCGCCGGGTGGCGCGCATCGCGATTATGCCGCGACCATGCAGAACGTGAAAAAAGCGCTGATTGATGCTCTGAGAACGACGCAAAACAAACCGACCGCCAATTTGCTGCAAGACCGCTTCAGCCGCCTGATGAGTTATGGCAAGTTCAAGGAAGTCGCCCTGCAGTAACTTTTTCTTCATCCGTCATTCCGGTGGCGACACGGAATGATGTTCCTCGGGTTTGACAGTGTACCCCCCAAGCCATCTTGCTGATCGAGTTGCGGCGCAGATCGCTCCGCTGATCCCCGCGCACAGCTCCATTCTGATCGGCCTGAGCGGCGGGGTGGATTCGGTGGCGATGCTGCATCTGTTGCATCACCTGGCGCCATGTTTCTCCTGGAAGCTTTCCGCATTGCATGTCCATCACGGCATCAGTCCGAATGCCGGGGGCTGGGCGGACTTTTGCGCCGGTCTTTGCGAGCGGCTCGGGATCCCGCTGCAAGTGGAGCATGTGGATATCGCACCGTTGCGAGCGCATGGCATCGAGGCTGCGGCGCGCAAGCTGCGCCATGCCGCGTTTGCCGGGCAGGCATGCGATTTTGTGGCGCTGGCCCATCATGCCGACGACCAGGCCGAGACGCTATTGCTGCAATTGCTGCGCGGCGCGGGTGTGCGCGGCGCAGCGGCGATGGCAATGTTTTCCAGGGGAACTCCCGGTTTGTTGCGCCCGATGCTGCATTGTTCCCGCCAGGAAATCCTGACCTATGCCGCCGAACAGGGGCTGCAGTGGATCGATGACGAAAGCAATGCCGACGACAGCTATCCGCGCAACTTTTTGCGCCAGCGCCTGCTGCCCCTGCTGGAGCAGAAATTCCCGTCGTACCGCGACACACTGTCGCGCGGTGCCCGGCATTTTGCCGAAGCGAGCGAGTTGCTGGATGAATTGGCGCGGCAGGATGCCGTACAGGATATGACGGACGAAACGCTTGCCGTTGCGGCCTTGCGGGCATTGAGCCCGCCCCGTGCAAAGAACCTGTTGCGCTATTTCCTGCATCAGCGCGGTGCGGTCATGCCCCAGGCCGTTCAGCTGCAGGATATGTTGCGGCAACTGTGCGAGGCGCGAGCGGATGCGGGAGTGTGCATTTCCTTCGGCGATTGGCAGGTGCGCCGCTATCAGGGCAGGGTGTATGCGCAGCGTGCACCGGATGAATTAGACCGGAATCTTGTATTGCATTGGCATGGCGAAGCAGAACTGGGCTGGCCGGCCCAGAATGCGCGTCTGAGTTTTTGCCATACGCAAGGTGAGGGTGTCAGCCTGGCAAAACTGCAACGCGCCCCGGTGACGCTCCGTTTGCGCAACGGCGGGGAAACTTTGCGGCCCCAGCCGAAAGCTGCCAGGCGCAGCTTGAAAAACCTGCTGCAGGAACACCATATCCCGCCCTGGAACCGCGATCGTTTGCCGCTGTTGTATTGCGGTGATGAGCTGGCCTGTGTTCCGGGCGTGGCCATTGCGGCGGAGT
>Ga0224495_10001611_pt1 | contig 15692 bp, 11 predicted proteins | sample SF_Jul11_sed_USG_FD_168128 | JGI IMG/M metagenome (GOLD analysis project Ga0224495, IMG submission 168128) | Sediment microbial communities from San Francisco Bay, California, United States - SF_Jul11_sed_USGS_4_1 | ecosystem: Environmental > Aquatic > Marine > Sediment | place: USA: California... | reverse complement strand
ACCCGGCAGACAGTGACCTTAAGGGACACGGGTAACTCCGAGGCAGTTACCACCACCGAAAACCTCCCCGACATATATTACATAGTGCTCGATGGTTACGGGGGTCATGACGTCCTCAGAGACATGTACCGATACGACAACAGCAATTTTCTAAGCTCCCTGACAAGAAAGGGTTTCTTTGTCGTTGACAGCAGTTTTTCCAACTATTGCGCTACCGACCAGTCGTTGACAGCGACCCTCAATCTGGATTATTTGCATAACCTGGGCCGCTTTGACCCCAACAGTTCGGACCGAATGTCCCTTGCCGAACTTTTCGCCGACAACACCGTGTGCCGATTCCTGAAGGCGCGCGGCTACAGTATCGGTGCCTTCACCACCGGCCTGTACCTGACGCGGCTGAGCGAAGCTGACCTCTATTTCACATCCGGCCTGACTCTGAGTGAATTCCAGAACAGCATCATAAATATGACGCCGGTAGCGTATCTTCTGAGGTTTGTCAAATCCCAGTACGATATACACCGTGACCGGATCCGCTACGTGCTTGACAAACTGCCGCAGATTCACGAACTCCGTTCGCCCAAATTCGTGCTGGCCCATATCATGGCTCCCCACCCGCCCTTCGTGTTCGGCCCGCTGGGGCAGGCGCGCGACCGCGACCGCCCGTTCACCTTCGGTGACGGCTCGCACTACTACGAGCAGGGGGGAAGCCCGGAAGAGTATATTGCCGGCTATGCCGGCCAGGCGGCTTACCTGTCAGCACAGGTAGAAAAACTGGTGGAAGAGTTGCTCCGAACCTCCAGGACACCGCCGGTCATTATTGTGCAGGGTGACCATGGTCCCGGCTCCGGCCTGGACTGGCAGAACGCTGGCAAAACTAACCTTTTTGAGCGCTTCTCGAATCTGTCCGCCCTTTATTTGCCCGGTTGCGACTATTCCCGCCTCAGCAGAAGCATGACCCCCGTCAACAGCTTCCGCATCATATTTAACCGGTATTTCGGCACCAGCTTTGAACTACTGCCTAACCACAACTATTTCACCGCCCGGACCCGGCCGTACCTGTTTATCGAAGTCACGGATTATCTCGCGCCCGATGGCCTCTGATAGCTCGTGCAAAGGCCCTGCTGACATCGCTAATCTAACCTAATAATCTTTGTGGCAACAGGTTAACTCATTTGCCGCCCCTCGGCAGAGGAAATCTTCAAGCTAAAAAAAATACAAAAAACTAATTAATTAGTTGAACTTTTCCGAAAAGTCTCGTATAATTAATCAGAATTTACTAATTCTTTAAGAATTCAGCGAGGGAACCATCTATGGCAAGAAAGCGTACACCAACACTCACCGACGGTGAGTTGCGACTGATGAATATCATCTGGGACAAGGGCGAGGCTACCGTGGGTGACGTGCTGGCAGCTTTGCCGAAAACTCACCGGCTGGCCTACAATACCGTTCTGACCATTCTGCGCATCCTGGAGCAGAAGGGAAACCTCCGGCATGTCAAAGCCGGGCGGGCGCACATCTACCATCCCATCGTCGACCGCAACCAGGCGCGACGGAAAGCTGTCACACATATGGTAAAAGGCTTCTTCGACAACTCCACCGAGCTTCTGGTTCAGAACATTCTCGACAGCGAGAATATCAGCGCGGAAGAGTTGGCCCGGTTGAAAAAGATGATCGAAAAAAGCGAGAGGTGATAACAATGGAGACATTCGTCAATGGGTTAATGGCCGCGGCGCATGGAGGTCTACAGTATGCTGTCAACAGCATAGGGCTGGGCATTGCCGCGGCCGGAGCGGGGTGGCTGGTGCTTCATTATTCGAAACGGCTCAATGCGGCCACGAGATACGTTACCTGGTGGGCGGCACTGGTAATTGTCGTGGTACTGCCGCTCGCTTCCGGGTTACTGCCGAAATTGTCGCCCTCCGATCTGGCGGCGGCCTTTGCCGCAGTTGCACAGCCATCCGCTGATGAACAAGCCATGCCCATCTTCACGGGAGAATTGGCAGACCGCGACGCTCCCGGCGGCGGGAACAGTGGCGATCACAGGGCGATGCCTTGGCTGGAAGGTCGTATCGCGGACATACCGGAGTACACGGTCGGTGCGGTCGATATATCCGGCCTGAAGGCGGACCTGGCCGGCGCCGCTGGCGAGACCGTCACGGAGAAGGCGCTGGGTACTGTCCTGGTGGCTTTGTTGCCGGCCTGGTTCTTCCTGCTACTTTTGCTGGGCGCCGTGATTATGCTGGTGCGCCTTGCCTGGGGATCCCTGCGTTTAAGAATGATAAAACTGCATAGCTTCCCGCTCGACGAAAATTCCCATCGGGTCTTCGAGCGGCTGGCCGGCGCTGTCGGCCTCCGTCGACGCGTGGTTCTGCGTTGCTCCCTGGAGGTGGCGATGCCCATGGCGGCAGGCTTTTTCAGGCCGATGATTATTGTCCCCGCCGGTCTGGAGCGGCACATCTCGCACGGCGAGTTCGAAGCGGTCATCCTTCACGAATTGGCCCACGTCCGTCGCCGGGACGACTGGAGCAAGCTCGTTCAGAAGATTCTGGAAGCCGTCTTCTTCTTTAATCCCGCCCTTCGCTGGATTGGGCACCGTCTTGATTTCGAACGTGAAGTTGCCTGTGACGGCTGGGTTGTGTCTCACACCGGGCAACCCAGAAACTATGCTCGTTGCCTGGCCCGGCTGGTGCAACTCAGTTCGCCGGCGCAGAGCATCACCCTGGCGCCCGGCGCCATGATGCCCAGAAAACAGATTTTCAGGAGGTTCGAGATGTTACTCAGCCAGCGACGTTCGACGGAAGACCGGTTTTACCGAAGACGGTTTGTCGTTGCCGCCGGTCTCATTGCCGCCGTCGCCTGTATGTGCGGCCTGGTATTTCCCTCGATCGCCCTGCCGCAGCATGGGCTTACATACGCCGACATCAGCGCGACCATCAGTAACGAGATATTCGGCGAAGACGCCCCGGTGGTTGGGGCGGAAAGCGCCGAGGCGTTAACTCTTACTGAGATTCACAGCGAAACACGCCGTGTCCAACAAGACTCGTATATCACGCAGACGGAAACCCACCACAGTATTGAGAACGCAACCTTCGACGGAGGCACACCAGGTCCTGCAATTTCCGAGAGTCGTCGGGCCCGGGCCGCAGCCGATACGCGTGACGCCGAGTCGGCCCGATCGGCAGCGACATCGGATTACGTGCTGGCCCTGGCCGACGTCGATGAAGCTGACGACTGGGACATTGTTGATGATGCCGTTGAGGCGGTCACCGACGTCTTTGATGAATTCTCCAATGGAACACAGATAATAACGGACGGGAAAGGGATAACCACTTTCCGCTGGTCGGATGGAAAGAGCCGCCTGCAGGTGGAGATGAAAGGGGAGATCGAATTTTCCGATGACGACCGCAGCATCAGTTCCATCTCAAAGCGCGGATACATCGATATCGAGGAGAAAACGAGAACCTCCAAACGCGAACTCGAGATAACACCGGCGCGGGGCGGCGGCTTTGAGTATAAGTACTACGTAAACCGCAAGGAACAAAAGTTCGACGACGAGGGACAGGCCTGGCTGGCCGACATTCTCATCAAACTGATTCGCAGCACGGGGGTCGGAGCCGAGTCGCGCGTTGAGCGCATTCTGGCTAAGGGCGGCGTCGATGCTGTCCTGACGGAAATCGACCTGATCGAAAGCAGCTATGTCAAACGCGAGTACTACGAGGCGCTGATGGATGTTGCTGATTTGAGCGCCGACGATTTCTCGCGCATAATAAAAAAGGCAGCCTCCGACATAGACTCCGATTATGAGAAGGCCGAACTGCTCATCCGCATCGCCCGGCAGAGCAGCAGCGACGCGGGACTGCTTCCGGCCTATGTGGATGCCGTGAAAACCCTGGAATCCGACTATGAGACCAGGCGGGTGCTGTCGGCTTTCAGTATGGGCGACGATGTGGAAAAGACTGTCATTGTCGACGTTCTGGATATCGCCGACGGGATGTCCTCTGATTACTTTAAAGCGGAACTCCTGATAGACATGGCCCCCTACAGCCGCGACGACAAAGAGCTTCGCGATGCCTACGTGACGGCTGTCAAGAAACTCGAGTCCGACTACGAAACGAGACGCGTTCTCACCGCTCTGGGCACACGGCGGAACATCGACGCCGGCGTCATGACCGACCTGCTGGAAATAGCCGGTGGCATGGATTCCGATTACGAAAAAGCCGAACTGCTTATCGACTTGGCCGACTTCAACGGCTACGACACGGACCTGACTACGCTGTATTTTAATGCCGCCACTTCTATTGAATCCGACTACGAAATCAGGCGGGTGCTGTCGGCTTTCGGCTACGGCGACAACGTGGACGAAGTAATCATCTCCAGGATTCTAAAAGTCGCTCAGCGGATGGAATCGGACTACGAGCTTGCGGAAGTCCTCAAGGACCTGGTGGAATATGCGGCCCGCAACAAGGGACTTCAGGAGGCATATCTGGGAGCTGCGAAACGGATAGATTCCGATTACGAAAAGGCCGGCGTCATCAAGAAACTGGTGGACCGGGCTGAATTGGACGATGAAACTGTCCGAGCTATTCTGCTCTTATCCGCAGAGTTGGATTCGGACTACGAGAAAGGCCGGCTTCTGGAGGAATTGATCCCCCACTGTAGAGACAACCCGGAACTGGAAGATGCCCTCGTCGACGTCATAGAGACGATGGACTCCGATTACGAACGAGACCAGATGTACGCCAAGTTATACAAGCGGGCGAGGGAATACCGAGGCACAGGCCATTAAGGTTAGATCGATTAGCTGATTCACGTGTTCGAAAGGCCGTCTTCTGAAATGGGAAGGCGGCCTTCTTCTATGACGCTCGCCAATCGATACACCTCCGTCGTCCTCCGGTATCGACTGCTACACGAGATGCCCCGGGCAGAGAGTTGTTCTAGCGCATAAACCAATTTTCTTTTGATATTTTCATCTTTTGGCAATACATTGGGGGCTGAAAAACCCCAATATCAAGCTAAGGAGAGCGCTGTGAGTTCCGTCACGCCGTTTGATACCCTGGTCATCAACACTATCCGCACGCTGTCGATGGATGCCGTTCAGAAGGCCAACTCCGGTCATCCGGGAGCGCCCATGGGCCTGGCCCCGGTGGCCTATGTTCTGTGGGACAGGTTCCTGCGTTACAATCCCTCCAATCCCGACTGGCCCAATCGCGACCGCTTCGTGCTCTCGGCCGGGCACGCTTCGATGCTGCTGTACAGTATTCTGCATATCAGCGGTTACGATGTCTCTCTTGACGATATTCAAAATTTCCGGCAGTTGGACCGCAAGTGCGCCGGTCACCCGGAATTCGGCCTGACCCCGGGGGTGGAAACTACCACCGGCCCTTTGGGCCAGGGGGCGGCCAACAGCGTGGGGATGGCCATCGCCGAGAAGTGGCTGGAAGAATATTACAACCGCGACAGCCATCGCATTATCGACTATAACATCTTTGCCGTCCTCGGTGATGGCTGCATGATGGAGGGCATCACCGGCGAGGCGGCCTCGTTGGCCGGGCATCTCGGACTGGATAACCTCATCTGGATATACGACAGCAATCGCGTCACCATCGAGGGCGCGACGGACCTGGCTTTCAGCGAAGACGTGGCCGCGCGTTTCAAAGCATATAACTGGCACGTGCAGAACGTTGCAGATGTCAACGACCTCGGCTCGCTCAGTCGGGCGATTGACACCGCCGTCGGCAAAAAACAGCGGCCGTCGCTGATAGTTGTCAGGAGCCACATCGCCTACGGCAGTCCTAACAAACAGGATGATGCCTCAACGCACGGGGCACCTCTCGGCGAAGATGAAGTGGCCGCCACCAAACAAGCCTACGGCTGGGACCCGGCTGAGAGATTCCACATTCCCCCGGAAATCGGACCGTACCGGGATAAGCTCATCGCGCGCGGTGCTGAAAACGAGGAGCACTGGTCTCAAAAATTCGCCGAGTACAAAAGAGCCTTCCCTGACCTGGCCGACGCTTTTGAGAAGATGCAGACGCGGCAACTGCCCGACAATTGGGCAAGCAGTCTGCCGGAGTTTCCGGCCAACCCCAAGGGACCGGCCACGCGCCAGTCCAACGGCAAAATCCTCAATGCTGTGGCCCCTCAGGTACCGTGGCTGATAGGTGGCTCGGCCGACCTGGCCCCCTCGAACATGACCTACATCGACGGCGCCGAGGATTTGCAGGCGGGGCAGTTTTCGGGCCGAAACATCCACTTCGGCATCAGGGAGCACGCCATGGGAGCCATTGTCAACGGCATGTGCCTCAGCCGGCTGCGGCCCTACGCCGCCACCTTCTTGGTCTTCTCCGACTATATGCGCCCGGCTATCCGCCTGGCCGCTATGATGGAGCAGCCGGTAATCTACATATTCACGCACGATAGCATCGGCGTCGGCGAGGACGGCCCGACCCATCAGCCCATCGAGCAACTGGCCGCCCTCCGGGCTATTCCCAACCTGGACGTCATCCGGCCGGCCGACAGCAATGAACTGGCGGCCTTGTGGAAACACATCATGCCGCTTAAAGACCGACCGGTAGCGCTGGTCCTGTCCCGGCAGTCTCTGCCGACTATCGACCGCTCGCGTTATTTCTCTGCTGACGGTGCACTGAGGGGTGGTTACATTCTGGCCGATGCCGAGGAGACACCGGAAGTCATTTTAATCGGCACCGGCTCTGAAATACAGCACTGCCTGGCGGCGTTTGAGCTGCTGGCAAAGGATGGCATCCGCGCCCGCGTGGTCAGCATGCCGTGCTGGTCACTGTTCGAACGACAGGACCACGGCTACTGCGAAGAAGTGCTTCCCAAAAGCGTACGGGCGCGCGTCGCCGTCGAAGCCGGGTCATCTTTTGGCTGGAGTCGCTTTGTCGGTGGCGGCGAAACCGGCATCATAATCGGCCTTGACCGCTTTGGCGCGTCGGCCCCGGCCGGGCAACTTATGAAGGAATTCAGGTTTACTGCCGAAAGCGTGGTCCAGGCGGCACGGGCAGTTATTGCGCGACAAAAAGAGCAACTGCTCAACAGTACCGGCGACTGAGTTGCACTGAGAAAAGGCTAGGTGGTGCGCTTTGTGAAGCGCATGGCGGCGAAGCCGAATATCAACCCCCCGTAGATTATAAGCGGGTAGATGTTGGGCATCAGTTCGGACAGTCCCGCGCCTTTCATGAGAATTCCCCTGACGATGACCATAAAATAGCGCATGGGATTGATCCAGGTGACATACTGCACCCACTGCGGCATGTTGGATATGGGCGTAAAGAAGCCCGCCGTCAGGATGCAGAAAACGGCAAAGAACCACGCCAGAAACATGGCCTGTTGCTGCGTGGACGTGACCGTCGAGAAGAACAGGCCGATGCCGAGAGTGGTGACCAGGTAGAGAGCCGAAAGACCGAACAGTAACAACGGCGACCCGACAAACGGTATCTTGAACCACAGGATGCCGACGATCAGGGCCACGCAGATCTCTACAAAACCCAGTATCGCAAAGGTCGTAATCTTGCCCAGCAGCAGGGCCGTGCCGCTGATCGGGGTCACCAGCAACTGCTCCAGCGTGCCCATCTCTCTTTCCCGGACGATAGCCATCGAGGTCAGCATCACCGTTATCATGGTCAGAAGGGTGGCGACAATGCCCGGCACCATGTAGTAGACCGACGCCAGTTCCGGGTTGTAGAGGAACTTGTGACGCATGGTCAGCGGCGATTCGAAGCCGGCTATCCTGCCGGAAAAACGGTACACGATCTGCTGCATGTAGCCAATCCCGACTCGCGCAGCGGTGGCGTCGGAACCGTCGGCGACAAGCCCGACCGTCACGTCTTCCCCCCGGGTCAGTCTTCCGGAGAAATCATTCGGCAGGATCAAGGCCATTTCAGCCGAGCCGTTCCTGAAACGGTCATCGAGCGTCCATAATGATCGTGTCAGCAGCGGCCGGTCGTCTCGTTCGAACTTGAAATAATCACCGGCGGCCAGGGCCCGGGCGAATTCCCGCGAGTAATGGCTCTGGTCATAGTCGTACAGGTCGAGAGAGATGTTCTTCACATCGGTATTGACAGCATAACCGAGAATAAGAAGTTGCATGATGGGGACGATAAAGATAATACGGAGCATGTTCTTGTCGCGCCGTACCTGGATAAACTCCTTTTTGATAAGTCCTGTATATGCTTTCAACATCGTTATCCCACCGTGGTCTTGAATTTCCTGCTGGCCAGGGTCAGAAGTACCAGCGTCAGCATAACCAGAGCAGCCGCCTGGGTGGCCAGTATCTGTAGTCCCGATCCTTTGAGCATGATACCCCGAATTATTACCAGAAAATACCTGGCCGGCACTATGTGACTCAGGACCTGGAGAGCGGTCGGCATGTTCTTGATGGCGAACATGAACCCCGACAGCATCACCGACGGAAGTACCGTGGTCACCAGGGCTGCCATCATGGCCACCTGCTGAGTACTGACCAGCGAAGATATGAGTATTCCGATCGACAGCGCCGCCGTCACATAGATGAGGCCAAACAACAGCAGCAGCATTTTCGAACCCACGAACGGCATGCCGAAAATGACCTTGGCGAAAATAAGCACCAGGATTCCGTCGAGGAAAGCGATGACCACATAGGGTATGATTTTGCCGAGAAGAATTTCGCGGGGCTTCACCGGTGCCGTCAGAAGCTGCTCCATCGTGCCGGTTTCTTTTTCGCGGGCGATGGTGATCGAGGTCAGCAGGGCGGATATCATCAGCAGGAGAATAGCCACCAGGCCCGGTACGAAAAACTGCGATGATTTAAGATCGGGATTGTACTTGACGAGAGTCGAAATCCGAACGCCGCCGATATTCGTCCCCGGGGGCAGTTGGTTGAGCAAAAACCGGGAAAGTAGGACGTTGGAATAAGCCTGCACGGCCAGGGCCAGTTGCGCATCCGCACCGTCGACCGTCATGCCCAGCTCGAACTCGGTACCGTTCGCCAGGGCCTCGGCGAACCCCGGTCTTATTGTCAGAATGCCGGCCGCTCCGCCCGTTTTGAGCAGGCGCTCCGGGTCCTGGAAGGCAGGTTTGCCGGCTGAAGGTGTAAAGTAAGTCGAGTTGATAAAGTCGCCAGTCAATTGTCGGGAGGCTGCGGTCTTGTCGTAGTCCGCCACCGCAATGGTGATGTTTTCGATATCCATATTGATGGCGTAGCCGAAAAGGAAAGTCATCAGGATCGGCATGGCGAAAACGATGACGAGCGAACGCGGGTCGCGGAGAATGTGATAGACTTCCTTCTGCGCTATGAATCGAATTTTACGCATCAGCCTGGTCCTGCCCCTTGATCAAATCGACAAAAAGCTCCTCCAGGTTGTGAGCCTGGTGCTGCGTGATCATATCCCGGGGCTTGCCCACCTCGATGATTCGGCCTTGGTGCATTATCGATATCCGCCCGCAGTATTCAGCTTCGTCCATGTAGTGCGTCGTGACGAATATCGTGACATCCTCCTCGGCCAGCTCGTAAAGGATGCTCCAGAACCGGCGGCGAAAGACGGGATCAACCCCCCCCGTCGGCTCGTCCAGAAAGATTATCCGGGGGCGGTGCAGGATAGCCACCGCCAGGGCCAGGCGTTGCCGCCAACCGATAGGCAGAGAGGCGGTCGGGCGGTCGAGAAACTCGCGCAACTGCAACCTGTCCGATAGAATCTCGAGCCGGTCCCTGATGGCGCTCTTGCCGAGGCCGTAGGCCGCGCCATAAAAGGAGACATTCTCGCGCCCGGTCAAGTCGGGATAGAGCGAAAACTTCTGCGACATGTATCCGATGGCCCGTTTGATGAGTTCCGATTGCGTGAGTATATCGTATCCGGCTACCCGCCCGTTCCCCGAGGTGGGCAGAAGCAGCCCGCACAGCATACGGATGGCGGTCGTCTTGCCCGCGCCGTTGGCCCCGAGAAAACCGAATATCTCACCTGTTCGCACCGCCAGCGAAATTCGGTCGACAGCCGTGAAATGACCGAATTTTTTCGTGAGGTTTTCTATATATACGGCATCAGAGTCTTTCACGACGTCCCGCTCTCCATTAGCTGAATAAAACGGTCTTCGAGGTCGGCCGGCGTCGGTGTCAGATTCGACGCGTCGATACCGAGGTGCTCCAGCGGCCGCCGGAATTCTTCAATGCGGGCATCCTGGTCTATGTAAAGATGCAACCCCGACCCGAATCTTCTTGCTGACAAGCCTTCGATAGCATCCAGGTCCCGAACGAGGCGGCGGGTCGGCTCGCGATCCAGAAAGAAGATCCGGCCGCTGAATTGCCCGGTCAGTTCGTCGGGAGTTCCCTCCGAGAGTTTCTGTCCGTCGTAAACGAAGCAGGCACGGTCGGCCCGGGCCACTTCATCCATGTAAGGCGTCGTCACCAGTATCGCCGTGCCTCTGGCCCGAAGCCCCAGAAGAATCTCCCAGAACTGCCGGCGCGAGAGGGGGTCCACGCCGGTGGTGGGTTCGTCGAGTATCAGCACTTCCGGGTCGTGAATCAGGGCGCAGGACAGCGCCAGTTTCTGCTTCATGCCACCGGACAAAGCGCCGGCCCGCCGGTCGGCAAAGGGCGCCAGATTGGAAAATGTGTACAAATAGTCGCGCTTGTCCCGGTACTCCGGTCCCCTAAGGCCGTAAATACCGGCATAAAACTTCAGGTTTTCCTCGACGCTCAGGTCGGGATAGAGCGAGAAGTGCTGCGGCATGTAACCCAGGTGCGGCTTTATTTGTTCGTGGCTGGTCTGCACATCGAGACCGGCAATCATCACCGTGCCGCTGTCGGGCGTCGCCAGGTGGCAGAGAAGTCTTATCAGGGTGGTCTTGCCGGCTCCGTCCGGCCCCACCAGGGCGAAGATCTCGCCGGGGTTCACGGCGAAAGAAAAATCGCGCAGGGCCTTGATATGACCATACGTTTTTGAAAGATTGGCCGCTCTTATGGCGTTCATCGACTCTCCAGCGTCACGTAAACCGGCATCCCGATTTTAAGAGCGCCGTCGGTATTCGGTATGCGGACTTTGACGGCATAGACAAGATCGGCGCGGGATTGTCTCGTCTGGACGTTCTTGGGGGTGAACTCGGCCTCCTGGGCTGTCCACACCACCTCACCGGCGAGCTGTCCCAGTGATGTTTCCGTATCCACCGTGGCCCGGTCACCGATTTTCACCCGGGCGAAGTCCGTCGTCGGCAGGTAGACCTTTACCCAGAGGGTGTCCAGCCGGGCGATTCTGGCTATCGGACGACCGGGGCCGAGCAGTTCGCCTCGGTCGACGTATTTTTCTGTGATGGTGCCGCTTGCCGGGGCTAGCGGATAGCAGTCCGCCTGGGCGCGCTCGATCCTTTTGATGTCAGTCGCGATCCGGTTCAACTCCGCTTCTACGGTTTCGATGTTGGCCCGGGCAGCTTTGGTTGCCACCATGGCCTGCGAGTACTCATATTCAACCTGGTCATACTGCTTCTGGGTGGCGGTGCCGGAGGCCAGCAGGGCGGCTATCCGGTCACGCTCGGAACCGGCATACGCTTCGGTCTTCCGGGCTCGTTCCAGTTGCACTTCGACCGTGTGCAAATTCGCCTGCGCGACTTTCTGCCCGGCCAGGGCCGAAGACAACTCCAGTTGCAGCCGGCTCGGGTCGATAACGGCCAGCGTGTCGCCGTTGACTACTGTCGACCCCTCGTCAAAAAACAAGGTCTCGACCCGCCCGGATGTCTCGGCCGCCACCAGGACCTCGTCACTCTCGACAAGGCCGGAACCGCCCGGATGTTGATCACCGCCGCTGCAACCGGTCAGCACCGGGACCATTACCGCAAGAAGATTCAACCACGCAACTTTCATTTTAGAGTCCCTCTTTGAGTTTATCCGAGCCGGTAGCGTAATAGTACGCGCTTTCGGCCAGGTAATAGTCCACCAGGGCCGCGGCCAGGGAAGACTCCGCCGCCGCCAGTCCGGCCTCGATCTCCAGAAGACGGTTGGCCGAAAGGTCTCCCTGGCGGTGTTTTGCCGTCGCCAGCCGGTAGTTCTCGGACGTGGTACGGTGGCTCTGACGGGCCGTCTCGTATCGGGCGTGGGCCAGCCGCAACTGTTCCACGCTCAACCTGACTTCACGGTTCAACTGCTCCGTGACCCGGTCTTGTTCGTACAACGACGTCTGGTAAAGATGCCGTGATTTCCTGAGATTGGCGCCGGACCTGTTTCCCAGGTTAAAGGACCAGGTCAGGGCGGCCCCGAACGAAAAGTAATCATTCCAGGTATTGTTGAACGGGTCGAGATTGGGTTTGCCGTAGGTGTAGCCTCCGAAGGCTGAGAGGATGGGGAAGAAGTCCGACCGTGCCAGGGCCACTTGCGACCGGCTCATAGCAGTGGCGGCGCGAGCAATCTGCAACTGCGATTTGCCCGGTTCCACATCCGCAGCCAGGAACCTGTCTTCGGGCGGAGCCGACAGTACGTCCCCGGTCTGCAGCGACTCCGATGGATCCAATCCCAGCAGCGTTATCAGACGTATCTCCGCTGACCGCCGGTTGGTCCGGGCCTGCTGAACGCCAAACTCGGCTTGCGTGACGGCCAACCGTGCCTCGAGAAGATCCACCGAATCCGCCGCCCCCGCCGCATACAGCGCCTCGACGTCTTTCCTGATTATGCTGGCGCGTTCGAGAGAAGCGCTGGAGACATCGACCAGCTTCTCAGCGCGGAGCAGAGAAAGGTACTCGACGCGTGCCGCGAACACGACCTGTTCGACGCCAGCCCGTTCCAAAGCTGTGTGGTAGTCCAGGGCCGCATCCGCAAAAGCGATCCCGCCGCTGAGCTTGCCCCCGGTGTAAAGCGGCACGGCGAGTTTCACAGTCGTCAGGTAGGTCTCTTTGCTGCCGAATTCCCGACTGACCTGAACGCTGGATGGCAATTCGATATCGAATGACATGACCTCGTTGGCATAAGTGCCGGTCGCCGATGCCGTCAGCGTCGGAAGGCGTTCCGCCCGGGCCGAGCTCAGAGCCTGCTCGAAGGCCGCTGTCTGTTCCCGGCCGGCCCGGACCGCGTATGAATGCTGCACGGCGAGGTCGATGGCATCGACCAGCGACAGCTCGCGGCCGCAAAGAGAGCCGGGCAAAGCCAGCACTATGATCAGGAGTTTTAGCCTTTTCATCGTGCCCTCACTCCGTTCAGGAAAAGGTCGATGACAGCGCTTCGGCGCTCGTTTACAAAATTCCCAATGTCTTCGAGTGCCAGCACCTCGTTGATAATTGGCGCCATGAGAAAGTAGCCGATGTTCATCAGAACAAACGAGGCCTGGGCCTGCCGAACGTCTATCGGGCGGAACTTCTCCACTTTGGCGCCTTCGCGTAGAATGGCGGCCAGGGTAGCCGGCACACCCGAGTCTCGAATTACCGAGGCGATCCTGCTGAGAATCTTCCCCCGCGGGTAGGCCAGTTCGCGCAGGAGTATCTGGCGCGCATAGGGATCCGAGCCGAGCACCCGGCGGTAGGTATCGGCCATGGACTCCAGTATTCCCTCAATACCCTCGCCCGAGGATACTTTCCCGCTCAGCTCACCGATGAAGCCGGCAACGTACTCCTCGATAGCACTCTCGTAAAGCTTGTCTTTGGATGCGAAGTGATAATAAATCATGGCCTTGTTGATTCCGGCCAGTTGTGCGATGTGATCCACCCGCGCTCCCGCAAAACCGTGCCGGGCAAACTCTGCCAGCGCCGCCTCCAGAATCCTGGCCCGGGTATCAGGCTCGGCCAAACCGTCGGAAAACTCTGTTTTGTTAACTCGTTTCATATCGTGAATCCATGTTTATGGTTTATCTAACCAGTTAGTTTAACTAACTGTATAGTTAATATATCGTCAGCGATGGTACTTGTCAACAGTTTTTTTTGCCATATTTTGATTTGTTCGCCCTGGAGACGGCTAGTATTAAGTTATTGATTTATTTGCGCTTATGCGGTAGGTCAGGAATCCACGCGACTGGTGACCCCTGTTCCGGTTTTTTCATGCTCATTACATAGGGTCATTTGATTACCCTCCAGGCCGCCGACCAATTCCGGATCATGGCCGAGATGGCGCGTCCAACTCGAAGTCAGTCCTCTATACTTTTGGCCCGCTCAAGGGCTCATGTAGCCTTTTCGCCTGCAAGCTGTAAAAGTGGCCGGTCAAACAGCCGGCGCGCTGTCGCGAGACGTGAGGCCTACACTACCAGCTTCGCCATGAAATCTCTTGCTTGAAGCTTCTCGCAGGAGAAGATAGTCTGCCGGATTTCCTTCCGCCGTTTTACATTCAGCAGGTCAGCCGAGAGACTGTTGAACTTGACCGAGAGATCTTCCATGGTCATCGGTTCGCGCGGGTCGCCCTTGGGATACTCGAGGTAGGCCGAGTGCTCCTTGCCGGCGGTGGTCCTGACCACCACTTTCGAAGGCTGCTTGGCGGGAAACATCCGCTCAAAGTCCTGCGAAGCCTCGCCCTTGATCTTGTCAATCACCTGCCAGATGCGCTCGTCCTTCAGTTTCTCGTCCGAGAACGATTGCGTCGTGACCTGGCGGTCAACGATGGCCGCCGCAATGCAGTAGGGCAGCGAATGATCGGCGGTCTCGCGCGATTCCGGACGGTACTTGTGCGGGTCAAACAGAATATCACAGGCGCGAGCGATAGTCGTTATCGTCACCTCGTGGATATCCTCGGGCTTGATATTGTTTTCTTTAATCACCTTCAGCGTTGCCGAAAGGTGCGTGTGGGTCAGAGCTTCGGTGGGGAAGGCCTTCATGCTGCACTCGAGGATTTTGAATTTCTCGCCCAGGCCGCCCAGCAGTTTGGCCTCGTCCCACTGCGGCCCGAAGACGTCCATTAGTCCTTCCTTGCCTTCAAAAACCGCCTCGGTCCCGGTGTAGCCTTTCTGGGCCATCAGGGCCGCAAAGACACCGGCCTGCACGGCCATCGGGTCGACAGTGTTTTTCATCATGGTCAGCCTGCCGGCCGTAGGGCAGCCGATCGTATGGTTGTGCGCGCCGTTGATGCCGATAGCGTGGGCCATCTGCTCCGGGCTGAGGCCCAGCAGCTTGCCGGCTACGACGGGGGAGACGAACTGTGTCAGGGTGGCATGGTGCCATTTGCGCTCCCGCACTCCCGGTACGGCAAACTCGCACAGGCGCATCTCGAACTCATAAGCCAGCACAATGGCCGTGATGACCTCCTTCATGGAGGCGTCGACCAGCTCACCCACCGCCAGCGCCGCCGGAATCAGGTCGGAAGGGTGGGAAGGGTCTTCCTTCCAGTAAATATCGTTGAAATCCAGCGCCCGGATCATCAGCGAATTCACCAGCGTCGCATTCACCGCCGGTATCTTATCGCCGAACCCGATTACCGTAGCTTCCTCTTTACCGCCCATGTCAGCGTAGATATCATGCAGAATGCCCACGTCCTTGGTATGGTAACCGCCGTAAGCGCACCCGATAGAATCATAGAGGTAGCGCTTGACCTCCTCGACGACATCGCCGGGCAGGTCCCGGTATCGCAGACCCGTGGCAAAATCCGCTATCTGTCTTGAAAATGTCTTGTCCATCATATCTCCGAAGTTATTTCAAGTTCTCTCTTACCCAGCTCTCCAGCCCGCCGGCTACCACCAGTTCCTGCGCGGCCGCACCCACCGGGCTGATTTCATAGACCCTGGCCGAACGAAAGACGGGAA
>Ga0224495_10001610_pt1 | contig 15697 bp, 14 predicted proteins | sample SF_Jul11_sed_USG_FD_168128 | JGI IMG/M metagenome (GOLD analysis project Ga0224495, IMG submission 168128) | Sediment microbial communities from San Francisco Bay, California, United States - SF_Jul11_sed_USGS_4_1 | ecosystem: Environmental > Aquatic > Marine > Sediment | place: USA: California... | reverse complement strand
GCTGTTGCCAATGCATACGCTGCCAATGTATATGCAGAAGAGCGGCAGGTTGGACTGGACTGGCTCAAAATTGTTGCTTTTGCAGGACACCAGACTAATTACACCGGTATATTTGTTTATCAATATGACAATCATGTTGAGACTTCGCGCATCACTCACGTGGTCGAACCGGACAGCGAGTATGAAAAACTGGAAAGCCTGGATGGCCCGAAGCGCGAAATTATCCGCCACCATGGACAGGTCTGGTGTTACATCAACCACAAGATGGTGCAAATGAACAGCCAGGATCAGCAAATGCTAAGCAAGTTTGCGGATATGCTTCCAGAACAGATGTCCGTGCTGAGCGCAAATTATCGGGCCAGGGAAGCAGGGCAGGAGCGTGTGGCTGGATACAACACCCAGGCCATCCTGTTTCAGCCTAACGACAATTTGCGTTATGCCCATAAAATATGGGTGCATACCGATTCTGGCTTGCTATTGAAGGCATCCGTGCTGGGCGACAGGAATAAAGTGGTCGAACAATATGCCTTTACCCAACTGCAACTGGGTGGAAACATTGATCGTTCCTGGATTGACCGGGGCGCTTCGGTTGGCAAGCCTGGCTCAGGTTCAATCGCATCGTCTGAGAAAAACATGGGCAGCATGCTCATAAACAGCGGTTGGGTTGTGGATTTTCTGCCGTCAGGCTTCAGGAAAACGATGGAGATCCAGCGCCCGATGCATGACAAACATGCGCCTGTGACGCAAATAGTGTTCTCTGATGGATTGAGCGCGATTTCCATCTTCATTGAACCTGATGATGAAGACGAAGACGATGTGGAAGGATTGTCCAGCCGTGGCGCCGTGAATCTGTATCACAAGGTTGTTGGCAACCATTTAATTACCGTTGTCGGTGAAGTGCCTCCTCGCACGTTGATGCAGGTATTCCATTCAGTACGCTACAGCGGAAAGTGACCATGCTGGAAACGCGTGCGATAGTCGTGCAGGTTGACGGTCAGTATGCCTACGTTCAGGCAAATCAAGGCAAAGGCTGCGGGCAGTGCGAAGGCAAGGGTTGCGGGGCAGGCAAGCTGTCCCAATTATTCTGCAGCAAGCCGCGCCAATTCAAAGTGGATAATTCGATCAAGGCCAGCGTAGGCGATATGGTCGTGGTATCGGCTGCTGAAGGTGCGGTGCTGCGAGGAATAGGCTTGGTCTATTTGTTGCCGCTGGCGCTGCTTCTGGCCGGTGCGGCATTGGGAACCAGCTGGGCTTCGCAACCAGAACACCGTGATGGCTATGCCGGTGCAGGTGCATTGTCAGGTTTGGTTGTCGGTTTTATTGTCGCCAAATGGGTTTCATCGCGACAAGCCTGCCAGCAATATATGCCCCATATTGCGCGGCAATGCGGTAGGGGAGATTGATGAATCACCCTTGGGGTTGATTTTTTTATTATGGAGAGAAAGGCATGCTAAAAAAATTATTTGTTTTGTTTATGTTAACCGTGGGAGCTGTTTGCAGCATAACGGCCCATGCTAAAGAATTGCCCGACTTTACCGAACTGGTAGAGCAGCAGGGTTCTTCGGTAGTCAATATCAGCACATCGCAAATCACCCGTAACCCACAAGGATTTCCGAATGTGCCGGAGAATGATCCATTCTACGAGCTGTTCCGCCGTTTTGCGCCGCAGATGCCGCGCGAGCAGGAATCGCAATCGTTGGGTTCAGGTTTTATCATCAGCGCGGATGGTTACATCATGACCAACGCGCATGTAGTAGATAGCGCCGACAAGATTACCGTGCGCCTGACCGACAAGCGCGAGTTCCGCGCAAAAGTCATCGGCGCGGACAAGCGTACCGATGTGGCTTTGCTGAAAATCGAAGCGACGGGCTTGCCCAAAATCAATGTGGGCGACCCAAACAAGCTTAAGGTCGGAGAATGGGTGGTTGCCATCGGCTCGCCGTTCGGCTTCGATAGCAGCGTGACGGCGGGTATCGTCAGCGCCAAGGGGCGTTCGCTGCCGCAGGATAATTTTGTACCCTTCATCCAGACCGATGTGGCCATCAACCCGGGGAATTCGGGCGGCCCGTTGTTTAACATGAATGGCGAAGTAGTCGGCATCAATTCGCAAATCTATACCCGTTCCGGCGGATCGATGGGCCTGTCTTTTGCGATACCGATCGATGTGGCGACGCAAGTGGTCGATCAGTTGCGCAGCAGCGGCAAGGTGACGCGCGGGCGTATCGGGGTGGCGATCCAGGAGCTCACGCGCGAACTGGCCGAATCATTCGGCTTGAGCAAACCTGCCGGCGCGCTGATCAGCAGCGTGGAAAAGAACGGCCCGGCGGACAAGGCGGGCATTGAAGTGAGCGATGTGATTGTCAAATTTGATGGCAAGCCGGTAAACAGTTCCAGCGATTTGCCCCGCGTAGTGGCAGCAACAAAACCCGGCAGTAAAGTGGTGGTCGAGTTGTGGCGCAAAGGTAGTTCCAGGCAAATTACTGTTGAGGTTGGAGAGATGCCGGATGACGGCAAGCTGGCGCGCGCCCCGAAGAAACCAGCCGATGATGGCTCAGAAACAGTTTCACGCTTGGGTATCGCGGTCAGCGAGCTGAGCAAAGAGCAGCTGCAAGAGCTGCAAATCAGCGGCGGGCTGCTGGTTGAGGAGGTCAAAGGCCCAGCCGCGCGTGCCGCCGGATTGCAGCAAGGCGATGTGCTGCTGGCAATCGGCAATGTGCAGATACGCTCGTTGAACCAGTTCAACGAGATTCTCAAGCAGGCTGGCAAGGGACGCAATGTCGCATTACTGGTGCGGCGCGGCGATGCAGCCTCATATGTAGCGATCAGGCTCGACGAAAAGTAATCATACCTGCGTGCTCCGCCTAAATCGGCTAGAATTCGCGCTTTGCGAATCAGCCGGTTTAGGCGTTTTTGCTATAAATCTTTAGTTGGTCACAGATTTACACGGATAAGCACGGATAAAGCATTGCATTACGAGGGCTTGGTATTTCATCCAGACGGTATTGGAAAAAGCAGATTCAGCCTATATTTATCTGTGTCAATCCGTGTTCATCTGTGGCTTAACTGTATTTTCAAAGTTTATTAGGCCCTCATGCAGTTAATCCGTAATTTTTCCATCATCGCCCACATCGACCACGGTAAATCCACGCTGGCAGACCGGATCATTCAATTATGCGGCGGGCTATCCGACCGCGAAATGGAGGCACAGGTGCTCGACTCCATGGACCTGGAGCGCGAGCGTGGCATCACCATCAAGGCGCAAACCGCTGCGCTGCAATACAAGGCGCGTGATGGCCAAATGTATAACCTCAATCTGATCGATACGCCGGGGCACGTGGATTTTTCCTACGAAGTGTCGCGCTCGCTGTCCGCGTGCGAAGGCGCGCTGCTGGTGGTGGATGCCTCGCAGGGCGTGGAAGCGCAGACCGTGGCGAATTGCTACACCGCGCTGGATCTGGGTGTGGAAGTAGTGCCGGTGCTGAACAAGATCGACCTGCCGTCAGCCAACCCGGAAAACGCCATCGAGGAAATCGAGGAAGTGATCGGCATCGACGCGCATGATGCAGTGCGCTGTTCCGCCAAGACCGGCCAGGGTGTGCAGGACGTGCTGGAAGCGATGATCGCCAAAGTACCGCCACCCAAAGGCGATCCGGAGGCACCATTGCAGGCATTGATAATCGACTCTTGGTTCGACAACTACGTTGGTGTAGTGATGCTGGTGCGGGTGTTTAACGGCATTCTCAAACCCAAGGAAAAGATCCTGCTGATGGCTACCGGCGCACAGCAGTTGACCGAACACGTCGGCGTGTTCACGCCCAAGTCGAAGCCGCGCGAGTCGCTATCCGCCGGCCAGGTAGGCTTTGTGATAGCCGGCATCAAGGAGCTGAAAGCAGCCAAGGTGGGCGATACCATTACCCATCAGGCCAGGCCCGCGCAGCAGCCGTTACCGGGCTTTAAGGAAATCCAGCCGCAGGTGTTTGCCGGGCTGTTTCCGGTGGAGTCGAACCAGTACGAAGCACTGCGCGATTCGCTGGAAAAGCTCAAGTTGAACGATGCCGCACTGCGCTTCGAACCCGAGGTGTCGCAGGCGCTGGGCTTCGGCTTCCGCTGCGGTTTTCTCGGCCTGCTGCATATGGAAATTGTGCAGGAGCGGCTGGAGCGCGAGTTCGATATGGACTTGATTACCACCGCGCCGACGGTAATTTACGAAGTGGCACTGCGCGACGGTACCGTGTTGACGGTGGACAATCCGTCCAGGATGCCAGATCCCTCAAAAATCGAGGAAATCCGCGAGCCGATTGTCACGGTCAACCTGTATATGCCGCAGGAATATGTCGGCTCGGTGATTACGCTATGCACGCAGAAGCGCGGCATGCAGATCAACATGAGCTATCACGGCAAGCAGGTGATGCTGGTGTACGAAATGCCGATGGCGGAAATCGTGATGGATTTTTTCGACAAGCTGAAATCGATTTCGCGCGGCTATGCGTCGATGGACTACGAGTTCAAGGAATACCGAGCCGCAGATGTGGTCAAGGTGGATATGCTGATCAACGGTGACAGGGTGGATGCGCTCGCGGTGATTGTGCATCGCGCCAACAGCCAGTACCGTGGGCGCGAGGTGGCGGCCAAGATGCGCGAGCTGATCCCGCGCCAGATGTACGATGTGGCGATCCAGGCGACCATAGGCTCGAACATCATCGCGCGCGAAAACGTCAAGGCGATGCGCAAGAATGTGCTGGCCAAGTGTTATGGTGGTGACATTTCGCGCAAGAAAAAACTGTTGGAGAAACAGAAGGCCGGCAAGAAGCGCATGAAGCAGGTGGGCAATGTGGAGATACCGCAGGAAGCCTTTCTGGCGATTCTGCGCGTTGAAAGTTAGGGAACGACAATGGATTTTGCGCTGATATTATTTGTGTTGCTGGTGGTCACCGGAGGCATCTGGCTGCTGGACCGCTTTGCCTTGGCGGCCAGGCGCGGCAGCGAAGCCGCTGAGCCGTGGTGGGTGGAATATGCCAAGAGTTTCTTTCCTGTCATCCTGATCGTGTTTTTGATACGCTCATTCCTGGTCGAACCGTTCAAGATTCCTTCAGGCTCGATGATACCGACCCTTCAGGTGGGCGATTTCATCCTGGTGAACAAGTTCACATACGGCATCCGCCTGCCTATCGTCAGCAGGAAACTGGTGCAACTCAACAATCCGGAACGCGGCGATGTGATGGTGTTTCATTACCCGGAAAACCCTTCGTTAGACTACATCAAGCGCGTGGTCGCGCTTCCCGGCGACAGTGTCGAATACCGCAACAAGCGGTTGTGGATCAACGGGGTTGAGCAACAGCGCCAGGCAGATGGCGACTACAATTACGTAGAAACCGGCTTGAATTTCGTGCATGCCGAAAAATATCTCGAAACATTGGGCGAGCATAAGCACATGATGCTGGTCGAACCGGAAAAACCCACGCTGCATCTCGGTTCAGTAGTGGAGTTCAAGGGGCGGGAAAATTGCGTTTATGATAATGAAATGGTGCGTTGTAAAGTGCCGGATGGCCATTACTTCATGCTGGGCGATAACCGCGACAACAGCCGCGACAGCCGCTATTGGGGATTCGTGCCGGACAACCAGATCGTCGGCAAGGCTTTTTTCATCTGGATGAATTTTTCTGATTTGAAGCGCATAGGATTGTTGATCAACTAAACCAGGGGGTGAATATGAATACAGCAATGCCGATACAGCAACGCGGGATTACTTTTGGCGGGTTTATTTTTGGAGCGTTCCTGCTGGTTATAGCCAGCCTTTTCGGGCTCAAACTCATACCCGCCTATATGCAGGATGCGCAGATCAAAAACGTGTTCAATGCGATAGCCAATGATCCGGATATGCAGAAGGCCTCTCCCCGCGAGATTCGCGCTTCTTTTGAAAAGCGATCTTCCATCGATGCGATCAAGGCGATCAAGGCTGAGGATATCGAGATTTCGAGCGATAACGGCAAGCCATCCCTGAGCGCCAGTTATTCCGTCAAGCTTCCTCTGGCTGGCAATATCAGCCTTGTTCTGGAGTTCAACCCGAGTAGTGCGCAATAAAGACAACCACGTGCTGCAGGAACATCCTCAGGGAGCGGGAGCAACAATGGGATCCATGCAATGCGGCGAGCTGTGCGGGAAACTGGGACATGATTTTGCACAACCCAAATTGCTGCAACGCGCTTTGACCCATCGCAGCTTCGCGCCGGATCACAATGAACGGCTGGAATTTCTGGGCGACAGCGTATTGGGTTGTGTCATCGCCAAACACCTGTATGACAGCTATCCGCAATTGAGCGAAGGCGAATTGTCGCGGCTTCGTTCCAACCTGATCAAGGAAGACACGCTGGCGCTGCTTGCTCAGCAACTCGATCTGGGCAGGCATTTGAAGCTTGGCGAAGGCGAGCGCAAGAGCGGCGGTTTCCGCCGGCCTTCTATCCTGGCGGATGCGATGGAAGCGCTATTTGGCGCGGTGTTGCTGGATAGCGGTTTTGACGCTGCCGAAAAAGTTGTGCTGAAATTGTTCGTGCCTTACCTTGCACAAGTTGACATGCAAACGTTGGGCAAGGATGCGAAAACCTTGTTGCAGGAGTATCTGCAAGGCAGACGCATTCCTTTGCCGGCCTACAACGTCATCGCCATGCAAGGGGAAGCCCATGCGCAATCCTTCCAGGTGGAGTGCGTCATTCCTTCGTTGGAAATAGCCACACGCGGTGAGGGCAGCAGCCGTCGCAATGCCGAACAACAGGCTGCGCAGGCTGCCTATCAACTTCTAGCAACTCCAGGCAACTACTCGTAATCACTCATGGCTGAACAAAAAGATTTTCGCAGCGGCTTCATCGCCATTGTCGGACGACCCAACGTGGGCAAATCAACGCTGCTCAATCACCTGATCGGGCAAAAGATCAGCATCACTTCGCGCAAAGCACAGACAACGCGCCACCGCATTCACGGCATCCTCACCGATGAACACGCGCAGTTCGTCTTTGTGGATACGCCGGGGTTCCAGACCAGACACCTGAATGCGCTGAACCGCGGCATGAATCGCGTCGTCACCAGCAGCCTGCGCGACGTGCAGGTGGTGATGTTCGTGCTGGAAGCATTGCGTTATGACGAACGCGACCGGGAAGTGCTCAAGCTGCTGCCCGATAATCGCCCGGTCATCCTGGTGATCAACAAGATCGACGAAGTGGCAGACAAAGGCCAGCTGTTCAGCTTTGCCGAACGCGTCTCACAGGATTTCAAATTTGCCGACATCGTGCCGGTCAGCGCCAAGAAGGACAGCAAGCTGGACGAGTTGCGCGAGGCATTGCGCCGCCATCTGCCGCCCGGCGAATTGATCTTCGACAAGGACGACATTACCGACCGCAGCGAGCGCTTTCTGGCGGGCGAACTGCTGCGCGAGAAGGTTTTCCGCTACACCGGCGAAGAGCTGCCGTACTCGACCAGTGTGGTGATCGAGCAATTCAAGATGGAAGGCCCCAAGAATCAACCCGGGCTGCGCCGCATCCACGCCGCAATACTGGTGGACAAGGAAGCGCACAAGGCGATGTTGATCGGAAAGAAGGGCGAAAAGCTCAAGGAAATCGCCACCCAGGCGCGCCTGGACATGGAAAAAATGTTTGACGGCAAAGTATATCTCGAGGTATTCGTCAAGCTGCGCAGCGGCTGGGCCGACGACCCGCGCGTGCTGAAGAGTCTGGGATATGAATGAGCCAACCCCTCCCAGCCTTCTCTTGTCAGGGGAGGAGCGAGTAGCCTCCCCTGACAAGGGGAGCTTTGGAGGGGGTTAATGTCCCACCCACACAAGCACAAGATAGGGGACGAACCGGCCTTTGTCCTGCACAGCTACCCGTTCAGCGAAACCAGCCTGATTCTCGATGTGTTCAGCCGCCAGCACGGGCGCTTGCCGATCATGGCGCGCGGCGCGCGCCGTCCCAGATCCAGCTTGCGCGGGGTGCTGATGAATTTCCAGCCGCTGCTGCTCTCCTGGTTCGGCAAAGGCGAAGTACGCACGCTGCATAGCGCCGAATGGCAGGGCGGGCAGCCGTATCTGCAAGGTACGGCCTTGATGTGCGGCTTCTATCTCAACGAATTGCTGGTCAACCTGCTGGCGCGCGACGACCCGCATGAGCAATTATTCGATTACTATCGCGCCACTTTGCACCGTTTGGCGCACGAAACCGACCACGCCGCCACCTTGCGCTGCTTTGAAAAGCACCTGATGCAGGAACTGGGTTATGCGCTGGCACTGGAGCGCGAAGCGGGAGGCGGCAGGGCAATACAGCCTGAAGTCTGCTATCGTTACGCCGTGGAACGGGGAGCCGTGCTGGACGACGGCGATATGCAGACGGGCCTGCCGGTGCTGGGCAAGACCTTGCTCGACATGGCGGCGGATGATTACGCCGACCCGGTTACCGCGCTTCAGAGCAAGCAACTGATGCGCATGTTGCTGAACTATTATCTCGGCGGCAAAGGCCTGCATACGCGCGAATTGATTAAGGACCTGCAAAAACTATGATTAAACTTGGACTGAATATCGACCACATCGCCACGTTGCGCCAAGCGCGCGGAGCGCGTTATCCGAATGTGGTGCGCGCCGCGCTGATCTGCGAGGAGGCGGGTGCCGACGCGATCACCCTGCATCTGCGCGAAGACCGGCGCCATATCCAGGATCGCGACGTCGAGGTGTTGCGCGACATGCTGCAAACGCGCATGAATCTTGAGTGCGCTGTCACCGATGAAATGATTGCGAACGCGCTGCGCATCAAGCCGCACGATTTGTGTCTGGTGCCGGAACGCCGCGAGGAACTGACTACCGAAGGGGGGCTGGACGTGGTGCGCTATTTCGATGCCGTCGAATCGGCCTGCGAGCGTTGCGCTGAAGCGGGCATCCGCGTGTCATTGTTTATTGATCCGGACGAAAAGCAAATCGATGCAGCACGCCGCAGCGGTGCGCCGGTGGTGGAATTGCATACCGGAAAATATGCCGATGCGGACAGCGTTCCGGAGCGCCAGCATGAGCTTGAACGCCTCCGCGTCGCGGCCGTCCATGCGCACGCGCAGGGCTTGCAGGTAAATGCCGGGCATGGCCTGAATTACCACAACGTGCAGCCCATCGTCGCGATACCCAATATCGTCGAACTCAACATCGGTCACGCCATCGTTTCAGAATCACTGTTCATCGGGCTCGAAGCAGCGGTGAAGAAGATGAAGGCGTTGCTGGTTAAAACATGATCTACGGAATCGGTACCGACATCGTCAAGTACGCGCGCATCGAGAAAATGTTTGCGCGTCATGGTGCCCGCTTCGCCGAACGGGTATTGAGCGAGCGCGAATTACCGGAATATCAGAGTGCCGCCAATCCGGCGCGGTTGCTGGCGAAACGCTTTGCAGCCAAGGAGGCGCTTGCCAAAGCGGTTGGCAGCGGCTTGCGCGAACCGGTCAGTTTGCGCCGCATCTGCATCACCCACGATGGACTCGGCAAGCCGGTGTTGCAGTTCGATGAAACATTGCGCAAACATCTGGCGCAATTGGGAATCGGCGGGCACCATCTTTCGATTAGCGATGAGCACGATATGATTGTTGCTTTTGTAGTGCTGGAAACAGGTTGTTGAGCAAGCAGGGCGGATGGGACACCCTGCAAAACACGGATGAACTTTCAAGAGTAGGAGTAGTTATGGGTCTGGGCCCGGTAATGCTGGATGTTCTGGGAAAACAATTGACAGCCGAGGACGAAGCGCGGCTGCGACATCCGCTGGTCGGCGGTGTGATCTTGTTCAAGCGCAACTATGAATCGCCGGGCCAGCTCGCGGAGCTGACTGCAGCGATTCGCGCCGTGCGCACGCCGCCCTTGCTGATCGCGGTGGACCACGAAGGCGGGCGGGTACAGCGTTTCCGCGAGGGCTTCACCAGAATTCCTGCCATGCGGGAACTTGGAAAGATATGGGATACCCATCCGCAACGCGCACGGCATCTGGCGCAGCAGGCGGGCTATGTGCTGGCGGCGGAATTGCGCGCCTGCAGCGTGGATTTCAGTTTTACGCCGGTACTGGATGTGGATTACGGCCAGAGCAGCGTGATCGGTGACCGCGCATTTCACAGCAACCCGCAGGCGATTGCAGAGTTGGCGCACAGCCTGTTGCTGGGGTTAAGGCAGGGCGGGATGCATTCTGTGGGCAAGCATTTCCCCGGCCACGGTTTTGTGCAAGCCGATTCTCACCTTGATATTCCGGTGGACGAGCGCAAGTTTGTCGATATTGAAATGTGCGACCTGATCCCGTTCCGCCAGATGGTGGATTACGGCCTGACTGCGGTGATGCCAGCGCATGTGATCTATCCGAAGGTGGACAGCCGCCCGGCGGGATTCTCGCCGATCTGGCTGAAGAATATCCTGCGCGGCCAGCTGGGCTTCGAAGGTTGCATCTTCAGCGATGACCTCAGCATGGAAGGCGCGACCGTCGCGGGCGGCATCGTGCAGCGCGCCGAGGCCGCGCTAAACGCAGGATGTGACATGGTGCTGGTATGCAACAGACCGGACTTTGCGGATGAACTGCTGGCCGGACTGAAATGGGAGATGCCGGCAACCAGCAAGGCGCGGCTCGCCCAGATGCGCGGCAAACACCATCCCGAATCGCTGGCACAGTTGCACGAGCAACACCACTTTCTCAAAGCGCTGGGCGAAGTCGCCGTCATCGGCATGAGCAACGCGGAATTGCCACTGGCTTAGCGATTGCGCCTGGCTACACCTGCATAAATCGCACTTCAGAGTTGACTCTGCCTACCAATGGGCATAGCCATTTTCTACACTGCCTGAGATAATCCGTGTATAAATCCATCGAATAATGAGCATAATTTTGGTGTGCGAAACATGAGTGAATTACAGGCAGTTTTGCTGGTGATAGGCTTCTGCGCGATCATTGGGGTATACGCCTTCGGCTGGTGGCAGCAAAGGCAGTACCGGCGCAAGTTCGGTGCAGCTTTCAGGGTGAGCCATGCGGACGCCCTGTATCAGGAGAGCGGTGACAAACCAGCAGGGCAGAATCAGCAACCACCTCTTGCATCGATGATTGAGGAGGCTATTGGCGAGGTGATTCCTGCGGATGGAATAACTGTGGCTGCCAAAGTATCACCGGGCACTTCTTCCCTGGGCGAGACCTGCGCGTTGTTGGATGCGCGCAGTGATTTCATCATCGAATTGCATCTGAACGAAGCCAGCCCTGCTGCTGTGCTTGATGGCTTATGGCAGCGCAAATTCGACTTTGGCAAGCCGGTGCATGTGTGTGGCATGACACTGAATTCAACACAATGGGAGCGTGCCATCGCCGAAAGCCAAACCTTGTACTCCCATTTCCGGATTGCCCTGCAACTCGTGGATCGGGGCGGGGCAATCAGTGCGGCAAAATTGGCGGATTTCCGCGATCTGGTTTTGGGTGTTGCGAGGCAGATCAAGGCCGCTGTTAACGCACCGGATATCCACGAAGCGCACCTTTGCGGGGTAAAGCTGGACGGCTTCTGCGCCGAAGTGGACCATATGGTCGGGGTTAATCTCGTGCCGCCTGGCGAGCGTTTGTTGCGAGTGGGTGATGTAGCGCAAGCTGCCGCTTTGTTTGGCATGAAGCTGGAATCAGACGGCGCATTCCACATGATGGATACGCGCCGCTGGCAGGGCGTGGAACGGCGCCAGGCCGCAAGTGCACGGAAGAATGAACGGCGCCGCGCCGGGCACAGTCTGTTCTCTTTAGTCAATATGGAGGCTGAACCATTTCGTTACAATACCCTTGAAACATCCAGTACGGCGGGCGTTACCTTGTTGCTTGACCTGCCGCGTGTGGAAACTCCTTCCCTGCAGTTTGACCAGATGATGCAGGTTGGGCATCAACTTGCCGGTGAGATTCAAGCCAATCTTGTGGACGACCATCGCGTGTTGCTGAGCGAGGCCGGCGTGGCGCGCATCCGCGCAAGGATAGTCGAGGTGGAAACAAAAATGCACAACAACGGGATTGTGCCGGGTAGCGCGCAAGCCCGCAGATTGTTCTCCTGATGGACAGGGCTTTGTTAATGTCGAACCCTGTTGCCGTCCTTCCCTCTTTTCTGCTCTCTTCAGAGAGTCGAGAAATCGCTACGCGATGACATCTGACGCAAAAGCGCGTATCGCGCAACTGCGCGCCGAAATCGAGCAGCACAACTACCGCTATTACGTGCTGGATGCCCCGACCATTCCCGATACGGAATTCGACAAACTGTTCCGCGAATTGCAGACTCTCGAAACGCAACACCCCGATTTGCTGACCGCTGATTCGCCGACCCAGCGTGTTGGCGGAACGCCATTGAAAGCCTTTGCCGAAGTGCGGCCACGACACGGTGCGGCGGAGCTGTCGGGTGCGGGAGTGGCCGCATCGCACCTTCTCCCGCAAACGGCTGGCTTCGCCAGTAACGTGTCGAAGGTGCAACACCGCACGCCGATGCTGTCGCTCAATAATGCCTTTAGCGAGGAAGAGGTGCGTGCCTTTGATGCGCGTATCCGCGAGGCTCTAGGCATAGCGGAAGTGGAATATGCGGTCGAGCCGAAATTCGACGGGCTGGCGATTGCCCTGACCTATCGTAACGGTGTGTTCGTGCAGGGCGCGACACGTGGCGACGGCTACACGGGCGAAGATGTCACGGAGAACTTGCGCACCGTGCACGCCATCCCGTTGCGCCTCAAGGAACCAATCGCCGATGTCGAAGTGCGCGGCGAGGTGCTGATGTTCAAGCGCGACTTCGCCCGGCTGAACGACGAGCAGCGGGCCCGGAGCGAAAAGGAATTCGCCAATCCGCGCAACGCCGCGGCAGGATCGCTGCGCCAGCTCGATTCGCGCATCACCGCCAGCCGCCATCTGAGTTTCTTTGCTTATGGCATCGGCCTTTGCGAGGGCGTAGTCTTGCCAAAACTACACGATCAACAACTGGCGCTGTTGCAGGGCTGGGGAGTGCCGGTCGCGCAACAGCGCCGCGTGGTCAGCGGCGTAGACAGCTTGCTGGATTATTACCGCGAGGTTGGCGCGCAACGCGCCAGCTTGCCGTTCGATATTGATGGCGTGGTGTACAAGGTCAACGACATCGCGCAACAGCAACAGCTCGGCTTCGTGTCGCGTGCGCCGCGCTGGGCCATCGCGCACAAATTTCCGGCCGAGGAAGCGCTGACTACCTTGCTGGATATCGAGGTGCAAGTCGGGCGCACTGGCGCGCTGACCCCGGTGGCACGTCTTGCGCCGGTGTTCGTCGGCGGTGTCACGGTGACCAATGCCACGCTGCACAACGAGGATGAGATACGCCGCAAGGATTTGCGCATCGGCGATACTGTCATCGTGCGCCGCGCCGGAGACGTGATTCCCGAAGTGGTGAGCATGGTGGCGGAACGCCGCCCGGACGACGCGATCGAGTTCGTGATGCCGAAGAAGTGCCCGGTATGCGGAGCGCGTGTTGCAAAGCAGGAAGACGAGGCCGTGTCGCGTTGCACCGGCGGCCTGTTCTGCCCGGCGCAGCGCAAACAGGCGCTGCTGCATTTCGCCAGCCGCCGCGCGATGAATATAGAAGGCTTGGGCTACAAGCTGGTCGATCAGTTGGTGGATGCGCACATTGTGAATACACCAGCCGATTTGTACGACAACTCCCGGTGCAATCCGGAAGCGCTGTCGAACCTGGAACGCATGGGCGAGAAATCTGCACTCAATCTGCTGGAGGCGATCGGGCTCAGCAAGCGCACCACGCTGGCACGCTTCATTTTCGCGTTAGGCATACGCAATGTCGGCGAAGCCACCGCAAAAGATTTGGCACAATACTTCGGCTCGTTGGATAATCTGCTCCGCGCTGATGCGGAACGCCTGCAACAAGTGCGCGATGTCGGCCCGGTGGTGGCACAAAGCATGGCGGATTTTCTGGCGGAAGAACATAACCGGGAAGTCATCGAACAATTGCGCTCCCGGGGAGTTTGTTGGCCTGAGCAAGAAGCAAAACCAATGGCGGAATTGCCATTCAGCGGCAAGACCTTCGTGCTGACGGGTACTCTGAGCAGCATGACGCGCGAACAGGCCAAGGAAAAACTGGAAACACTAGGCGCAAAAGTCAGCGGCAGCGTATCGGGAAAAACTGATTATGTCGTGGCCGGAGCCGAGGCGGGCATCAAGCTGGACAAGGCGATGGAATTGGGAGTTGCGGTGCTGGATGAACAGCAATTTTTGGAGTTATTGGAGAGGATATGAATAAAATTACCAAAGCAGTCTTCCCGGTGGCCGGCATGGGCAGCCGCTTCCTGCCGGCAACCAAGGCCAGCCCGAAGGAAATGATGCCGGTCGTGGATAAGCCGTTGATCCAGTATGCGGTCGAAGAGGCAGTGGCTGCGGGGATCACCGATATGGTGTTTATCACCGGACGAAACAAGCGCGCGATCGAGGATCATTTCGACAAGGCCTACGAACTGGAGGCGGAGCTTAGTGCGCACAACAAGGATAAATTATTGAAGCTGGTTCAGGACGTTATTCCCAGCCATGTCAATTGTATATATATCCGCCAGTCTGAACCGCTGGGTCTTGGACATGCTGTGTTGTGTGCCAGACCGGTGATAAATGACGAACCGTTCGCGGTGATATTGGCAGATGACTTGATAGATGGATCTACCCCCATCGTCAAGCAGATGGTGGATGTATTCCAGCAGCATCAGTGCTCGATTCTGGGCGTGCAGAATGTGCCGCGCGATCAGACCAGCCAGTACGGTATCGTCAGCAGCGCCCATCTCTCGGATGATCTGGAGCAGGTGAATGCCATTGTAGAAAAACCCAAGCCGGAAAATGCACCATCGACGCTTGCGGTAGTCGGGCGCTACATTCTCACGCCGCGAATTTTTTATCATCTCGAAAAAGTACAGGCGGGCGCAGGCGGTGAAATTCAATTGACCGATGGCATTGCAGCTTTGATGAACGAGGAAAAAATGCTTGCCTACCGTTTCAAAGGCACGCGTTATGACTGTGGCGCCAAGCTGGGCTATCTCAAAGCGATGGTGGCGCTGGGACTTAAGCATCCCGAAGTGCGCGACGAGTTTGCCGCATATCTCCAAAGCCTGAAATAAACAAACGGAAAGCTTGAAATAATAGATGACAATATCTATTCAGCACGCCCGTGACATCCTGCAACAGGCCGAGTTGTTATACTCGGACGAGCAGGTGCAATCGGCTCTTCAGCGCGTGGCGCAGCAAATCAATGCCGCGCTGGCGGATAGCCATCCTCTGGTGTTGTCGGTAATGGGTGGCGCGGTGGTGTTCAGCGGCCAGTTGTTGCCGCTGCTCAACTTCCCACTGGATTTCGATTACGTGCACGTGTCGCGTTATGGCGATGCGCGGCAAAGTGGTGCAATGAACTGGAAGGTCGCGCCCTGCGAGAACGTGCGCGGCCGCGTGGTGCTGCTGCTGGATGATATTCTCGACGAAGGCCACACTCTCGCGGCATTGCGCGAGCGTGTGCTGGAGCTGGGTGCAGACAAGTGCTACAGCGCCGTGTTTGCTGACAAGCAGCATGGCAGCAAGAAATCTGCCCATGCGGATTTTGTCGGGTTGGCTTTGCCGAACCGTTTTGTATTTGGCTACGGCATGGATATCGAAGGGGCGTGGCGCAATTTGCCAGCCATTTATGCAATAAAAAA
>Ga0224495_10001609_pt1 | contig 15698 bp, 16 predicted proteins | sample SF_Jul11_sed_USG_FD_168128 | JGI IMG/M metagenome (GOLD analysis project Ga0224495, IMG submission 168128) | Sediment microbial communities from San Francisco Bay, California, United States - SF_Jul11_sed_USGS_4_1 | ecosystem: Environmental > Aquatic > Marine > Sediment | place: USA: California... | reverse complement strand
TCGACCAGATCCTCGATGGGGACATCATCACGAATCCCGATGACTCCTCTGAGGTGTGGTTCTACGTGCGCCGCTGGCGCCCCGGGGCGGGAGCTGAGGAGCGTGTTGAGGCATATCCGGACTGGGAGTATGAGCGGCGTCTGAAGAGCGTCGAGAGTCGCTATCAGTTCTCGCTCGACGACGTGCGCCAGACCAGCGTTGACCTGCCCATGACCAACGAGTCGGTCCCGATCGACTGGTCGACGCCGGTCATGCACAAGAAGGTCGGCGCTCTGCCGGACATGAAGTTCGGCGTTCCTGAGACCTACGCCGCTATCGACTGGGCGCGCGCCTACAAAGAGGCGCTCGAGGACTACAAGAAGATCGTCAAGTCGCTCGCCAAGTGGGCCTGGAAGCTCAAGTCGGGCTCCGACCAGGCATCGGTCAACGCAGCTCGAGCAGCGCTGGAATCGACGCTGGGGGCCAGCGGCTACGCGACCGATCAGAATGCGCCGCCGGTCGCCGGCTCGACGTTCGTCTACCGCCAGGGCATCGACCTGGAGACAGTCGACGTCTCCAAGGCGATCATCGACCCCGAGGGGTTCAACCGGCTGATGCTCATGGCCTGCGCGGCGATGGGTACGCCGAGCAACTTCTACGGCGACGCCGCCAGCGGCAACCTGGCCAGCGCCAAGACGCTCGACCGGCCGACCGAGCTGATGTTCCGCGATCGTCAGATATTCCACTCGGAGATCATCACCGACGTGCTGACCTTCGTCGTCGAGACAGCCGCCAGCTCGGCTCTGGTCCCCGAGGTCAAGTCGGCCGGCTACGAGAAGAACGGCACCATGAAGATCACGGTTGGCGGAAAGGAAGCCGATCTCGACATCAAGATCGACTTCCCGCCGATTCTTCAGCAGGATGCGCGCGAGCAAGTACAGGCGCTCGTCTCCGGTTTGACACTCAACGGCCAGGCGCTCCAGGTCATGAACGATGGGCCGACGATCATCCGGCTCCTGCTCACCGCCCTGGGAGTCGAAGACATCGACGAGATTGTCGAGCTGTTCTACCCGAAGGACGACAGTGAACCGCAGGCCAAGCCCATTGAGACGTTTCCTCCGCCACCGACGCCGGCCGAGGCTGCTGCGCAGGCGGCGGCTGATGCTGCCGTCAAGGCCGCTCTGCCCACCGGGAATCAGCCGACCAGTCAGGGTCCTGCCGGAGCCGCGAACCGCTCTCCGAAGAAAAAGGGCGGTGAGGGCGCGGTGGCTGCTCAGGAGTCGTCTGCTGAAGAGGATGAACTAGAGTCTCAGGCCCGGATCGAGTTCATGAACGCGCTGGTCGAGATGCGCCATGCGCTTCAGGAGGGCCGCCCAAATGGCAACGGCTCTCAGTGAATCCCTGACGCGCGCCTACGCGAGCACTCTCTACTTGCATCGCCGGGAGGCTCTGCGCCCGGCGGTCTCGCTTCTCGAGCAGCAAGCCAAGATGATGTTCGTCCAGCAGGGCTACGACGTCCTGGCGGCGATCTACGCTGGCCGGACGCCGCTCTCCGAGGCTCACACGACATCCAAGGAAGAGCAGCGCCGGCGGACCGCGCTGATTCTGGCGGCCATCGTCGCTGCTCTCGAGCGCCGGCTCAGCAAGGACATCTCGCTGCTCACCACTGGCCTCTCGCGGGCGCTGGCCATCGCCTTGCTCAAGGCGGGATTGGCCCACTACGGGATCAGTGCCAACCTGCGCGACATCGCCGCTCAGCGGTGGATTGAGGCGCACGGGGCTGAACTCGTGAAGGGAATCAACCAGTACACTCGCGAGAGGCTCTCGACAATCATCGCCAAAGCCTTGTCCTCTGGCCTGTCGGCCGACGACCTGGCTCGCGAGATCGTGCTCTCGTTCTCCGACATGACCTACGCGCGTGCGTATCGGATAGCAGTCACGGAGGCCAGCAAGGCGTGGTCGTTCGCCGAGTCTGAGTCGGCCAGGCTCATGGAGGAGGCCGGCTTCACGATGGTCAAGGAGTGGCTGCTCGGACCGCTCCACCCCCGCTACGACCTCTGCGACGACAACGAGCAGGCAGGGGCCATCCCGATTGCCCAGCCATTCCCCTCCGGCGACATGTACACCCCGCAGCATCCCCACTGCGGCTGCGGCGTCGTCACCTACCCCGACCCCGGGATGCAACAGCCCTGGGGCACAACCATTCTCGGCCAGATTCCTTTGGTGCCGTGGCCCGGCAACAACGAGGTGAGCACATGACGGAACAGCAGGAAGTCTTTACCGACGTCAACACCACGGAACTCATCGAGAGGGCGGTGGCGAGCGACGATACCATGCAGGTCAGAATCATCGCTCCTGGCTGGGGGTCCTCGGGCTACTACTCTGAGGAAGTGCTCCGCCGCGACGGGCCGACCGCTTGGCCGGCTGGAACTCATCAGTATCTCGACCATCCAACCGAAGCTGAATCACGCGACCGTCCGGAGCGCAGCGTGCGCGACCTCGCCGCGGTGCTCATCTCCGATCCTGTCTATATCGAGAACGGCAAGGCCGGCCCGGGCCTCTACGCCCGCTCCAAGGTGCTGCCGCAGTTCAAGGACACCATCGAAGCCCTGGCGCCGTACATTGGCGTCTCGATCAGGGCACGCGGCACGTTCAAGGAGGGGGAGGCCGATGGTCGCAAGGGTCGCATCGTCGATACGATCACGATGGGCGAATCCGTCGACTTCGTGACCAGACCAGGTGCCGGCGGCAAGGTGCTGGCTCTCATGGAGAGCCTGCGCGAAAAGTCAGATCAAGCGATTGATGAGAAGAGCAACGGCTCGAGCTCATCGGAGGCCAGCATGGACAAAGAGCAGGAACTCAGCGAGGCCAAGACCAGGATCAGCGAACTCGAGGCACAGGCCGCCACCGACACGACCAGGATCGGCGAACTGACAGAGTCGCTGGCTGCGGAGAAGACGCGGGCCGACCGCGCCGAGACGGCTCTGGCGGCCGTCGCGGCGAGCAACGTCGCGCGTGAGGCGATCAAGACCATCACTCTTCCGGACGCCAGCAAGGATCGCATCATCGAGGCGATCGCCAGCAACCCGCCCATGTCTGAGGGCAAGCTCGATGAAGCGAAGGTCGCCGAGATCGTCGCCGAGCAGGCCAAGAACGAAGCTGAGTACCTTGAGCGCGCCCTTGGCAGCCGCAAGGTTTCTGGGATGGGCCAGTCGGCCGGCTCCAGCGATTCGGCGCTCGCCCTCAAGGAGTCCTTCAAGAAGATGTATCTCTCGCAGGGCAAGTCCCCTGACGAGGCCGAGAAGCTCGCGGTTCTCGCGAGCGGGAGGTAGAAACCATGGCGAACAACATCGTTATCCCGTTCCCTGAGACTCTCAACGTCATCGTCACCGATCCGGCGACCCCTGCCTCTGGTGACCCGGTGCGCTTCGGGAGCCTGACGGGAGTGGCGCTCACCGACGAACGAGCTGACGGCTACACCACCGTCGACATCAGTTCGAGGGTCTGGTCCCTGCCGGTCAACGACCACGGAGGTGGTGGCATCGCGGTTGGTGATGCGCTGTTCTACGTCGACGCGGCCGACCGGCTCGAGAACGACAACTCCGGCTACTTCTTCGGCTTCGCGCTGGAGATAGTCGGCGGGGGCGCGACCACCACGATCGACGTGCTCCACGTCCAGAGCCCTGGCGCCGGCACTCTTGGTGCTGGCACCATCGGTGCGGCCCATCTCGCCGCCGATGCGGTCGAGACGGCGAAGATTCTCAACGCCAACGTGACCCTGGCCAAGCTCGCGGCCGAGTCGGTTGACGGCTCCAAGCTCGCTGAGGCGGCTGCCTCCAGCGTCATCGGCGCTGTGCCGATCCTCTACCACACGACCATCGCTGATGTCGGCGCTCCGACCAACTACGACATCACCGTCACCAGCAAGATCCATGTGGTCGATGCCTGGATCGTCAACCTCGCGGCCGGTCATGCGACCGACGACACGCTCCAGCTCAGCAATGGGGCGAGCGCGATCACAGATGCCATCGCCAAGACGGCTACCGACCACGCTGTCAAGCGGGCGACGACCATCAACCACGCCAACGCTGACATCGCCAATGGCGGGACCCTGCGCTGGATCGCCACCAAGGCCACCAACTGTGAATGCGAGGCATACGTCCTCGCCTACCGCGTCGCCTGATGGCAGCGGTCCTGAAAGCCGAAAGGAGAGTCAATGCCTGAGTTCCTTCAGTTGATGGAGAACTCGGGAGGCTTCACTCCCGTGGGCGCCGCCACCGACAAGGCGGCACTCACCGAGGCGTTGCGGCTCATCCGCAACGAGCACAGCCTCCCGCGTCACCGTCAGCAGTACCTTCTGCACGAAGCGATCACCACGAGCGACTTCCCGACGCTGTTCGGAGTCCTCGTCCAGAACGACATGCTGGCCAAGTATCAGGCGTATCTGCCTGACTGGCGGGCCTACTGCCCGACTGGCACGCTGCCGAACTTCAACATCCACACGCGCCACAAGGTCTACGGCAACGACACGGTTCTGCCGGTCGTTGAGGAGAGGGCACCGTACACCAGCGTGCCGATGGGCACCGGGCACTACCATGCTCACCTCGAGAAGTACGGCCGTGTCTTCGACATCTCCTGGGAGTCGGTCATCAATGACTCGATGGGGGCGTTCAACGACATCTCCGAGCGTTTCAGCCTGGCAGCCCAGCGTACCGAGGCGTTCAACGTCACCTCGCTGTTCGCAGCTGCGGCTGGCCCGAACACCGGCCTCTTCGGAGCTCCGATTGCCGACGTCGACGGCCAGAACGTCACCAACCAGGGGGTTCTGCCGCTGACCATCGGCAACCTCCAAACGACCCTGACCCTGATGAGCCAGCAGACCGATCCGAACGGTCTCCCGATCAGCATTCGCGGGGCCCATCTGGTCATCCCGCCCGATCTTGAGTGGACCGCTCGGGCGATCCTGACCAGCACCTCGGTCCAGCAGGCGGCCTCGGCCGTTCCGGTCGTCACCAACAACCTGCTGCCGCAGTACGGGTTGCAGCTTCACGTCAATCCGTTCCTCAGAGTGGTCGACGTTTCCGGCACCTCTGACACTACCTGGTACGTCTTCGCCGAGCCGGGCATCGCCCGCTGCATGGAGATGGACTATCTCTCCGGCTACGAGACCCCGCAGATCGACATGAAGTCGTCTGACCGGGTGCCGGTCGGTGGCGGCGGTGAGGTCAGCCCGTTCAGCGGTGACTTCGCTACCGACAACATGTACTACCGGATCAGGCATGTCATGGGCGGCTGGCAGCTCGATCCTCGCTACTGCTACGCCCAGGTTGGTCCGTGATCGTACCCCTTGATTAGTCAGTTGGGGCTCCCCCCTCCCATGTCCTCCTGGGTGGGAGTGGGGGAGCCCCGCTAGAGAGGAACAGAGTAATGGACATCTGTCCGGTGTGCGGAAAGCCGCATGGCAAGGATCTTCCCAACTCTCCACCGAGAGTCGATCAACGGAAGCCTGAGCCTCAGCCTGAGCCTCAGCCTAGCCTTGAGGTTGAGGTTGAGGAGGTTGGTCAGATCGTCGACAGCCCCGAGGAGGAGATGGAGCAGCCGGCACCTCTCGGCATGACCCTCGAGAAGATGACCGGCAAGGAGTTGCGCGCCTACGCGGACGCCATTGGCGTCGAACTGCCGAGGACGTTCATCTCCAAGGAGAAGATGGTCAAGCTCATCAAGACCGGTGGCGCATGAGCTTCTCGTATGACCCAGCGACCGATCTCGGCAAGTGCCGGCTGTTGATCGCCGACACCGACTCGACGCGACCGATCTTCGACGACGCCGACTTGCAGGCGTTCATCACGATGGCTGGGCACTACATGCCGGCTGCGGCGATGGCTCTCGATGCGATCGCCGCTAACGAGGTGCTCTCCCAGAAGGTCGTCAACATCATGGGCATGACCGTCGATGGGGCTTCTGTCGCCAGGATGCTAATGAGGCGGGCTGACTCTTTGCGCTCTGATTACGAGCGCTACGGTTCCTCGGGCGGACTTGGCTTTGCCACGGCAGAGATGCCGGATGGCGCCTTCGCCTGGGACGAGAAAATCTGGAAAGACATGATGCGAGGCGTGGTCTAGGTGCTCAAGTCGACACCCATTGGAGGCTTGCGTCTGCAAAAGGCGCTGACTCGCTACTTCTGCGACGCCAAGGTGTCGATCAAGGTCCCAACCGCGGCCGTCGACGACTGCAACGAACCCGTCAACTCATTCGGCTACCTCGAGGATCACATCGCCCTGCCGGCGGTTGTGGCGCCGGGCGACGTCTACGCCAAGATGAAGCGCCAGGAGTCACTCTCCGAGCGCGGTACGACCGAGATGGAGTACCGCCGGGTCATGCTGGCTGGGGCTTACCCCCTGATCCAGCTCACCTATCGGCTCCTCATCGACGATGAGAGCGAGGAGTGGGAGATCGTCGCCATCAACATCGACCAGACCGGAACGTTCACTCAGATGCTCATTCAACGCCTCGACCCGAGGGTCGCATGATTAGGGTCACGGTTCTCAACGCGGATGAGGTCGCCGGCAAGTTCTACGCTGCTGCCGCGGCGGTCAACGCCGATTCTCCGGCATGGCTGCTCGAGGCCGGGAACATCGTCGAGGAGTCGGTTCGCCTACGCATCCTCACAGATGGGCTCGTGCGCACGGGTGCGCTGCTGGGCAGCGGACGGGTTTTCGGTATGACGGGGACCAGCGTCCTAGTCGGCTTCGGCGAAGGACTCGACTACGCGCCGGCGCTCGAGCTCGGCGCTGCGCCACACCCAATCCCGCTCTCGCCCGACTGGTCGCACATGCTGCACTTCTTCTGGGAGCGTGAGGGAGTCGAGTTCTGGGGGCCGATGGTCAATCACCCAGGCAACAAGCCCTACGCCTTCATGCGCCGCGGCGCTGAGAGCTCCCTGATCCCGGTTGCTGCGATGATGTTCGAGCGGCTCAAGACCATTCTGGGAGGCATCTTTTGAGCTTCCCCTCGGATCTCATCGCTGCTCTCCTTGCCGATGTTGGCTTGAAGGCTCTCATTGACGACCGTCTCTGGCCCGACAAGGCTCCGCAAAACCCTGATCTGCCATACATCGTCATCTTCGAGATCGGCGGTGGCGATCAGCAGTCGATCTCCTGTGAGCGGATCATCGGCCAGCCGGCCTTGCGATTCATCATCAGCGACTCGACCTACAGCAAGGCTAAGGCTGTCGGGGCAGCGCTTTGGAGCGCGATCATCGCCGCCGGCTATCCGGTGATCTACGAAAATGAGCGCACGGACACCAACCAGATGACCGGGGTACATCGTCGAGACTTGGATGTAAGGATCTCGTATGAGCGTTGAGGCACACTACCCGAAGCTCATCGCCCAACTCATCTCGATGAGAGCTGCTATCGACGGCCTCCTCCTTGAGTTGGCAGACCAGGAGATGCCTGACAAGGCACTCGAAAAGACGAGGATCGTCAGTGGCGATTGCAAGCACGAGAAGAAGGTAGAGTCGATGGGAGGACACTGGTGGTGTCCTGTTTGTGGAGCCACTGGATGAGCAAGGAGGGTGAGTTGAGTAACGAGAAGTGGGTCGCTGTTGTCGGCCTGCGCTTTCCAGATAGCCCGGAGGGCGTTGAGAAGGCGCGTGTCGCCGAGAAGAAGGAAGACTTCGATGCGATCTCATGGAAGAGCATCGTGAAGGGAGATCCTGTCCCTGACTACATCATCGAGGCGAGTCCGTGGCTTGTTGACCAGGGCAAGGTCGAGAAAGCCCCGACTCCGGTCCGGCCGGCTCCTGCTCCGGTGAGTTCGACGCCGGCTCCGAAGAAGAATGGGAGCTGAGCATGACGAAGTACAACTCGGCTGACATTGGTTTCCTGCTCGTCGGACCCTACGACGTCAAAGGGGTCACGAAGAAGCTGGAGACTGGGGTCAGCGACCCAGTTCAAGAGACAACTCCGTTCGGCACCACGGCTGCCAGTTTCGGCAAGCCGGGCGTCAAGAGGTACGAGATCACTGGGCATGACGGCTGGTACGACGATGCGGCGACCAGCATCAACCAAGCCATGATGGACTTGGCGGCTGGCGAGAATGTCCTCATGTTCGGCTACAAGGGCAACACCAAGGGGCTGACGGCGATCTGCGCCGGAGGAGCTCTCAAGAGCGGCTACAAGATCGGTGAAGCGGTCGGTGAGTTCCACACCGCCCAGATGGAGCTTGTGCTGAGCGGGGCGGTCCAGGAGGCTATCATCGTGGCTACCCTGACCTCTCGCTCAGGGGACACAAACACAGAAGCCGATTACCTCGATCTGGGAGCGGGCGGAGTGGGGGCAGCGGGTCTGACGGCCTATGTTGCCTGCTCGGAGCTGGCACTCACTGGGTCTACCAACGTGATCTTCTCCATCGAAGACTCAACCGACCACATCGCGTGGGCAGAGCAGGTGGCGATGACAGCCATGACTGCTATCGGCGCCGAGAAGAAGGCATCGACTGACCAGACGGTCAATCGCTACCTGGCATTCAAGCAAGTGTTCACTGGCCTGGCCGGCACACCGACAGCGACAGCCGTGGCAGCCGTCAAGGTCAACTAGGAACAAAGGAGCCCATTCATGGCCAAGAGGAGTAGCGTCGACTTTCTGTTCGAGGTCGACAAGGCGGATAGCGGGGCGCTCACCAGCGGCCTCACTCCCTACATCACCAAGTTCGGTGATCTCGCAATCAACAAGGGCACGACCGATGTGACTCCGTTCGGCACATCGGCTGCGTCCTACCTGCTCAACGTCATCAAGAAGTACGACGCCATTCCGATCTCCGGGGTCTACGACGACGGGTCCGAGCCCTGCCCGGACGCGGTGTTCAACATCCACAAGTACACCCATGCCGTGACGCGCAGCTTCAGTTGCACGGTCGGTGGTACGCGGATCTACACGGGAGAACTCTGGATCGTCGCCTACAAGATCACGTTCGAGGTCGGTCAGTATCACGGTTACGAGACCGAGGTTCAGTTCACCGACACCATCAGCATCGCTGGCTGATTCACTATCCCAGGAGGAAAGGCACCATGTCACTGACCAAGAAGACCAAGAGGATCTATCTCGACAGTTCTCGTGAAGACTGGGTGGATGTTCGTTCACTCAGCATCGGTGAGCTCCGCGAGTTCCGGCAAGCGGTTGCCAAGGTGGAACCGCTTGCCGGGGAGGAGCAGACCGAGGCTCAGGGCTACGAGCTTTCGCGGTTGGTCCTCGAGCACTGCATCGTGGCTTGGTCCGATGAGGAGCCGGTCACGCCGGAGCACATCGCGCGTCTGCCCTATGCGTTCACGTTCAGGCTAACGGAGGCTGCCGGACTGACCGACAAGCGGGATGAAGACATCCCTTTGGAGAGTGGATCGCTTTCGAGCGTTTCCTCGATTCAGACGGAGGAGTAGAGCCAGACGAGTGGTTGACCCATGTGATCTGTGCTGAGTTTCGCTGCACTCCGGAGGAGGCTGACAGGCAGGAACTCAGACGATGCCAGGAGATCCTCAGAATACGACGCTACATCGAGGCCAGAGAGATGCTGAAGAACGCAACGGCCGATACGAAACTGCCTGATTCGCCGACCCTTGCGATTGTTCTTCGGGCCCAGATGGAGATTCAGCGAGAGGGGCTGAATGGGAGCTAGTTTCTACGGGGAACTCCTCATCCGCATCACCGCGGACAACAAGGCGCTCACGGCCGGCTTGGCTAAATCGGGCGCCGAAGTTGAATCGTTCTCAAAGGGGGTCCAGGCTCATGCCGCCAAGCAGAGCATGGCTTGGGAACGGATTGGCCTTGGCTTGCAGAACATGGGCCGGATGGGGACGCAGTTCTTCACGACTCCCATGGCTGTCGGCTTCGGTCTGGCAACCTACAGCGCCATCAAGTTCGAGAATACTCTGCTCAAGATCAGCAACCTCACGGGGCTGACGACTCAGCAGAGCAAGAAGTACGGCGACAGCATCTTGGCTATGTCCAAGAACGTCGGTGTTGGACCCCAGAAGCTCGCCGAGGCGTTCTACTTCATTGCGTCGTCGGGGTTCAAGGCAAACGAGGCGATGAGGGCATTGAACGCGGCTGCCAAGGGCTCAGCAGCCGGGTTGGGCGACGTCACGACAGTAGCCGACGTGCTGACTGGCGCCATGAATGCCTACGGGCACTCGAACCTCTCGGCCGCCCATGCCGTCGACATCCTGATGAAGACCATCGAGGTCGGCAAGGCCGAACCGGAGCAGCTTACCAAAGCCCTCGGACGGATCATGCCGATCGCCTCCCAGCTCGGTGTCTCGCTCGGGGAGACGGGCGGCATGATCGCCGGCCTGACACTGACCAACCTCTCGGCGGCCGAAGCAGTCACAGCGCTGCGTGGCACGATGATGGCCCTGACGGCTCCCGCCAAAATTAGCATCGAACAGTTCAAGGAGATAGGGCTGACCTACCAAGAGGTCACGCGCTCAATCAAGGACAAGGGCCTCATCGCTACTCTCCAGATGCTCTACGAGAAAGTCGACGGCAACATGTTGGCGATGCGCAAGATGATCCCCAACACGCGAGCCTTGAACGGCGTTCTCTCGCTCCTGGGTGAGAACTACAAGAAGAACGTCGAGATTGTCAATGAGGTCATCGACTCGAACGGCAAGCTCGACGAAGCCTTCGAGAACACCAGGACGAACACGATCCAGAAGCTCAAGGTCGCCTGGGCCTCGATCCAGGCGTCGTTCATCAATATCGGGCGGGTCATGCTACCGCTACTTGCAGATGTGGCGACGGCGATTTCTCACATGTTCGACGCCTTCGACCGGCTTCCGACGACTCAGAAAAAGGTGATCCTCTGGGCGGCCGGAATCACGGCTGCGCTCTTCCCGCTGATGATGGTCGTCGGCTCCCTCTCTCGTGGCATCTCGCTTCTCATCAGGGGGTCGGCTGCGCTTACGGCTGCTCGAGCGGCATCCGCTGCCGGTGGCGCCGCGGCTGCCGGAGCTGGTGGTATTGGGCTGGCTGCCGGCGGGGCGCTCGCGGGGTTGGCGGCGATGGTTCCGCAGGCGGCTATCGCCGCGGTCGTCGCGACGGCCATCGCCATCGGGGCCAAGAAGGGCATCGAGGTCGGCCGGGCCGAACTGGCGGCCGGCGTGCCGACGTGGAAGGCCGTTCTCGACGGCGTCTGGGCTGGGGTCAAGGAGCCGGGGCTCTGGACCAAGCGAACTGTCGATCAGATGATGTTCGGCGATAGTTGGGACCAGCAGCTCGTCACTCGCTACAGCGCCGTCATGGACAGATTGGCGAACATCAGCAAGGACAGGATGATCGTCAATGCCCAGGAGTTGTCCAATGAGTTGAAAACCCGGTTCGACCAGTTGCGAGCCAACACCGACTTCCTCAAGGACATCGACCCAGGCGAGGTGAAGACTCGGGCGGGCATGAAGCGGATCACCTCGGCCATCTCCCGCGAACTCGACATCGGCATGAAGGAAGCCAGGATGCTGGTCACGCTGGCTTTCCCCGATCTCATCCCCCAGAAGGCAGTCACGAGCAGCAAGAAGCATCTGGCGGATCTCCAGGCGGAACTGGCGCGGTTCACGCGACGGATGGAGAGTTCCAAGGTTGCTGGTGACATTGTCGACGTCAACAAGATGAAGAAGAACATTGCCAGAGTCACCAAGGAGATCGAGGAAGTCACAAGAGACATCCAGCGGGAGACGAAGAAGTGGCAGCAGGCGGGCAGTGTTGGAGCAGAGGGCTTTGCCAAGGGAGCTGAGTCCAAGAAGGAACGGGCGAAGTCGGCTGGCAAGGCTCTCATCAAGTTCCTCTCGGTTCCGTGGACGACCGGCGCCCTGGATGCGCTGAACGCCGGCAAGTTGGTGGGTGGCAACTTCGGCGGCGGTGTCGAGAAGGGCAAGGGCGGCAAGAAGAACCCAGGGCAAGCGCTGGCCACCAAGACGCTCGAGCCTTTGCAGGCAGCGGCGGGGGAAGCATCATCGGCCGGCGCCAACGTCGGATCATCGTATGCGTCAGCCCTCGCGGCTCAGGAAACGCTGGCCTACAATGCCGGTCTGCTGGTCGGTATGGCGGGAGCTCGAGGCGTCAAGGATGGTGCTGCTGTCGGCTCGCCCTCGAAGAAGGGTCTCTACTACGGCCTCATGGTCGCCGAGGGCTTCCGACTGGGGATCAAGTCGGGAACGGCCAAGGCGGCTGAGGAAGCATCGACATTTGCCCAGAACGTCATGGGCGTGCTCGAGGGCGCGCTCGGCATCGGCACCTCGATCACTTCGATGCGCGAGCAGGGACTCCCGACTCTCAAGGTTGCTCGTGCCTGGGCGAAGAAGGCTGCGGCTCTGATACGCGCCACCGTCAAGGCGATGCAGGCAGAGTTCAAGAACATCGACGTCGGGTCCAAGACGAAGGGCAAGGAGGCAGGTTGGAAAGCCGACCGCTTCGGCCAGATCGTCGGCATGGGCGAGGGGGTCGGCTCACTGCTCTCAGCCTTCATGGAGTTCACGCCGGAGAAGATGAGCGCGGCGCTGGCAGCGATGAAGACCATGAAGACCAAGGCCAAGGTCATCGCTGCAGAGGTCAAAGCCATTGTCAGTGCGCTCCAGTCTGCTTTCAAGGGCACCATCGTTACCGAGTTCTCCGCCGGCAACGTTGGCCGCGTGCTCGAGATGGTCAGCAACCTCGCCAACGTCATCGGAGCATTCGTCGAGCTCGGCGAGAGCAAGATCAAGAGCTCGTTGGCCAATCTGCAGGTAGCGAAGGACAACGCGGTTGTGTTGGCCGCCTACGTCCTTGGCATCGTCACAGCACTTCGCGACGCCTTTGCAGCAGTAGTCATCAAGACAAAGGTGACGGAGACGATTGCGGCTGCCATCCAGATGGTTTCTGATCTCGGCGGCATCATCTCGACCTTTGCCGATCTGACTGCCGAGAAGATGGCTGCGGCAGAGAGCATGTTGCGGGCGCTCAGTGAGGGCAAAGCCAAGGAGTTGGCTGATCTCATTCAGAAGATCGTCAAGTCGATTGTCGACGTTTGGGTTGACCCCGGGCTGAACACGACGATCAGCGAGTCAATGGCGGCCTCAGTCCAACTCGCCGGTGACGTTGGGACGATCATCTCGACCTTCGCTGAGATGACCGCTACCTCGATCGAGAAGGCAATCACTGGGCTTACCGCAGCCGAGGCTGCTGTCCCGCGGCTCATCCCGGCGCTCAACTCGTTCATCCAGAAGCTCAAGGATGCCTTCGTTGAGGTCAAGGGCTCGAAAGAGCTCTCCGACGCGACGGCGATCGCGGCATCTATCGTCGGCGACATCGCCAGCATCGTCCAAAACCTTGTCGAGTTGACTATCGAGAAGATCAACGATGCCATCGGCGGGGCATGGACCGCAGGGAACCGCGCCAAGAAGCTGACTGCTGCACTCATGTACATGGTCCAGTCCTTCGCTGAAGCCGTTGGCGTTGTCGATCTGAAGTCGATGGGCGATGTCACGAAGGTCCTCGAGGCTCTCGGCGCGATCGCCAGCTCCATCGCTGGCATCGTCAACGAGCTCGCGAACCTCACCGCGGAGAACATCGCCGCTGCGCAGGCTTCGGGAGCGGCCCTTGGCTCTGGGTTCCTGGCTGGGTTGAGGAGTATGCACGATCAGATCGTGGCTGAGGCAAGGCGCATCGTCGAAGACACGACGACGGCGCTGGGAGGGGGGAGCGGGGGAGGTGGAGGGTCTGTTGCTGCTCGCACATCATCCGGTTACGGATCGAAAACTGCTGTTGCCGTCGTTCATACCGACAACAGCTCTCTGACGATCAACTTGCCGCCGAGTCTGTCTCCTGCTCAGGCACAACAGATAGCGCAGCAGACGATCAACGATTGGGAAGCGCGCAAGACCGCGGCGATGCGCACGGCCGAACGAGGGAGAATCTGATGGCGGATTTCTCGGCATTGTTCCGCAGAGGCGGATCGACGATAGCGGTCACGGTTGCCGACAACTTTGATCCGGCACAGCTTGAAGGGAGTCCGCTTGTCATTGGCGGGACTGGCCCTTCTCTTCTCCTCCTGGTATCCGCCCCAGTCGGGGCTGGCGCAAAGCTGAGTCTTCCAGTCCAGATCAAATCAGCGAGTCAGTCTGCTTACGTTACTGCCTGCGATGCTCTCGATACGTTTCTCCAAGCCGGCTCTTGCACCCTTGAGCTGAGCTTCACCGGGTCATCCGAAGCCACGATCTACGATGTCGTCTATGCCTATCCGGTTCAGCCGGCATACACCCGTGAGGCTGACCTTGGGCACTACACAAAGACGGTGGTGGAACTGGTCGTCTCGCCGTTCGTGCGCAAAGCCGATGTGGCTTTGTACACTCTGGATAACCTGACGTCGCCGGGCTACCTGAGCCTGTCGGGCATGGTCGGGAACTACCGCTCGCCTCTGACGATGGCGTTCTCGAGCGACACGACGGACGACCTGCACTCTCTGTACGTGGCCTGGGATCCGGACGACTACTCCGGGCACCTGAAGGACGCTAAGGACTTGAGCTGGGGCACCGGCTTCACCGACTATGCCGACGCCGCGGCGCGCTGCGGGACCAACGCGACCGAGATCGAGTCCGCAACCTTCGTGGCCGCCTCGTTCGACACTGCCGCCTACCCGGCCGGGACGTACCGCATCCTGGCACGGGTGAAGGTCCGCAACGGCGCAACGGGCTACATCAAGACTGACGCCACCGAGGACATCTACGGCATCATCGACTTCACGCGGGCGAGTTGGCACATCGTCGAGGTCGGAGACTGCTACCTGCCGACGCGCAAGGTGCGAGCGAGCGCCGGGGCCAACCTGACGGTGAGCTTGCGCAGCTCGAGCGCCGCCAACGGCGACGAGGTTTGCATCGACTGGGTTTGCCCTGTGCCGCTGGACCACGGGTTCTTCTCCTGGCACCACGCGACCGACGCATCCGACGCTACCACCGTCGAGCGCGTTGCCGACGAGGGCATAACCTACGTCGACGATGTGGCCGACGAAGAGAACCGCTCCGGGTCCACGATCATGGCCCTGGGCGGACAGCTCCTGGTCCTGTCGGAGAATGCTGCTGGCGACGAACGCACGCAGGCATTGAAGGCTTCCGCCTCCTATCCCCCGCGCTACGCAGGGATGCGATAATGGCTGCTCCAACCGTCACCGCCTTGAGCCGACACACAGGATCTATTCTTGGCGGCACGTTTGTCATCGTTACCGGCACCGGCTTCACGACTGCTACTGCGGTGAAGTTCAAGACGACGAACGCGGCATCCTTCACGATCGACTCAGCAACGCAGATCACGGCTGTCTCGCCATCCCACAGCGCAGAGCAGGTTCACCTCACTGTTGTGAATCCCGACGGGACGTCACCAACAACTGGTGCCGACCTGTACGAGTTTGGGGTGTCAGGGAATGCCGCGCTGGCTGTTGACAACTCGCTGTGGAAGATCGCCGTCGGCTCAGACGCCAAGGGCTGGCGGGACATCACCGCCGAGAGCACACTACCGACACTGGCGCACCAGCACCCTGGAGGGGCGCTCTCCGCATCGTTCTCAACCCGCGTGAGTGGCAGGGGTGGGTACAACGAGCTTGCCCCGGATCAGGAAGTCGAGATCACTTACGCCGGCCAGCCCGCCTTCTCGGGCTACATCCTTCCCCGACCCGTCAGCTACCAAGACGGGGAACTCGGCCAA
>Ga0224495_10001608_pt1 | contig 15700 bp, 13 predicted proteins | sample SF_Jul11_sed_USG_FD_168128 | JGI IMG/M metagenome (GOLD analysis project Ga0224495, IMG submission 168128) | Sediment microbial communities from San Francisco Bay, California, United States - SF_Jul11_sed_USGS_4_1 | ecosystem: Environmental > Aquatic > Marine > Sediment | place: USA: California... | reverse complement strand
GTTGACAGCGATATTGCTGGCGGTCTGGTTTATCGCCACTTTCGTCATCGGCTGGTTCGCCAGAGACCTGCAATCCATTACCATCCTTGGCTTTCCTTTCCCGTTCTATATGGGCGCACAAGGCTCGTTGATCATCTACGTGGCGATCATCTGGTATTACCAACATGCCATGAACAAGCTCGATCTCGAGTACGGCGTTCATGAAGGAGACGACTAAATGGCTACCCAAACTCAGTCACAATTCAATGCTTCATTGAAGAAGTATTACTCCTTCTATACTGGCGGCTTCATCGCCTTCATCATCATCGTTGCGTTGCTTGAACAGGTGGGTGTGCCAAACAGGGTGCTCGGCTACATCTTCCTGGCAGCGACGGTATTGCTATATGCCGGCATCGGGGTGATGTCCAGAACTGCGGACGTTTCGGAATACTACGTGGCAGGAAGGCGCGTCCCGGCTTTGTTTAACGGCATGGCGACCGGTGCGGACTGGATGTCGGCGGCCAGCTTCATCGGCATGGCCGGCACTTTGTATCTGAGCGGCTATGATGGCCTGGCCTTCGTGCTGGGCTGGACTGGCGGTTACTGCCTAGTGGCATTGCTGCTGGCGCCGTACCTGCGCAAATTCGGCCAATTCACCATTCCCGATTTCCTGGGTGCACGTTACGGCGGCAACATCCCGCGTTCCATCGGGGTGTTCGCCGCGATCATGTGCTCGTTCACCTACGTGATTGCGCAGATCTATGGCGTGGGCCTGATCACCAGCCGCTTTACCGGCCTGGAGTTCGGCATCGGGGTGTTCGTCGGACTGGGCGGCATCCTGGTGTGCTCCTTCCTCGGCGGGATGCGCGCGGTGACTTGGACCCAGGTCGCACAGTACATCATTCTGATCATCGCTTACATGATCCCGGTGATCTGGCTGTCGGTCAAGCATACCGGCATTCCGGTACCGCAGCTCGCTTACGGCTATGTGCTGGAGAAAGTCACCGCGAGAGAAAACGTGCTGAATGATCCCGCCACGCCGGAAGGTGCCAGGGAAGCCGAGGTGCGCGCCATTTTCAAGCAACGCCAGGAGGCTTCAGAGGCCAAGCTGAAGGCGCTGGAAACTGGCGGTGAAACTTATTTGGCCGAAGAAAAGGGCAAGCTGGTCAAGACGGCTGCCGATCTGAAGGCCAAGCCGGATGCGGATTCCAAGGCGATCGAAGCGGCCGACAAGGCTGTGGCTGAATTCCCAGCAGATGCTGGCGCAGCCAAGGCAGCCTGGAAGAAAGCCGCCGACGGGGCAAAGGCTAAGGCGGCTCCGATTGCTGCACACGCTGAGCCGTTCTCAGGCAAGGACGACGAAGCGCGCAACAAGAAGCGCAAGAACTTCCTCGCGCTGGTGTTGTGCCTGATGGTGGGTACCGCCGCGTTGCCGCACATCCTGATGCGCTACTACACCACGCCTTCGGTAAGGGAAGCACGCAAATCGGTTTTCTGGTCGCTGTTCTTCATCTTCCTGCTGTACTTCACGGCGCCGGCTCTGGCCGTTCTGGTCAAGTACGACATCTACTACTTCTTGGTTGGATCCAATTTTTCGGATTTACCTTCTTGGGTGGCGAACTGGCAAGCGGTGGATAAGAGTTTGCTGTTCTTGCAGGATGTAAACATGGATGGCATTGTACAGCGGGCGGAGATCGCTCTCGGGGGCGATATTATTGTGTTGGCTACGCCCGAGATCGCCGGCTTGCCCTACGTGATCACCGGACTGGTGGCGGCGGGCGGCTTGGCTGCGGCGTTGTCCACTGCGGACGGCCTGCTGCTGACCATCGCCAACGCCTTGTCTCACGACGTCTACTACAAGATGATAGACCCGCATGCACCGACGACTCGCCGCCTGTCCATTTCCAAGGGCCTGTTGCTGGTAGTGGCTGTATTTGCGGCGTACATCACCTCGCTCAAGCCGGGTGACATCCTGTTCCTGGTCGGTGCGGCGTTCTCGCTGGCAGCTTCGGCATTCTTCCCCGCGCTTGCGCTGGGCGTGTTCTGGAAGCGTGCCAACAAGATGGGCGCGATCATCGGTATGGCGGGCGGTCTGGGCACGTGCATGTATTACATGTACATGACCTATCCGTTCTTCGGAGTGAATGCGCCGTTGTGGTGGGACATTAACCCGATCTCCGGCGGTATCTTCGGCATGTCGGTTGGTTTTACCGGGGTAATAGTTGGCAGCTTGCTGACTGCAGCACCTGAGAAATCAATTCAGGATCTGGTCGACCATGTGCGCTATCCGAACCTGGAAGGCGACATCAAGACCGAAGCGGCATAAGCCGAGTCGTCTTAGTCATGCAAAAAGGCCTGCGCAAGCAGGCCTTTTTGTTTTTGCGGCAGGAAGTTTCAACGATGGTGTCTTATTCCGGCGCTGTTTCAAAGCAACAATATTTCTACATTGAACGGGAAATGGAATCACTCCACCAGATCAGCCACCAAATAAGCCAGGTCGGCGCGCTCGGTATCCTGGATCAGATGGCGCGTCATCAGCGGATCGAAACGATGCAGGTGCAGGATGATCTCCTTCACCCTGTCGGGCTCATGCAGGTGATGGTGAGCCATGCCCAGCGCGTACCATGCGTGAGGGTTCATCGGTTGCAGTGTCGAGGCCTCATGCAGTGCCTGTGCCGCCTCGGCATGCCTGCCGAGCTTCGCCATGCAGATACCCAGGCCATACCAGGCCCGGTCGAATCCGGGCTTCAAGCGCGTGGCGGTCTGAAACGCTTCGATTGCTTCCTTGACGTCGCCATGTTTGTCGCAGACAAAGCCCAGGTTGAAATACATTTCCGCATTGTCAGGAGCCAGACATAACGCATTCCGGAACTGTGTCGCGGCGATGCCGAACTCGCCCCGGCTGGCATGGATGAACGCGATACATTCGGCCGCGCGTGAGAAGCCGGGTGCGGCCAGCAGTGCCAGATGGTATTCCTGCAGCGCCGCGTCGTCCTTGCGCAACATATGGAAAAGGCGCGCGCGCAGGAAGTGCTGCCATTTGTCGAAATTCATTTGCTTGCACCAACATAAAATCTGTGTGGCATTTTCCGCATTGCTGGCGCAAGCCGCAAGCACAATCGGCGTGAAGTGATAAAATCGCCTCCCGTCCATTTCTATATTGATGCCATGCTATCAACAGAGTTTTTTATCGTCAGCACACTGAAAGCGCTGGTCGAGATCGCGGCGATGGCGTTATTCGCACAGGGCCTGATCGGGTTGCTATCCGGCAAGGCGAAACAGGAAAATTTCGTTTACCGGCTGTTTCAGGTGGTCACCGCGCCAATATACAAAGTTACCCGGACGCTCACCCCCCGGTTCATTGCCGACCAGCATATCGGATTGGCCGGCTTCTTCATCATGTTCTGGTTGTGGATCGCGCTGATCTACGCTAAAGGCTATGTGTGCCATGCGCAAAACTTGGCTTGTGTTCCAAGCTGACCGTAGTTGGACTGCGCGGTCAAAAGTCGTTATGCTGCGCGCCTCCTTGGAGGTTACTTTCAAAAACGCGCCCGTAGCTCAGCTGGATAGAGTATTGGTTTCCGAAGCCAAGGGTCACAGGTTCGACTCCTGTCGGGCGCGCCAATACAAACGTCAGGCCTTGAGACTTATGGTGTGGGATTCTGCCCTTATTTCTACTTGTAAAGCAGATCCGGCAACCAGGTAGAAATGATCGGAACATAGGTGATCAGGCCGAGGTAGAGCAGCATCACGCCCACCCAGGGCAACGTGGCGATGGAGACTTCGGTTAGTCCCTGCTTGGCGAGGTGGCTGGCGACAAACAGGTTCAGCCCGACCGGCGGATGGATCATGCCGATCTCCATGTTCACCACCATGATGATGCCGAGGTGTATCGGGTCTATGCCCATGACATTAGCAATCGGCAGAAACAGTGGTGCCAGGATTAGCACGATGGAAGTCGGCTCCATGAATTGTCCTGCGGCGAGCAGCGCGAGGTTGACCATCAGAAGGAACATCCATGGCTGAAGGTTTTGCGCGACGACCCATTGCGACATGTCTTGTGGGATCTGTTCCGAGGTCATCAGGAACGAGAACAGGATCGCGTTGGTGATGATATACAGCAGCATTGCACTGGTGTTGGCTGCGCTCAGCAGGGTTTTTGGCACTTGCTTCCAGCTCAGGTCGCCGTAAAAGAATTTCGCCGCGATGAAGGCGTACACCGCCGCCACCGCTGCCGCCTCGGTGGGAGTGAAAATTCCACCGTAAATTCCACCTATCACAATCACCATCAGGAATATTCCGGCCCATGCGTCTCTGAACGAAGCCCAGAATTCTGCACTGGAGGGTTTGGGCTGGGTCGGGAAACCCAGGCGCTTTGCCTGAATGTATACCAGCGTCATCATGATGGCTGCAAGCAATATGCCCGGCACGATGCCGGCGATGAACATCTTGCCTGCGCTCTCGGACGTGGCGACCGCATAGATGATCATCACGATTGAGGGCGGGATCAATATGCCCAGCGAACCCGAGGATGTGATCACACCCACGCTGAAGCGCTTAGGGTAGCCGGCCTTGACCATCGCGGGCAACATCACTGAGCCGATTGCCATCACGGTGGCAGGACTGGAGCCGGAGATGGTGGCGAAGAAGGCGCAGGCCAGCACCGCCGCCATTGCCATTCCACCGGGCAGCCAACCGACCAGGTTGCTGGCGAAGCGCACGATGCGCGAGGCGATCTTGCCGTCGATCAGGAATTGTCCAGACAGCACAAAGAATGGCACGGCCATGATGGAAAAGCTTTCCAGCCCGGTGAACAGCCGCTGCGAGATGATGTTGACCGTGCTCATCGAAAACGACGAAAAGCCGAGCAGGTAGATCAGCACCGTGGTGCCGAGCGCGATGGAGATCGGGGTGCTGGTCAGCAGCAGGATCAACAAGATGCTCAGGATAATGACGGCGGTCATGCGACCACCTCATGTGACTTGTCGTCACCGAAGCTGTGTGAGGGGAGTATCCCGGTCCTGTCAAAGCTCAGCATGACTTGCAGAAAGCGGTAGCACATCAGTCCCGATCCGAGCGGAATGGCGAGATAGATGATCCACATCGGTATTTCGAGGTCGGGAGACTCCTGGCCTGTCCCGAAAATGAAGATGACCCAACGCACTCCGAAGAACGCGATGGCGCCGGTAAAAATGATGCCCAGCGCCAGCGCGGTCATGACCATCTTGCGGCGTATCGATGGCCGTACCCAATTGACCAGAAAATCCACGCCGATATGGATGCCGGTGCGCACGCCATAGGCGGCGCCGAATTTCGCCATCCAGATGAACAGGTAAATGGTGAGTTCTTGGGCCCAGCTGATGCCTGAGCCGGTGGTGTAGCGCATCACCACGGCGACGAAGGTGACTAGGGTCGCCGCAGCCATAAAGCTGGCGATCAGTATTTCTTCGAGGCGGTTGAGCAAACGATTTATCATTGCAATGGCGATGTCGTTGAGTGGCCAGCAAATTCATCAGGTGACGCAGTATGCATCACCTGATGAGATGCGGCCGATGCGTTATTTCTTGCTGCCGGTTTTGGATTTTGCTCCGGCCTGTTCTTTTGCTACTTGGGCAACCGCATCATAGGCGCTCTGCAGCAGGTCTTTGCCGATCACATCTTCGAATTCCTTGTGCACTGGCAGCAACACCTTTTGCCATTCGGTGCGTTCAGCCGGGGTCAGTTCATAGACGGTGGTGGTCTTGGCTGCGATGACTTTAGCCAGTGAATCATCATTGTCGCGCTGTGCGATTTCGCGCTCAAAGGCAGTGGCTTCTTTCATTGCCTGGGTCAATGCACTGCGCACATCGGTGGGCAAACCTTCCCAAAATGCCTTGTTGACGATGACCGTATAGCCCAGATAGCCATGATTGGACATAGTCATGTGTTTTTGCACTTCATGCATTTTCTGGGTATAGAAATTTGATACTGGATTCTCTGTACCATCCACCACACCTTGTTGCAGGGCGGTGTATACCTCGCTGAATGCCATCACTTGCGGATTCGCTCCCAGCGCTTTCATTTGTGCACCCAACACCTTGGAAGATTGGATGCGCATCTTCAAGCCGGAAAAGTCCGCCACTGAATGCATGGGTTTGTTGGAGCTCACCTGCTTGAAACCGTTATCCCAGAAAGCGAGTACCGTCACGCCTTTGCTGTCCAGCTTGGAAGCAAGCGTCTTGCCGACATCGCCATCCATCACGCGGTGCAGGGCTTCCTGGTTGGGGAACATGAAGGGCAAGTCAAATAATTCGAATTCCCGCGCGCCCATGGGGCCGAATTTTGCCATCGAAGGCGCGAGCATCTGTACCGCGCCGCTTTGCAGGGCTTCGATCTCTTCGCGATCCTTGTAAAGCTGGCTGTTGGGGTAGATCTCGACCTTGACCTTGCCTTTGGTCAAATCCTCGGCAAGCTGCTTGAATTTTTCTGCGGCGCGGCCCTTGGGTGTGTCGGGTGCAACCACATGGCTGAATTTGATGACAATCTCGCCCGCTGCATGGGCAAGTCCGCTGATACCTAGTGCCAAAACAAACATCATCACGGTGCGTAATTTCATGATTACCTCTCCTGATTGAATTGTGGCTTTTTGTTGTTTGTAGCAGCCGATACTCAAAAGTTCGTTTTGGGCTGCTGCGGGATGAATATTACGGTGGTTCGTGCGAGAACACCAGAAGTGTTGCGGCAATGGGTAAATATGCTGCCAAATCGATACTCATTGCGAAGCGTCTCGGAAAACGGGCAAAGAAAGAGGTATTAAATGCCCTCGGAAGATCGGGTGTTGCTTCCGCTAGTTCTGATTTTTCTTCTTGGCGGAGGCCTTGTTCTTCCGATCGGCTTCTTTCTGATCTTTCAAAACCTGCTGGGCAGTATAGGCGACACTCTTGATCAGATATTTTCCAATTACGTTCTCGAATTCCTGGTAAACCGGAAGCAAGGCCAGTTGCCAGGTGGTGCGTTCCTTGGGACTCAGGGTATACACCTCTGTGGTATTTGACGCTAGCACTTTGGTCAAAGCATCCTCATTCGCATTCTCGGCGATTTCCCGTTCGAAATCGGTCGTTTCCTTCATGGCCTGATTCAACGCATTACGAATATCGGCGGGCAGTTCATCCCAGAACTTTTTATTGACGATGACAGCGTAGCCAAGGTAACCGTGATTGGAAATTGTCAGGTGTTTTTGTACCTCGTGCATCTTCTGGGTATAGAAATTCGAGACCGGATTCTCCGCACCATCCACGATACCCTGCTGCAGTGCGGGATAAACTTCGCTGAAAGGCATTACTTGTGGTTTCATGCCCAGTGCTTTCATTTGCGCTTCCAGTACCTTGGAGGACTGGATGCGCACCTTCAGTCCATTCAAGTCAGTCACCTTCTGCATGGGCTGATTTGAACTCATTTGCTTGAAGCCATTGTCCCAATAGGCCAGGCCGGTCAGGCCTTTGGAAGACAGTTTCTTGAACAGGCTTCTGCCGGCTTCGCCATCCATGACTCGATGCAAAACCTCGCGATTGGGGAAAATATAGGGCAAGTCGAACAGCTCGAATTCGCGCACGCCGATGTGGCCGAATTTTGAAAGCGAGGGTGCCAGCATCTGTACTGAACCATTCTGCAGCGCCTCGAATTCTTCATTGTCTTTGTAGAGCAGGCTATTCGGGAAGATATCCACCCTGACCCGGCCATTGGTGTTTTGCTCTGCCAGTTGCTTGAATTTTTCCGCGGCTAGGCCCTTGGGCGTGTCTCGTGCAACCACATGGCTGAACTTGATGACAATTTCGGCTTCCGGGAGTCCGGCAGCAACCGGATCCTTGTTTGCTGAAGCTTGGGTGCCCAGGGGAATGGCCAGTGGTTCCTTGAGAGTTTCTTCGGCGGCAATGGCTAAGCTGCTGGCAGCAAGAGTTAATACAAACACCATTGCGGTACATAGCTTCATGATGGCCTCATTGAAGGTAAAGTGAACTATCGTTTTCTCCTGCGTTGACCTTGATGTTGCAAGCGGACAAATTGACACGAGGTCGTTGAGTGACGGAATATACAAGAGACAGGCGATGAATGCCACAAGCAAGAAAATATCGCTTATTCTGCCATGACTGCTACGTTGTGCTGACGAAATCGCCGGAAAACCAGTAAAATGTGCATCTTCTAACGCCCATATCAATTCAACCGCCTCCAGATGATTGCCTTTGGTTCCAACAAAACGCCCTCGAGTGGGTATGAGTCTGCGCCGAAACTCATTCAAGGGCTAAGCTTTCAGAAAATTATCCTGACGTTGCAGAATTATTGGGACAAGCAGGGCTGCGCGTTGCTGCAACCCTATGACATGGAAGTCGGCGCGGGCACTTCACACACTGCGACCTTTTTGCGCGCGCTGGGTCCCGAGCCATGGAAGGCCGCCTATGTACAGCCTTCGCGCCGCCCCAAGGACGGACGCTACGGAGAGAATCCGAACCGCTTGCAGCACTATTACCAGTTCCAGGTGGTGCTGAAGCCTGCACCGGCCAATATCCTCGACCTGTATCTCGGTTCATTGAAAGAACTGGGTTTCGACCTGAAAAAAAATGATGTGCGCTTCGTCGAAGACGATTGGGAAAACCCGACGCTGGGCGCATGGGGGCTGGGCTGGGAGGTATGGCTGAACGGCATGGAAGTGACCCAGTTCACCTATTTCCAGCAGGTCGGCGGTATAGACTGCAAACCGATCACCGGCGAGATCACCTACGGGCTGGAGCGGCTGGCGATGTATCTGCAGGGCGTGGAGAACGTGTTCGATCTGACATGGACGCCGGGCGTGTCTTACCGCGACGTGTATCACCAGAACGAAGTCGAGCAATCCGCTTACAACTTCGAGCATAGCGACGTGGAGTTTCTGCTCGGCGCATTTGGCAGTCATGAGAAACAAGCCAAACATCTGATGGAGCAGCAACTCGCGCTGCCTGCCTATGAACAAGTGCTCAAGGCGGCACATACTTTCAATTTGCTGGATGCGCGCGGCGCGATCTCGGTGACTGAGCGTGCGGCCTACATAGCCCGCATTCGCAACCTGGCGCGCAGTGTTGCACAGAGTTATTTCGACAGCCGCGCGCGTCTCGGTTTTCCGATTGCTCCGCGCGCATGGGCGGACGAAGTGCTGGCACAGATCGAAAAGAAAGCGACAGCATGAAGAAGCAGAATCTGCTGGTTGAACTGCTGGTTGAAGAACTGCCGCCAAAGGCACTGAAGAAATTGGGCGAGAGTTTCGCGTCGACACTTGGGAAGGAGCTTCGTCAGGAAGGATTGCTTGAAGAGGGAAGCGTCACCACTACCTTCGCTTCCCCAAGACGCCTGGCGGCGCATATTTCCCGAGTACGCGACAAAGGGCCGGACAAAAAAGTGCGTAAGAAATTGATGCCTTTGGCCGTGGCGTTTGATGGGGGAGGCAAGCCAACGCCTGCGCTGATAAAGCGCATGGAAAAGGATGGGATTTCGGAGCGCGATCTGGTCAGAGAAAAAGATGGCGGAACGGAGTCTGTATTTGCGATCTTCGAGGAGCTGGGCTGGTCATTGAACGCAACCCTGCAATTGGCTTTGCGGGCCGCCATTTCCGGATTGCCTATTCCCAAAGTGATGGCCTACCAGTTGCAGGATGGCTGGACTGGCGTGAGCTTCGTGCGCCCTGCGCATGGACTGGTTGTTTTGCATGGCAGTGATATTGTGGAAGTAGATGCGCTCGGTTTGAAAGCCGGACGCGAAACGCAAGGGCATCGCTTCGAAGCTGCCTCAGTGAAAATCCTTATCAAGGATGCCGACAGCTACGAAGCACAACTGGAAAATGAAGGCGCGGTCATCGCCAGCTTCACCTCTCGCCGCGACGAGATATTGAAACAGATCACCGCTGCAGCCAGCAGGGAAAAACTCACTCCGGTAGGGGATGATGCCTTGCTGGACGAAGTGACCGCGCTGGTCGAGCGCCCCAATGTGCTGGTCGGGACATTTGAAAAGGAATTTCTGGAAGTGCCGCAGGAATGCCTGATCCTGACCATGAAGGCGAACCAGAAATATTTCCCGCTGCTGGACAGCAAGGGCAAGCTCACCAACAAGTTTTTGATCGTGTCCAACATCCGTCCGGATGATGCCAGCCTGATAATAGGCGGAAACGAGCGAGTGGTGCGTCCGCGTCTGGCGGATGCAAAATTCTTTTTCGACCAAGATCGCAAGAAGACCTTGGAATCGCGCGTGCTTGGTTTGGCCAAGGTGGTGTATCACAACAAGCTCGGCACTCAGGGCGAGCGTGTGCAGAGAGTCTGTGCGATAGCAAAAGCTATTGGACGGCAACTTGGCGGTGAAGCGCTGGCCATGCTTGCCGAGCAAGCCGCACTGCTGGCCAAGGCCGATCTGCTGACCGACATGATTGGCGAGTTTCCAGAATTGCAAGGCATCATGGGGCGTTATTACGCGCAGCATGACGGACTGAGCGATGACATTGCTTTTGCCATTGAAGACCATTACAAACCGCGTTTTGCAGGTGACGAGTTGCCACGCAATCGAGTTGGTGTTTGTGTGGCTTTGGCGGACAAGTTGGAAACACTTGTTGGCATGTTTGGTATCGGGCAGATACCGACCGGAGACAAAGACCCGTTTGCGCTGCGCAGACATGCTCTTGGCGTGATTCGGATGTTGATCGAAAAGGAATTGCCGCTCGATGTCGCCGATTTGATCAGCGTTGCCTTCGACGGTTTCCCAAATGGCCTGCTTGCTGATGCTCACTCGGATATTCAGGTTTTTATGTTCGAGCGACTAGGTGGCTTGCTACGCGAGCAGGGTTACTCAGCCAATGAGATTGATGCAGTGCTATCAAATATCCCACTACAAATATATCTTGTCCCGAATAAGCTTGAAGCGGTGCGCGCCTTCGCTGCTTTGCCTGAAGCGGTGAGCCTTGCCATTGCGAACAAGCGTATCCGAAATATCCTTAAAAAAGCACCACCAACCGATGAGTCCGCCATTGACATAAACAAACAATTTGAGAGTCCGGAAGAAACTGCACTTTTCAATGCGTTAAATAATTTAGCTCCTGTGATACATCGGCACTTTGGCAATCTTGCTTACAAAGAAGCCTTGATGGAGCTGGCCAAATTCAAGGTTCCGGTTGATAACTTTTTTGATAAAGTCATGGTAATGGCCGATGACCCGGCTGTGCGGAACAGTCGCCTAGATTTATTGCGGACCTTGGAAGGCCTTATGAATCAAGTTGCAGACATTTCCAAGCTGGCAGCCTGATATGGAACTCATCATTCTCGACCGCGATGGCGTGATCAATTACGACTCCGACAAGTTCATCAAGAGCCCTGATGAATGGAAACCGATTCCCGGCAGTCTGGAAGCAATCGCGCGGCTGAACCAGTCAGGCTATCGCGTGGTGGTGGCAACCAACCAATCCGGGATCGGGCGGGGATTGTTCGATATGCCAACGCTGAATGCGATCCACGACAAGATGCACAAGGCGTGCTCGCTGGTCGGTGCGCGCATCGATGCTGTGTTTTTCTGCCCGCATGCAGCGGAAGCGAATTGCCATTGCCGCAAGCCAAAGACCGGTATGCTGGAGGAGATTGCGGAGCGATATAATTTTAACAACCTCGCCGATGTGCCGGCAGTCGGCGATTCGCTGCGCGATTTGCAATCAGCGGCCACGCTGGGTGCTCAACCGTATCTGGTTCTGACCGGCAAAGGAAAAAAAACCCAGGCGGCCGGCAACTTGCCGGAAGGCACACGGGTGTTTGCCGATCTTGCTGCTGTAGCCGCTGAGCTGATCTAGGTCATAAGTCTTTATGCTGGTAATACGTTCGTTTATATTTCTGCTACTGCAAATTGTCATTACCCCGGTTTTTTCGACGTTGGTATTGCTGACATTTCCGTTCGGTCCTCTTACGCGTTACCGCATCATTTCGCAGTGGGCGAAGCTGATGCTGCCACTGTTGCGCATGGTGTGCGGTATACGCCATGAAGTGCGGGGTCTGGAGAACCTGCCCAAGGAGCCATGCGTCGTGCTATGCAAACATCAATCCGCATGGGAAACGCTGGCATTGCAAAAGATTTTCCCTCCACAAGTGTGGGTGTTGAAGCGCGAATTATTATGGATACCGTTTTTTGGCTGGGCGTTGGCGCTTACCAGCCCGATCGCGATCAAGCGCAGCGACGGCAAAGGTGCGATGAAGCAGCTGTTGAGGCAGGGTAAGGAAAGGCTCGCTCAGGGTTTTTGTGTGGTGATTTTCCCGGAGGGGACGCGCATCCCGTTCGGCCAGCGCGGCAGATACAAGATTGGCGGTGCGTTGCTGGCGGAAAGTTGCAGAGTGCCGGTGATCCCGGTAGCTCATAACGCCGGGAGGCTTTGGGGGCGCAATGCATTCAGCAAACATCCAGGGCTGATAACGATGAGCATCGGCGCGCCGATCGAGACCAGGGGCCTCAAGGCAGAGGAGATCAATGCGCGTGTCGAGGCCTGGATAGAAAATGAGATACAGCAGCTCCCGCATTAATGCTTAAGCGTTTGCGCAATCTGGTTGTTCCTCCCAGCGTCGAGCAGCGCGCTGCCCTGCTCGAAGGCAAGCGCATTACCTATACCCTGAAGCGCAGCAGCAGGCGCAGCAGTATCGGCCTGCGCATCGATGATCGGGGATTGACCGTAAGTGTGCCATTCCGTTCTTCGGAAAGGTGGCTGCACAGCGTACTGCAGGACAAGGCGCGCTGGGTGGTGGAAAAACTGAATAATTGGCGAGCGGATGCGCAGAAGGAAATGCGCTGGGCTGATGGTGAAACGGTTTCCTATTTGGGAGAGTCGCTGGTTCTGCGTGTGGTACATGGCCTGCTGGCCACCCCGGTGCTTCAAAGTGGCAATGAATTGCGAGTGTTTGTCGCAGGGAGTATCGAGCCCCCGGATATCGAGAGAGCGGTGTCGATCTGGTACCGGCATGTGGCCGGGCGGTTGTTTGCTGAGCGCGTGGCTTATTACGCGCCATTGCTGGGGGTTGAGCCGCGCGCGGTCAAGCTATCCCTCGCAAGGATGCAGTGGGGTTGCTGCACGCCGCAAGGCGTGGTGCGCCTGAATTTGCAGCTGATCAAGTTGCCGTTGCGCCTGATTGATTATGTGGTGGTGCATGAACTCGCGCATTTGCGTGAAATGAACCATTCAGCAAGGTTCTGGGAAGTGGTAAAGATAGCGTGTCCTGATTTTCCAAGGCTGCGCAATGAGCTCAAAGGCATTTCCCTGGGAAGCCTATGAAGAATCCCCATGCTGGTTGTGAAAATTCTGCAAGCCGTCATGTGCCATTTACTTTATGGCGGTGAAGGTTAAAATGGATCAACAATTGATGCATCTCTGGGCATTAATCAGGTTATAGAAGGGTGTTTGGTATGCGCGTGTACCGTTCGGTAGATATGGAATATTTGCCCCGGAAATAACTGGAACAGGGCTATATGAACAGGTCTGAAATTCTGCAAAACATCCTGCTGGTAATAGTCGCGTTCACATCAATCGCGGCTCTCGCTTTTTTTTATCAGAAAACCCAGGCAGTCGATTTGCGCGAGCAAAACGAGGTGTTTGAATTGATCAGTGAGCTAAGGGAGATCGACACCCGATGGGACTTTGAAGTGCAGCGCGCGATCATCGATCATGGCACCGGCAGTCTGCCTGTCCTGATTAATGCCGGTGCGGGCGATAAAGCGCTGCGGAGCATTACTCGTATAGCAGAACGCACTACCAGCAGGGTATTGAGGGCCGGACTGACCGACCTGAGAAAGGAGATACAGCTAAAGGCCGAGCTCGTCGAAAAATTCAGGACTGAAAATATCAAAAGCAAGGAATCGCTTCAGGCCGTGCTGAAAAATGTCGCAGAACTTGATAGGCTTGCCGCTGCAAAAGAGACTGGGCAGCCCGTGCTATTGCAGGCCTTGGGTCAATTGGCAGCCATCGCTCCCCAATACTATCTGCAGACCCAGGATGCACAGCGCGCCAGCTTGCTCGCGGCAGCAAGGCGGTTGCGGGAAACTCCTGCCGAATGGCGCGACAGAACCAACCGGATAAACGCAGCAGTGCAGAGCATGATTACCCATCGGCCCATTGAGCTGGAATTGTTCTCCAAGCTGGAGGTTTTAACCTCTGGCCCACGCCTTGTCAGTATGGCGTTGTCTTACAATAGCGAATTGGAAGGCGTTTTTGAGGAAAAGGAACGCTACCGTATATATTTGATTTACTACTCCGGGGCGCTGCTGATTTTGCTCGCCTACCTGGGCTTCAAAATCAAGGCGGCGAATCAGAGGCTGGAGCATCGCGTCATGGAACGCACCCAGGAGCTGTCAGAGGCAATGAAACACCTTAAGGAGTCCGAGACTCAGCTGATACAATCTGAAAAAATGTCGTCTCTCGGCCAGATGGTGGCTGGCGTGGCTCATGAGATCAATACCCCGCTGGCGTACGTAAAAAATAGTTTGGGGGCGGTATCGGAACAGCTACCCGGTATCAGCGGCACTTTGGATCACTGTGAAAAATTGATTGCGTTGTTAAAGGCCGGTGATAATCCGGATGAACTGTCACGTGAGTTTGCGCAATCTTCGGCGAAAATAGCGCAACTCCGGCAGCAGCATGTTATCGAGGAGCTTAATGGTTTGGTAAAGGATGGTTTGTATGGTACCGGTCAGGTTGCGGAAATCGTCGGTAACCTGAAAAATTTCAGCCGTCTTGATCGCAGCAAAGTGACCAGCTTCAACTTGAATGAAGGTTTGGGAAGCACATTGCTGCTAGCCAAACATCTGTTAAAAACAGTTGATGTAGATAAGCGGTTTGGTGAAATCCCTGTGATTACCTGCTCTCCGTCCCAGGTCAACCAAGTGTTCCTTAATCTGATCACTAATGCAGCGCAGGCCATGCCCGAAGGGCGCGGCAGAATTATATTGACGACACGTGCTGACGGTGAGGGGGTGGCTGTCGATGTGGAGGATAATGGCAGCGGAATGCCGCCGGATGTGGTGAAGAAGATATTCGATCCGTTCTTTACCACCAAGGAGATCGGCAAGGGTACGGGACTGGGACTTTCGATCTCGTACAAGATCATCCAGCAACATGGTGGCTACATTACCGTTGATTCGAAAGTGGGAGCGGGTACAAAATTTACGGTGTGGTTTCCGCTAAAGGCTTCTAATGAAGCCGAACTTGTAGGGTAATGCTTGGAATGGCTAGTCCGAAGAAAATTGGCAAATATGATATCCAGGGTGTGCTTGGCACTGGCGGTATGGGTGTTGTATACAAGGGCTGGGATCCGACGATTGCGCGCGCAGTAGCAATCAAATCGATCAGCAAATCGGCACATCAAGGTGGCGACCTTGACGGAGTTCTAGCGCGCTTTCGTCAGGAGGCGCAGGCAGTAGGCCGCTTGGTACATCCCCGCATTGTGCAAATTTACGACTATATCGAGGACGATGAAGGCGCTCATATCGTCATGGAGCTGGTTACCGGCAAGACACTAAAACAACTGCTGGATGAAAAAACCCCGTATGGAATAGCCGATGCCGGGTTTGTTATCCGCCAGATTCTGGACGGGATTGGCTATGCTCATGAGCATGGCGTAGTGCACCGGGACATCAAGCCCTCCAATATCATGATCAATGAGGATGGATTGGTCAAAATCAACGATTTTGGCATTGCACACATTGAGTC
>Ga0224495_10001607_pt1 | contig 15711 bp, 19 predicted proteins | sample SF_Jul11_sed_USG_FD_168128 | JGI IMG/M metagenome (GOLD analysis project Ga0224495, IMG submission 168128) | Sediment microbial communities from San Francisco Bay, California, United States - SF_Jul11_sed_USGS_4_1 | ecosystem: Environmental > Aquatic > Marine > Sediment | place: USA: California... | reverse complement strand
GAAGTTTCATCGACGGCCATCATAGCACCAGGCGAGCAACAGACGGCGCCCTGCTCACACCCCCACCCTCCCAGGTGGGGAACTCCCGCGTAATTAGATTCTGCGAAAGGGTCGATGACAGGCCTCGTCGGCACCATGAAGTCTCTGCTTCGCGGTTGCCGCGAGGACGGTCAGGAGAGTCTCTCAAGATAAACGAGGTCGACAGCAACCCATCGGCGGCCTGCGAATCTGAGCTGTGGGTCGGAACTTCGCCGGCGGTCGTCCACGTCACTTCGAGAAGAGCGACTTGGGAAACAAGAACGCAATCTGGAATCGCAGCGACCAATCCGGGCCGTTGTCTGGACGCACCACGTTGGCAAACGCGGAAAAACCCGCGTTGATCGGAAGTTTCCCAACCCGGAACACCTTGCCGAAACCGCCGCCGATCGGAACGGTCCACTTATTCCCGCTACCCGCTTCCCAATTTGCTGTGATGATGGGTGCGGATGTGAGATACCATCCATCAGGCAGGTTATAATTGATAAAATACTGTCCGAGAAACTGCTTGACGTCCGGTCGGTTCTGACTGCCTGCAAACGACCACACATTTTGGACGAGAGCCCCGAGCACCCAAGGGCCAGATTGCATCAGTACGACGGCCGACGGGCCGGCCGCCCACTGGCGTTGACTGACGGCATGGTCGGTCCCGGTGGGCAGCACCAATGCCGGACCGACGCCCCAGGTCACCGCTCCGGATTTCGACGGAGACAGGAACGCGGACACATTGAGGTCGCCCAATCCCCACGTGTCCTCGTCGGTCGTCCGGATGTCCGGCTGCTTAATGATCGGTGCGATCGTCCTCGTGATGAGATTCCAGTCCTTGGTCAAGTGGAGCGGAACGACGGGCTGGATATTGAGGACATTCTGCATCCGGTTGTTGGGACCAAGTCCGAAACTCATGTTGTTCTGAAACGGCAGGCTGATCAGATCGGCAACAGGATTCTGCACTTGCTTAGCAAGATCCGTGTTGCTGTTACCGGCCTCCCCCTCTTGAGCCAGCGCGCCCTGCCCGATCTTCTCTTTCGAGATTTCCATGTTGGTATCCGATGCGGCGCCACCGGCTTCCTGGGCCAGCACCGGCCAGGCTGCGAGCACGAAACAGGTTGCTAACATTGGTACAAACGATCTCATCGTTAAGACTCCCTTTATGTAAGAGTTAGGGTGTGTCATCAATTACTTTTGCTGATTCCCAAGGGCCATGGCGGTGTGATTGACTATTCATGGGTCGAAGGAGGGCCTTTGGATGGTGAGACGGTACGGGTTGCGCGATGACCAATGGGCGAAGATCGAGCATCTGCTGCCAGGGCGTAAAGAGACCGTCGGTGTGACAGCGAAGGATAATCGACTGTTTGTCGAGGCGGTGTTGTACCGGTGCTGCTGACTCAAGCCATCAAACATGCGATTCAAAACCTGACCGTAGCGATTCCTGAACAGAGCCGTCCCTGAGAAGCAATTCAGCGAGCGCGACTTCCTTGACGACGCCCAGCTCACTTGGGTAGGGATCGGGGGCTCCGGGCGTCGGCGGCCCGGCCGGCCACGGGGCGGCCCAGGACCTTGACCGCAGGACAGGAGCGGCAGGTGTTTCGCTGGATCAGCGGCAAGAATCCAAGGCCGTACGGGTTTGACTGTGGCCGCGTGCAATGCTTCCAGCCCCACACACGCCTGATTGAACCATGGATTCACCGCGTAGATAAACCCCTGCCCTTGATGGAGAGCGTGGTCTTCCCCCAAGCAGAGCTGAGCAGCTTTGACAGCCGGACCTCAGGATCGAACACCATGTCAGAACCCTTCCCCGTGAGCGCGGTATCCAACGCGGGCTGGGTGGGATCACCGTGCAGATTCAAGCGGCGGGTGGACGAGAACAGCGCGACATCATCGGTATAAGAAGAGATCCCCGCCCGCCGTCGCGTCCCACTCGGCTGTCGCGGGAAAGGCGGCGATCAGCATCAACGCTCCGGCCCACCCCGACAATGCCAACGATGTCCACCTGAAAAGCCTGACGGGTGGAACATGATTCCGTTCCCGTCTGACCAGCGGTGATGCGCGTCGAGGAATAGACGGGCAGCCTCCACTCGTCAAGAAAGAAAGCAGGCAGCACCACACAGGGCAGCTATCAGACTGGCCCGATCATGGGAAATACTCCTGGCCTCCTTGAGTGGCCTCAGCGTTTACATGTTCACACCTGTCGCGTATCATTGTTCGGATTGCCCGTTCCACACAACTGGCCTGCCCAGACTCGTTCAAATGACAGCGCTGGCCGACCAACCGACCATGCGGAGAGGGGCATGATGCCGAATCGATTGCACGTGCAGGGACAGATTGCTCGCTCAACCATCGGATTGTCCAGAACAATCCTTACGGCAGCATTGTTACTGGCATGGCTGTGGAATCCTCCCCTACTCCTAGCTGGCACATCGCTCGCCATTCCGAAACCGACCGATGTCCTCGCTTGTCTGCGCCTCCTGAGCCAACGCACCCTGACCGGTGATGAGAAGCAGGGCAATGGCAAGACCGGCACCGCCCACGCTTCTCAGAACGCGCCTCTCCCAATTACCTTCCCTTTCAGTCACGGTAAGAATCCTCCCCGTCCCGTGGTCTTCAATGAGATAGGCGAGCTCCACAGTTCCGTCCACGTTCGCCAGGACGGCGGGCTTGAACGATTCGCGGTCACGAGTATCGGCCATGGCGTAGACAGTGATCGACCGTTTTGGTGCCAATCCGGATCTCGACGCTAGGACGAAGAGCAAGGTACCCGATCCCCCACACGGATGAAACTCAGGATCAGAAGGCGCCGTACTCGCTCGCTTGAGATTACTTCCTCGTCTTCTTCTCGCCTTCCACCGCCGCCTTGAACTCTTCTTCGGAAATCTTCTTGACCTCCGACGACTGCAACCGCACCTCGCTTCCGCTCTTTGCATCCTTGAAAGAGATAGCCCCCGTCTTCGTCTCATCGATGTCCGTCGTATAGTACTCTTTGCTTCCGGCCGGATCGTTCACCCGGTAATACGTGCTACAGCCGCCCAGGACGGCTGCCAGCGCACACAACACACATAAGTTGAGCAAAGTCCTTCTCATCATTCCCCCCATTGTTTTGATGAATCCTGTTCGAGGCTCGCTCCAATGTGCTACCCGACCTTGTATCCTCGTGCACCAAGACAGGTGCCATAGGCTCGATTGAAGGTCTCCTGCTTCTGCTTTTGCTCCGCAGCAGCTCCCTCCACGGACTGTCGGTACTCCATCTCCCCACGGCGTCTCTTGGCCGACCCCAAAAGGCCTCCTACTCCGGCCCCGATCGCTGCACCCTTTCCCGCACTTCCCCCGATGGCCCCGCCGATGGCGCCGAGGGCGGCGCCTCCCGCTGCGCCCTTCAGGGCACCGCCCTGTGGAGGAGGGGCGGCTGCCACCGTAGTCTGTTGATTGGGATTAAAACCCGTTTGCTGCTGGGCCCACTTGTAGCAGGCGAATTCGTCCTGCTCCTGCTGCTCTGGACTCTGACCCTTTTCAGGAAACACAAACAACTGTGCCTGCGCGTTCGTCGACAAGACCACGACTGTCACCGAGAGCGTGAGCCCCGACATGAAAAGTCTCCACATGGTTCTCCTCCAATAGGTGTAACGGCTCTTCCTCAGACCGCCATTTATTGCGCTTCTGGAATCCTGTATGTCAGCTTCGGCCACCAGACAATCCCCTCGATCGCCTGACGGGCTGGAACAAATCCCTCCACGACGACTGCCGTGCGCGACTCCAGCTGCGAAACCATTTCGCCCTCACCGGTGATTCCCGCAAACTTGCCTGTTCCACTCTCCACCGTAAAGGGCCCCCGACAATTCTCCATGTCTCCCGTGCAATTGAACCGGGCATACACCCGGTCGCCATCGATATTGGAGATAATACAATGGCCCTGGGCGGATTTTGTCATGGTCTTGAGATTTCCTTCGACGGTTGCCGGACAGACGATCGAACCCGCGTGCAAGGCTCCTTTCGAATCCTCGACATACATCGTTCCGGAATACACTGCCACCATGTAGGCCCGATCGTCACCGATCGGAAATACATAGCCCTGGCCGCCCCAGGGGGCCATGGCTTTAATGGTTCCTTCTTCCGCCACTGCGCATCCTTCGAACGCGGCGAATGCCATGACGAGAAATGCGGCAACCGATACGCCAGATACCCGAACGTTCTTCATAGTCCCCCCCCTTAGAATCCTGTGTACTGCGTGACCGTAACGACTCTTCGTGTCTGAGCGGAATGCGTTTCTGCATCAACGATGACCGGGCCGCTGACGCGCGAGCCCGCGACTTGTCCATGCACCATGGTACCCGCCATCCCATCGCACATGTGCACATGGTACATGCCCCCACGTATTATTGATCTGAGTTTGTTGTGTGGCGAACAGATGATTAGCGCCACCACTACACCACGCCGCCCGATTTGATTTCAAGCACCAGTTCCATCCGTTCACCAAAGCCCGCTTCCTGCTTGACCATCCGCAAAACTGTCCCGTTGACATCTGCCAGACAGAGGCCCCTACTTGGTCTCGAATGTTCTCGGGAGAGCATCAAGAAGCCGGGGAGGTGATAGCCGACAGCGTGTTTCGGATATAAGCATGCTGGCATGCGACACACGCGCGCATCTGCTTTTAAGCGATTGGTATTGCGGGCAGTCTTACGGGAGTCAGCCCGATGGTGGTGCGTGTGCTCTCAATCCCCGAGGATGTCGAGATCACCGACCTCCACGACGTCTTCCTCAGCATGCTGGGTTGGCAGCACGACTTAGGCTTTATCATTCGCGTGCATGGGCACGAGGTGAACAGTTACCAACGGCTCTCCGTGGCAAACGGCTCCGCGAGTTTCAGTTGCGGCGCCAAGAGAAATTCCTGCACATCTGCAAGACGCTGGATTTCTGGGAATGGGAGATCCGAGTGTTGAATATCCAAGATGAGAGTCCAGAGGAACGTACCTCGAATGCATAGATTCCCCCGCCTGTAGAGGCGGGGGAATCTATAAAATCATTCTCCGGCGCCAGTTGCCCGATCTTCTCGTGAAGCGTCTTGAGATCCGGCTCCTGTGACGGTGCTTTTGTCCCGCCAAACACATCCGCGGCTCGTGCGCCCAGGCGCTGCTTCCATTTGGTGACCTGGGAGGGATGGACGCGGAATTGCGCGGGCAATTCGGTCAGCGGCTTGTCGGCTTTGACGGCGGCCAACGCCACTTGCGCCTTAAAGGTCGCCCCGTGATTCCGTCTCGTTCTCTTCATCTCCTCGCTCCTTGGGTTCGCCACCACTCGGTGGCGCTGGTGAAGCCAGGCTACCACTTAGCACACTGTCTGAATTTCCAAGGCCCCCTTTCCCTGAAAGTCGTCGCCACTGCGCTCGATAACGTCCTCCGCTCTGATGAGAAGCAAGCACTGGGTAATCACGACGAGCTGCGAGAAACATTTCTAGAAGTCCGCGCCTATCAACAGTTCAAACCAAACTCATGGGCCCGGCAACGCATGAATGGCTAACTACGAACTCTCGATCGGCAAGAAAAAGCATGATCATGACACTCACACACCAAGCGATGGTCAGTGCAGATGATGGGCAGCACAGGGCTCAAGAGATTCTCGTGATCGAGCGAGAAAGCCTCCAACCTGAGCCCTTCGGACTGACAGTAGCCGAATGGATGCGTGCCTTGCCCAGGAAGGCGTGCTCTCGTTTCGCAGACAGCTCTTCTCCATGCTGGCGCATGCGGCCCTCGCCGGAACCGCTAAAAGGTTCCGTCGATCCCGATGAAGAAATTCGTGTTCTTGACGCCTTCCCCCTCGAAGCTTTGTTTCCGATTGGACCGCTGGAACCCGGCAAACCCTCGCAGGTGTTCCGTCAATTGCCGAACCACGATCATTTCGCCCTGGACGATGGTTTCGTGGGCCCCTTCACGTTCGTCTCCAACAATGCTACTGGTCCAGTTGTTCCGCTCAAAATGGACCGCCGTCATGAGGGACAGGTGTTCCATCAGCTCCACGTCAAGGTCGACGGTGATAAAATGATTCTCATAGGACACATCGTCTTTGAACTGGATCTGCTCGCGGCCGTCCGCCAGCCCTCGCTCGTAGTGGTAGCCCAACCCAAGCATAACTCGATGGGACAGGCGCCAGTCGAGATGAGGGCCCACCGTCCAAAAGTTCGTATCACGATGGGAAAACGTCTCATTGTACCGTCTCAGTCCGTACCGGCCGAGCAAGCTGATTTGAACGTCCTGCGTCACATGGCGCTCGAGTCTCGCCGACCAGATATGGCTCGTGACCGATTCCCCCACGTGCCCATGCGAACCGGGCCTCCGATCTTCGTTCTCGCCCAAAAACAAATGGGGAGCATAGTAGTAGCGCATTCTGACTCGCGTCGCCTCCGATAACCCTTGAACGGCTTGCAGACGGAGGGTCCCGTGGCTGTAGGTTGTGTGATCTGTATAGACAAACCCCTGTCCCCGGATGCTGAACTCGGTGGTCCCAAGCGGATGGGCAACGGATTTCCGGATGGTCATGTCCGGCTCGAACACCACATCAGATCCTTTATTGGTCAGGCGAGTATCCAGCGCCGGTTGAGTTGGATCGTCATCACGGCTCATGCGGCGGGTAGCCGAGAAGATACCGACGTCGTCCGTGTAGAAGAGGATCGCCCGACCATCAACGGTCACCCCGTCGAGCGCGAGGCCCTCGTGTGGCCAGCCCAGTGCGAGCGCACCTCCGAAGAGCCCCGCAATGAGTGCTTTGCGGATCGATATCGGCAGCCAATTCATGACCAGAAATTGGACCATGCCGATAATACCCCAGAAGCTCGAAGCGGGGTGAGCAACGTCACCCTAGAAGGGATCCGACCGGCAGGTTGAGCAGCGGACACCGGATTTTGCTCAGCACCCGTTCCGAGTGGCTGCCGCGCAGCGCATCCAGGAACCCGTTGCGTCCATTGGTGGACATGACAACGAGCCCAGCCTTGGTTTCCTCGGCCGCCTGCACGATGGCTTCCACGACATCGCCGGCCCGTATGATCGAGGTCCAGGTCCAGCCGCTTTCATGGGGGATCGCCACCATGGGAAGATCACCCGAATCCCCAACATGCAGGAGCGTGACGGTGCCGCCGGTGAGGTGCAGTTCACTAGCGACACGCCGAACCGCTTCAAGAGCCGGTTGCCCTGGCGGTTCCTTGGCAATCGGCACAAGAATGCTGCTCAGGGAAATCGAGCCGTCCTGCGATGAGACGAACCCCTGCCGGCCGTGCGGGATAAACAGCGTCATCTCTCCCGCACCCTGCACGATCGGCTGGGCAACCGAGGTTTGCATCCATCTCATGCGCCCTTCTTGCTGCCGCGTCGCCAGGACAATCAAGTCAGTTGGATGAGAGTCCAAATACCCCAGCACGGCGCGAACGGGATCTCGATGGAGCGCCATGACCTTCCTGACATGAATACCCAACGCCGCCACGTCGGTCCGCCGGCTGCCTGGCGGCAAGAGTCCCCAGCGTTCCAGCATCGGGCGCACCCCGGCTAGGTCAGGCCATTCGGCGGTCGCATCGGAGGCGACGTGCATGATATCCAGGTTCGCCTGTCTGAGTAAGGCGATTTTGAGTGCGTGCGCAAACGCGATTTCGCTGGCTTCAGAGAAATCCGACGGATGAAAGACGCTTCGCACTCGCGCTGGCCCATCGATCTTCAAGCTGTCTTGATCCGCCACAGTTCCTCCCTTGCTTGCGCTTGTCCGAATAAGGTGGAAGATTAGTTCTTGTCCAATTTGATGAATTTCGAGCCTTCCAATGTCAAATTGGACATGAACCCTCTTTGCCCAAAGACAAACCCCACGATCGGATCCTTGATCTTGGTCGTATCGATGGATCCATCCGCCCCCAAGGTCACCAGCGCCACAGAGTCATCGACGCCGACCTTCCATCCTTCACTCTTCTGAACGCCGGTGAGCGCGATCTCCAGCATGAACACAAGCACCACCGTCTTGATTTGCCCACCGAATTAGAATCCGAATGAGTCGGAGGCGATGCTGAAATAATCTACCGTCTTCCCCTCGACACGGAGCGCACCTTCTCCGTACTCGCCGCCGATTCCGAATCCGGCCTTCAGCACGGACGGAAAGACGAGGACGCCCTTGCTGCTCGTCAGGAACTCCTTCCCTCCGGTCACCTTTTTTTCGAAGTCTTCCACGGCCACATCCACGCTGACGTCGATTTCCCTGGCCGTTTTGGCCAGGGCCGCTCCTTGGCTAATGACCGTCACCAACATACCCAGACCCAGGGTCCAAAGGGTCATGACAACGCCAGCTTTGAGGCGGAACCCCTCTCTCATCTTGTTGGTGTTCCCCAGGATGGCACTCTCCTCTTACGATGAATTGAAAAGTGGAATGAAGGGAAGAATCCAGCCCTCATACTCCGCATGAGAGACCGGAGGTCGATCGGTCTCGATCTGTGGCCGCATGTGATAGCCTATTCTCCCATCGTATTCGTACGCCTGACGTTGTCTCAAAAATCAAGCAGACGAATCAAGTACTTATTTGCAGGATGACTCTCTCCAGCAGAAGACGCCGCCTCAGTCGTTGCATGTCGGAAAGTTCGAGCGCGTGTATCCGTCGAAATCATCCAACCGGATCGCCACGGATCACAGGAATGAGCAGCGCGCGATGCTGTGAACATGGACGACTGGTCTGAAAGCGGGCGCGGGAAAGGGCCGCTTATGGCATTGAATGGTCCAAGAACTCCCTGATCCTGGATTCGTTCTGCTGAACCACCTTTGTGGCGGCGGTCAACACTAAATCACGATCGCAGGTCGATTCCAGCCAGAGACGGGTGACGATGCCGGCCAGATGGCCAGTAACGACCTTTGGAGATTTCCAGTCGAGCTTCTCTTTCCGACAGGAATCGGGAAGATCGCTGAGATCCTCTGCCCATTGCGCATCCGTGTGCCTGAGACGGATGATCGAAATCCGTTCCGGGCCCGGTATCACCCCTAGTTGCTGTCCTACTAAAAAGAACAAGCGCCGGTAGGCAAGGGAACGCTCTTCCATGATGCTCGGAATCCTCGAGTAGTCAGAATCGAAAAGAGAGAACGCGTCTTGTCGGTGATCTAACGCCTCGCCGCCCACTTCGAAAGGAAATGAACTATCAATCATGATAATCAACCCTCGGCGGAAAGTTCCTTTTTTCATATTCTGCAACACCATCATCACTAAAGATTCGGCGCCGGTATTATCGGACATCCCGCCGTCCCCCACATGCCAATATCGCTGATCCTTCTCATCCATAAGGCTGATTGGCCCGATGATCGGAGGAAATGACATCGACCCGGCAACCGAGGCAGCCACCTTTGTTTCGCAGATGTTGAGATGGAGGTCTTGCGGAGTCACGGTCTGCAATGCCCACGCCCCCTTCCGGATTTGTTCAACGTCTCCGGCAGAAAGTTCCTTGATCGCAGCACCGCTCACCGCAGAGGCCCAGTCAAACCGAAGATCTTCCCGTGGCGACGTGCTCAACAGGAACCGGCGCCCGTCGTTGTACAGCGTGGTGTTAACCATCAAACGAGGAACGTCCCGTCGCTCTTCCCGATCATGGAGACTGCCGAACGTCTCCACGCCGAGGTAATCTTCGGCGAGAATCTCAATCAGCGATTGTGCGACGAATGCCGGATTGACCCACCGCCACAGCAGAAGATTCCGACGCAGCAGAGGCCCTTCGTAATCATGCGCCATAACCTCCCTGAATTCCGCAAAAAAATCCCTATATTCTTGACTCACCCCCCCCTGCTTATCCAGCATCGGGACTTCGCGCGCTGGCTTCTTGAGAACGTAATACGCAGAAGCGAGGCTGCCGCCCGAGACACTCGAGATGTACGATACGCGGTCAAGCAAGGAACCTCGCTCTGCTCCAACTCTGAGCCTGGCCAAAGCCTCAAGGGCGCCTGCGGCAAACAGAGCGGCCCGGCTTCCCCCACCGGAGACAGCTAAACCGACTACAGTATCTTCGCTTCGCACCGGCGTCAGGCAGGAAAGAGGTTCCGGCGTGACGGGAAGAGTATAAATGGGTGCGGAGAGACATCCTGACAGAGTCACGACCAGAATAAGATAGACGGCAACCGCTCGGACTGCTACGGGCGCGTATCTGAAAACTTGGATAAATTCGCCTACTCTATTTTCCCTGCTCTTCCCCAGGCACATTTTCTTGCTCTGTCTCAGGCTTGCGACCTTTCGAATTATCCGACACAGCCTTCTGCATCACTTGGTCGATAATCCGATCCACGGGAGCATCTTACGCCGTCGCTTTTCTATTCAGCAAGTCAGACATCATACTGCCAGGCGCAATCCGCGCAGCATCCTCAAGAAACCCAGGAACCTGGATCACCGCTTCGCTTTACAGGTTAGCCTCGGCAACAGGATTACACACCGGCTCACCGCCGGCGGTGCCCCACAGTTGCAGCGACAGCCGCAGATACTCCCTCAAGTCTGCACGACTCTCCGTCGTGAACAGTATCAGAAAACCAAGGCCCACCCGGAACTACGGCCTGCAACGAGGCAGTTTCGGTATGCCGAGTCTTCTGCCAGTATGATTGGGGGCTATACTCGTGTACGGCGGGCTGCATAAGCAGCCCGCCATACACCGATCGAGTGGCAGCTTAGTACACTAGTGGGATCTTTGCCGCTAGTTCGAAGCGGATGAGCGCGCGAATCTTGCTCTCGATCTGGATGTATCGAGCCGTCTTGGTGGCCGACAACACTTTGCCGATTTTGTCCGCATAGGAGAGATTGAGTTTCGCCTCCGCCTCCTCGACTACGAGGGCCTCCTTCAACAGCTTTTTCGCCGTCTCATCCTTAATCGAGCCCTGCCCCTGGTTGTAGGCCTCGGCATAGGCTGCAATGGTTTTCCCAAGCCGATCGTTCAACTGGTGGAGCTCCTTCTGATAACTTTCGTACAAGGGCCAAAACTTCTTCGCTTCGGCATCGGTCAGTTCCATATTGCCGGCGACAAGCAGCTTCTTGTCCGCCTTCAGCTTCTCTTTCAGAATCTCCATATTGGTATCCGAAGCGGCGCCACCGGCCTCCTGGGCCATCACCGGCCAGGCTGCGAGCACGAAACAGGTTGCTAACAGTGTTACAAACGATCTCATCATTAAGACTCCTTTTATGAATGATTAGGTGAATGAACCGATCTATCGTCTTCCGGCGAGAACGACTTCACATAACACAAGAGTCACGCCAACAATCTCGCGCCCTCCGAAGCCGTATTTCTATCGAACACGATAGGCCACCACTCACTTAGCCTCAGCTGTGCTCAGATTGTCAATGGCCTTATGCCGAGTATCGCGCACCCAGCTACCGAACCGCCGATGAGAACCATCTGGCCCAAAGAATCCGCGTTTACATCGCGCAAGCCGTTCAGTATCATCGCGTCCTCAATTCGTCACTGCACGGATGAGCGCCCCGTGCCGACGTATCACATGAATCCAAACCTTGGCTCAATGACCGCATGAATAGCCCCATCCGCTACCGACCGACTGATTTGGTCGAACCCCTACTGAACGAGCACCAGGAGAAGAGATAATGCAGCACCGATCATGCGCGATGAAATACACGGTTCGCTCAACGGGTGAGATGCTGAGGAGAGGGATTCCGGCTCTACTAGTCCTGATCTGGGTTATGAATTCTCCCCTGATCCTGGCCGCCCGAGATCTCGCTATTCCGAAACCGACCGATGTCCTCCTGCCGCCGCCGCCGCCGCCAACACTCGAACCCTCCGTCGTCAACCTGGCGATCGGCAGTACCCTCTGGGAAATGAGAACAGCCGTGGAATCGTCGATTCCGGTCCATCATCGCCATGAAGAGGAATGGATTCCAGGCAGACGGCAACTCAACGGGATGCCCTTCGAATATCAATACTATCTATGGAGAGGACCGGTACAGTTCCGAATCGAGAACGACCGGCTCGTCACCGAATTTCCCGATGTGCGCTATCGCGTGCGCGTCCGCCTGAAAGAGTCCAATGGAGTCACGCAGATTGCGGAATGCGGCTATGGGCCCGATGCTCACATGCGCCTGAGGCTCGAGGCATCGTCGGAGGTGCGCTGGAGTGAGGACTGGGTCATCCGTACCGAGACACGGTTCGGCCGCCCGCAATTCGGCGAACCCTGCCGTTTGAGGCCGATCGACCTCGACGTGACCGAACTCCTCAACGATTGGCTCAACGAACGGTTACCGTCTCTTGCCACAGCTATCGACCGGACATTCTATCAGCAGGTCGACGCGAAGAAGCGAGCTCAGATGATCTGGGAGTCACTCCAGGAACCGATGGAACTCAATGCCGGAACCTGGCTGCTGTTTCGTCCCCAAGACCCGCAAGCCGGCGTGTTGAACTTCGACCGCAACAAGTCGGTTCGCACCGTCGTCAGTATGATGTTCGAGCCGATGATCGTCGTCGGGGCAAGACCACATATTGATCCACGCCCGCTGCCGCCACTCCAAACAGGACCGAACGCGCAGGAGGGGTTTCACCTAGCCGTACCGCTGCTCGTTCCCTACGAGGCATTGAACCATCGGTTAGCAACGGAGGTCGTCGGAGAAGAAATCGTTCCTCCGGTGGGGTCCCCCATCCAGATCACCGGCATTCGCACCTATGGGAGTGGGGACGCACTCATCTGTGAAGTCACCGTGAAGGGAGGCGTGAACGGCAAGCTCTATCTTCAGGGGAAACCCGCCCTCGCGCCCGATGGGCGGACGTTGGCGTTGCGCCACTTCATGTTCACGATGGAGACGTCCAATCTCCTCGTGCGATTGGCCAATCGGACGATGTACGACACGATCCGCGACACAATTCTCCCCTACACGAAAATCGATGTCTCAGACCGGATCGAAGTACTCCGTCGCCGCATCGAACGGCACATGAACCATGATGTGGCCGAAGGCGTCTGGATGGAGAGCACGGTGACCAAACTCGTTCCTCACCGTATATACCCGGTCAAGGGGGGTATCGAAATGCAACTCCTCATCGACGGCACGCTGGGTATTAGTCTTGACTGATTCTTGCATGGACGCATCATGTTCATCTTTTGAGCAGCGATTTGATATGCAACTCCAAATTCAGAACCAGAACGATGCGGATATGAGCATCAACGGCATCCGCTTCGAGATCGAGAGGAACGACCGGGAATTTGGAAACGGCATATCGGGGCAGACAGGCACCGTGCCTCGGTTCGGTTTGGAAACCGTGAACGTTGAGGTCGTCGAGGGAGAAACCAGCGATGCCGTTTTAGTCGCAGGAGTGATCGAAGGAAGTATGGGTCTGTCTCAACTGTCCGTCGGCATTGCGTATTGGGGGACAAGGATTGAAAAGCAGGAACCTTGGCCAGCTACGCTGTTGCAAGAGAGCTTGCCCTCCATCTTTTCGATCAATTGCTTGGCCACTGCCAGACCATAGCCCATGGAAGGCTCTCCACCTGTCGGTCGCGGGGTGAGCCGAACACCTTCTTGAAAGAGTTTGGCCTGATCCTGCCGGCTGAGGCCCGGTCCCTGATCCTGCACGTCACAGCGAACCCAGTCGTTCTCCTCCCGCACGCGCACCTCGATCTGCGTTCCCGGCGGCGAATACTTCACCGCGTTCGAAAGCAAGTTGCCCAAGACGGTCGCGAGAATGACGCGGTCCGCACGGACGAGCGGGAGGCTGCCCGAAACATCCTGATCCACTCGAATGCCTTTTTTATCCGCCTCCCGTTGGTAGTACTGGCACACTCGTTGGAGCAGCAGCGGCAGTTCCACCCTCTCGAACCGAAGTATCGGTTCGGTCGCGGCGGGAGCGTTCATCATTAATTGACCGACCGTCCGATGCATCAGATTGGTCACATGTTGCAACGCCTCGAGCCACCTCATCATCTGTTGATCGCCATACGCCGCCAGGTGTTCCTGCATCAAATCGACTGTTCCGCCGGTGACGGTGAGATAGTTGTTGAGCATGTGGGCAGCAAGCGCCACCGCACGGGAGTCCAGCGCGGGCATGGCATCGAGTTCCGCCAGAGCCTCTTCAAGCTCCAGTTGAGCCCTGGCTATCGCGGCCGCGGCCCGTTCTTTTTCCTCGCCCATGGTCCCTCCTCTCGGCGTGGTACCGACCTTCATCCCCCCAGAAATGACGGGAACGCATATTTTCAGGAAACAACACGAGAGCCGTCAAGCTTTACTTTGCCGAGCTAGGACTGGATCTGCCGCACCGATTGCGGATGACCTCGCCATTCTCAGCAGCAATCCCAGTGTTGTGCCGACTGTTTGCGCAACTCCTTGAAATCTTTCGGTCTGACCTTGCGAGCTGCGGAAGGTAGGCTAGCGAGCGGAAAGAGAGGTCCGATGTCCGCCACTGAAAAAGTCACGGAATCCATAACCAGGAGCACTGTCCGCGTCGAACCACCACAGGAGCCCGAACAGCACCAGGTGTTGATTGGGTGTCAGCCCAATCACACCCGGAGAAACCTCCCCGCCTCTGAAGTACCCTCCCTGCTGCCCCGTTGACCGGTCGAAGCGGTACTCGAGACGGAGCAGCCCGCTGTGGCGGCCGGCGACGATCTTGTAGTCGAGCGTGGATGTTACCGCGGTGATGAACTGCTCCGATCCCGTCAATCGCGCGTTGCGATCCCAGTAAATCTCGGGGCGCACGCCCAGGCTCCAGGGTCCACTGACATTCCAGCGTGCGAACAGCACGCCGCTCGTCCAAAACAGTCTCGGGTGACTCGCCTGTTCGACGGCCTTTTCGGTGCCGACGTCATAGGCGAAGGCCAGCGTCCATGCATCGCCCTTCCATTCCAGGATGGTGTCGGAGAACGTTCGCCAGAAGGTCAGAGACGTATCGGATTGATCAGGGCCGTAATAGATGTTCTGGGTAAACGTCCACCGAGGCGCGAGATTCCAGGACACCTGTGCGCCGTAGCTGGGAAGCGTGTTCGGTCGAGAGAGATTATTGTAGCCGTTAATGACATAGAAAGCCAGCTTCAATGTTTCATTCACGGGGTACTGAGCCACCACGCCCGTCATGAAATAGGGCGCATTGTCCGCCATGTAGGATCGCGTGTAGTTGCCGTTGTAGCGACTGTAGAAGGACTCGTAGCCGATGAAGCTGTTGAACAGGCCCGCCGTCAGCGTCAACCCGTTTCCGATCGGAGCCAGATACGAGACGTTGGCTCGATGGACATGGCGCAGGACCTCACCTCCCGGAACCGGCTTGTCTCCCTGTGGCGTCGGCGCCGGAACAAGCAGGCGCGTGTCATACCCTCGCTGCACGCCAAGTTCCATCCCCCAACGGGAATCCGGCCCGACATCCTTCCGCACGTAACCCAACGCCATATTCGGCGTGAACTCGTTTGTCCTCGGAGTGGTGATCTTGCTTCGCCACCGGTGATTCTCTGGAAAATTGAAGTTGCTCGGATAGCTGACGTCCAGGTATGCCCCCCAATGCCATAAGCCAGGCCCGGCCTCCTCCGCTTGAACCTTGGCCATGCCACCCTCCGACGGAAACCACAAGGCAATCAACAACACAATGCTCCAGCCATAGCGGACCGTCCAACGGTGATGCACCCAGTGTTTCGATGGACAATTCCGGGGCGGGGACACCCACTCACCGAGGTTGTCGCCTATACGCAGGCACATACCCTCACATCTGCTTTGACCTTT
>Ga0224495_10001606_pt1 | contig 15714 bp, 13 predicted proteins | sample SF_Jul11_sed_USG_FD_168128 | JGI IMG/M metagenome (GOLD analysis project Ga0224495, IMG submission 168128) | Sediment microbial communities from San Francisco Bay, California, United States - SF_Jul11_sed_USGS_4_1 | ecosystem: Environmental > Aquatic > Marine > Sediment | place: USA: California... | reverse complement strand
TAGTTCGGTTGCTGCTTTCATTGGCCGCCCCACATTATAAACACTTCTGGAGATTATTGCAAAAGATTGAAGACGGGGTAATGTTCAAAGTATTGCTCTAAATGGGACATTCTGACATACTGTGCTAAAATTACGCCGGGAGTTCAAAAATGAAGACGAAAAGCAACCTAGCCAGGATATTGGATAGTGGACAATTCGCAATCACAGCTGAAATCAGCCCTCCTCAAAATACAGAGTTTGATACGATCAGGAAGAATATCGACCTCATCAAGGGTTATGTCGACGCCTTTAATGTCCCCGACGGACAGGCAGCGGTGGTAGCCATGGCAAGCTGGGCAGTCTGCCTGGTCGGGATACAGGAGGGGCTCGACGCCATAGTCCATATGACCTGTCGAGATCAAAATCGAATTGCCCTGCAAATGGATATTCTGGCAGTGTCCGCTTTTGGTATTAACAATATACTCTGTTTATCCGGGGATCCCATCTACTTTGGAAACCATCCCAAGGCAAAGCCCGTCTTCGACCTCGATTCTATCCAGCTCATCGGGATGGTGAAGCAATTAAGAGATGAGAGGAAATTCGATAATGGAGAGCTGATCGTGGGAACAGAGCCCAGACTCTTCATCGGTGCAGCTGTGAACCCTTCTGCCCAACCATTAGAGGCCGCGGTAGGTCGCCTTAAAGACAAGGTTAGTGCTGGGGCAGATTTTGTCCAGACCCAACCCATATATAACATTGAGGTGTTCAAGGAATGGATGGAACTAGTCCGAGAAAAAGGATTGCATAAACAGGTGAAAATCATTCCTGGCATTACTCCTCTAATGTCCCTGGCAGCAGCAAGGTATATGAAGACAAAAGTCCCGAATATGGATATTCCTGATGTGATCATTGAACGCCTCAAGAATGTCCGTAATAAAGAGGAAGCGGCAGAGGAAGGGATAAAGATTGCCGTGGAAACAATAAATCAATTAAAGCAAATCGAAGGAGTGGCTGGTGTCCATATCATGACTCTGCAGCGGGAGGAACTTATTCCCAAGATATGCAACGCAGCCAAGCTCTACCCTCGCCCCTGAGCAATGGAGTACTTTATCCCTTCCCAATTTGCAGAAACTCACAAGAGGTCCCAACTATAGCCTACCATTTCTCTTGAGATAGCCGTGAGCTAACCCAAGTACGCAAAGGTTCGTCCAGGAAGCCCATCCTAGACTCCAACCAACGAAGGTCTCCGCTAGCCAGAGCAGCCTTTGCCTCGTTGCTCAGGTCATAAGCTTCCAGTGCCTTATCCGCGTTCTCAGACAATTGGGCCAAGAAAGCATTGTCGTCTCTGGCTTTGGCCAGCACCGCTATGAGGGCTTTGGTTTCTGCATCCAGAGCATCCATCGTTGAGGGTTGCGCTTGGGGTTGGGGTTGGGCTTTGGCCGTAGCAAACTTCCCAAGCCAGCGCCTTGTGGCAAGAACTGCAGCGGCCCTCTCTTTGCGAAGGAATATCAGCCAGTAAACTATGCCCACCGAGGTACCACCGATTACATTGCCTATAGTCACCGGAACGAGGTTCTGAACAAGGCCAAGCACATTGACATTGGCTATCTGAGCTGCCGTCACTCCGGCAGCCTGGACAACATCAGCTTGACCTGCGACAGCGATACCCATAGGGATGAAGAACATGTTGGCGATGCTGTGCTCAAAACCACAGGCCACAAAAGCAGTTATGGGAAAGACGATGGCGAGTATCTTCTCTGTAACCGAGCGGCCAGCCAAGCACATCCAGACAGCCAGACACACTAAGATGTTGCATACTACACCCCGGAACAAGGCTGGCCAGAAGGCCAGACTCGTCTTGCCAGCGGCAATAACTAAAGCATTGGCTCCGACCATGGACCCGTCAAGGGCCCCGAACTGGCCACCAACGATTATGGCCACCAAAATCAGTGCGCCCGCAAAATTGGCAAAATAGACTATACCCCAGTTGCGCAGCAGTGCCCTCCCGCTCACGCGGGTACTTAGCCAAGGGGCGACTATGAGAGAATTGCCGGTGAACAACTCTGCGCCAGCCACTACAACCAGAATAAGTCCTAAAGAGAAGGCTAAACCTCCTAATAACTTTGCTAGCCCAAATCCCAGGCCAATATCAGTGGTAACCAAAGTGTAGAAAACCGCCCCCAGCCCGATGAAGAATCCGGCCAATACCCCCAAGAGAGCCATACTGACGGCATCTCGAGAGGTTTTGGCCGCACACGCATCTTCGAGCCTGCAAACCATTTGCGCCGGCTGGTAAGCATCGGGCACCAATCTATCCAACTTCTCAGCAATGACTTCAAATCCAGGCAAATCCGTTATTTGAGGCACGCTTGCTAATTTGGTCGTTAACTTAGTCCGCGCCATTGTCGTAACTCCTTCCGTTCACCATTTTTCCTGGGCAAGCCGGGACCAAAGCCAGGTAGCCAGCTTTTCATCTAGCCTACCGACCCAAGACTCTATTCTCTTGATGTCTCCGCTCGCCAGGGCAGCTATTTCCTCAGCGGTCAGCGAGTAATACTCTTTGAGAGCTTCTTGAGGATTCTCAGCCAATCGTGCCAAGAAATCCGATTCTGTAGCCGCTCTCCTCAAGACAGCAACCAACTCCTCTCTCCCTACCACCACCTCTCCACCACCTTTTTCTTCTTTCGTAGTAAATACCCTAGCCATTTTTGATTCCTCCTTTCTTTATTGCAATTAGAGTCTAACAATTGTCTATCCACCCGCCATCGTCCATAAGTTGCAATTTGCAGTAGTACTTTAGTTGTGTCCAAAAGGGCAGACGGCTTGCCCAAATATGCACACGGACTTATAATTACTTCGGAATCTCGAATCTTGGACACAAAAGACAAATTAACGGTATTGATCGCCGACGACCACCCCTTGGTGCGTGAAGCGCTGCGTCAAGCACTGGATGGCGAGGAGGACATGGAGATTGTGGCTGAGGCTGCTGACGGTGAGGAGGCAGTCAAGCTTGCCTCGGAGTTGAAGCCCGATGTAGCGGTGATGGACATCGTCATGCCCAGACTCAATGGAATTGAAGCCACCAGAAAGATCAAAGAGATTGCCCCCGACATAGCCATCCTAATCCTCACTGCTTATGATGACGATGAGTATGTATTGGGATTGCTTGACGCTGGGGCTGCTGGTTATCTTTTGAAAAGCGCCAGAGGGCGTGACTTAGCTGGAGCTATTAGAGCGATAAAGTCAGGTGAATCAGTGCTCCACCCCAAGATTATCGCCAAGCTGCTAAAGCGAGCTATGGTAGCGCCCGTTGAAGAACACAAAGCATCTGACATACTTAGTGAGCGAGAATCAGAGATACTCAAGCTGGTTGCCATGGGGATGAGCAACAAAGACATCGCGGAGAGACTGTTCCTGAGCGAGCGCACAATCAAATCTCACCTAACCAACACCTTCAACAAATTGAATGTAGCCTCACGCAGCGAGGCAATAGTCAAAGGATTACAGTGGGGATTAGTTACTTTAGAAAATACAGAGGACAAGCTCCGGGACTAAGAAACCCGCACCTCTGGATCCTAATCGTCCTATTCGTCTTCTTAACCATATCTCATTTCACCCAAATCCTATCTCAGATACCTTTATTTCCTGAAATTTCACTCCCCGGGGTTTTAGAGCTTTCCCGGCACAGTTTAGAGCGATTTCTCTATCTCTTGCTGATGTTGTATGCAGGCTGGACTCTGGGAATAGTGGGGGGTGCTGCAGTATGGCTATCAAGCGCCGCGGCAATGTTAGTCCGCACCTTCTTGATTTCCCCTAATTTCACAGACGCATTGCTGGAAAGTCTCTCTGCCCTTGTCATCGGTGCTCTAGCTATTATACTTATGGCAACCTATCGTCAGACTCAACGGCAACGAGCGAAGATAAGAAAAACTGTGAAGGATATGAAATTGGCGAGGCAAGACTATGAAGAGCTGTTTACCAACGCCAGCGATGCTATCTGGGTCCACAGTCTCGACGGCGTTATCACTTTGGTTAACAAAGCGTGTGAAAAGCTCACCGGCTATCCTGTTTCAGAATTACCCGGCAAGAACGTCCGTGAGTTTCTTACTCCGGAGACACTGTTTATAGCCAGACAGGTAAAGGATAAGCTACTCAGAGGCGAGACTATGGAACAGCGGTATGAGCAGCGGTTAATCAAAAAAGATGGTTCTGAAGCAATCATGCAACTAACCACCCGTCTCATTCCTGGTGATGGCAAACCTCAAGCATTTCACAACATGGCTCGTGACGCAACCGAGGAGAGAAGATTACAGGATAATCTACAGTTCTACCTCAGGCAGGTTCTACAAGCTCAAGAAGAAGAACGCAAACGTCTTGCTCGTGAACTGCATGATGATGCATCTCAACGAATACTGCTTCTGACCCATGGCATAGACAACATCGCTTCCAAGCCCGAGAAATATTCACCTGAAGAGCTGAGAAATGAGCTGGGCAAACTATATGATTTGTCCCAGGAAACTTACCAGAACATTAAGCACTACGCTCAAGCCCTGAGGCCAAGCATCCTAGATGATTTGGGCTTGGCGACAGCTATCAAATGGCTGGGCGAACAACTACACAACCTTAGCGGCATTGAGGTTCAAGTCAGGACAGATACTACACCGCCACTCCCTCCCGAAACACAGCTAGTTTTGTTCCGCATTGTTCAAGAATCCCTAAACAATGTTCACCGTCATTCGGGAGCCTCCGAAGCGAACATTGCAGTCGAGTGCCAGAGAGATGAAATCAGGGTGACCATCAGCGATAACGGCAAGGGCTTCAAGCTTCCTCGGCAGTTAAGCGAGTTTGCTAGCCAGGGTAAGTTGGGGCTTACCGGTATGGCGGAACGAGTTCAATTAGTAGGCGGGAGACTCGAAGTCAGTTCTCAAGAAGGACAAGGGACCACAATAATGGTCAGAGTCCCAACAAGGCTTTACGCCGGAACCAGCAGTTAGAACAGCCTAAGAGAATCGCTTCCTTTCCGTTTACGCCAATATTCTTGTTGCTTATACTTGGCGGCATTCTTCTGCACCGAGGCGATGCTCTTCACAACACCTCTCTCGATCCTAACTTGTTCGCCTTCTCCTCAGAATGAAAATGGGCGACAGCCTCAGGATTGTGAAACACACATGGCTTGAGCGTCAGCTCACGGTAGTATCATTTCTACTAACGCGGTCAGAGTTTCTCCACTTTTACTGCCGCCACTTTAAGTTCAGGAATCTTGGACACCGGATCTAACTTGGGATTAGTAATGATATTAACAGCACTCTCGGCGAAATGAAAAGTCATAAACACCACTCCAGGTGCAAACGAATCAGTTACCTCGGCTTTAACGATAACTTCACCGCGCCGGGAGCTGATTTTGACCTTGTCACCCTGAGCTATGCCGAGTCGCGAAGCATCCTCGGGGTTGATTTCCACCGCAGCTTCAGGCTCTATGATATTAAGCCCAGCTACCTTGCGGGTCATCGTCCCTGTATGGAAATGATACAAGCTGCGCCCCGTGCTGAGAATTAGAGGATAGTCTTCATCAGGCATTTCTCCCGGAGGGGTATATTTCAATGCGATGAATCGGCCTTTTCCTCTAACAAAAATGTTCCTGTGTAATATTGATGTACCTGGGTGATCTTCAGAAGGACAAGGCCATTGAAGTCCTCCATTTTCTAACCTTTCGCAGCTTATGCCACCATAGCTCGGAGTAAGCTTGCGGATTTCTTCCATTATCTCGGACGGATGACTGTAGTCAAAGCCCCTGGCCTCTAGTCTTTGGGCTACCTGACAAACAATCCACCAATCAGGCTTGGACTCGCCAATTGGCTCAATAGCTTTCCTTACTCGCTGCACCCGGCGCTCAGTATTGGTGAAGGTACCATCCTTTTCAGCAAAGCTTGCCGCTGGCAAGACAACATGGGCAAACTTTGCTGTCTCAGAAAGGAATATATCCTGAACCACAAGAAACTCAAGTCGCGTCAGAGCCTCCCAAACATGCTGCAAATCAGGATCGCTTAATGCCGGGTTCTCACCAACCAAGTATAGTGCCTTGATCTCTCTACTGTGGGCGGCTCCAAGTATTTCAACCAAGCTCAACCCTGGAGACGAGGGCAATGAACATGACCAGGCAATTCCGAACTTCTGTCTAAGGGCCGGGGGTAACGAACATCCCCAGGCAGTCTCGAACTTTTCTCTAATAGCTGGATCGGCGACAGACTGATAGCCGGGATAGACATTAGGTAAAGCACCCATATCGCAAGCACCCTGCACATTGTTCTGACCTCTGAGCGGATCGACCCCGGTGCAGGGCTTGCCCACATTCCCGGTCAGCATTGCCAGGTTGGCGGTGGCCAGCACATTATCAGTGCCATGGGAATGCTGGGTGATGCCCATAGCGTAGAAGATGATAGTAGCCGGTTTGTTGGTGGCGTAGAGGCGGGCTGCTTCCGCTATCTTCTTCGAGGGCACACCTGTGATTTGTTCCACAAAATCGAGGTCGAAGTCTGAAAGCGAGTCCTTAAAGACATCGAAATCCTGACAGCGTTGCTCGATAAAAGATGAGTCAAGCAGGCCCTCATCAACTATGACCCTCATCATCCCCATGAGCAAGGCGACATCGGTGCCGGGACGTAGTCGAAGCCAGAGGTCAGCAAAGCGGCAGAGGTCAATTTTCCTGGGGTTGGCCACGATGACCCTAGCTCCATTTTGAACCGCTTTCTTCATCCCTAAGCCGATTACAGGGTGGCTTACTGTGGTATTCGTACCTATGGCAAATATGCAAGCGGCGTCCTCGATCTCATCGATAGAGTTGGTCATAGCACCACTACCGAAACTTTGGACTAGGCCAGCTACAGTGGGGGCATGACACAGACGGGCACAGTGGTCGATGTTGTTGGTACCTAACACCGCTCGGGCGAATTTCTGCATGATATAGTTTTCCTCATTGGTACACTTAGCTGAGGCGATGAAGCCCACTTCTTCGGGAGTATATTTTCGTAATTTCGTGGCTACTAATTCCAGTGCTTCCTCCCAGGATGCCTGCTTCAGTTCTCCATTCTTCCTTATTAAGGGAGTAGTCAGCCTCTCAGAATGATGGACAAACTCGGCGATCCCGTACCGTCCCTTGACACATGCCTGCCCATGATTAGCTGGACCATCTGCATCAGGCTTGGAAGCTATTATCTTCTCATCCTTCACCTCAAGCTTTAGTTGACAACCCACACCACAATAGGGACAAATTGTGGTAACTACACGGTCAGGCTTAGCAATTCCCCGGGTAGCCAAATCAGTGAGGGCACCTGTGGGGCAGGAATCCACGCACGCACCGCAGAACTCACAGCCAACCTCGCGAAGCGTCCGCCCTTCTAAGGGGGCAATAGCATGGCACTGGAGGCAGCGTTGAGCTTCAGCAACTGCTGTCTCCCAATCCATTCCCTGCTCCACTTCGGCAAGACTATCAACGCGTGTCTGCGGCGCAAGGTAAGAAGTAGTAGCTAATTTCTCTCCCGTAGGTATGTCCTCCGACCATCTCATAGCTTCTTCAGCAGAAACAAGATGCTCAGTAATATCTCCCCTGCCACCAAGATAACGGTCAATGGACTGACCCGCTTTCCTTCCCGCAGCGATAGCATTGATGACCAAAGCTGGACCACTCTCACAATCGCCCCCAGCAAAAACGCCCTGTCGACTCGTACTCAAGTCTTCATTGGCCTTCACTATATTTCCTCGCCCTACCTCGACCTGAAAGCCCACAGGAACATCTGGTTGCTCGCCAATCGCAGCAATCAGAGTATCAAGCCCAGCAGCAAACTCGCTTCCTTTAATGGCAACAGGCCGGCGACGGCCACTAGAATCAGGCTCTCCTAACTCCATACGGATTAACTCCAGCTTCAGGTCACCATCATCTTTGAAAATCTTGGAAGGAGCCACGAGAAAGATGATTTCCACTCCTTCCTCTAACGCTTGTTCTACCTCTTCCGATTGCGCCGGCATTTCGCTCTTAGTTCTGCGGTAAAAGATGGTCACCTTCTTAGCGCCGAGCCGCAAAGCAGCACGTGCCGAATCTATAGCAACGTTCCCTCCACCAATTACCCCCACCCCATCTCCTACCTTCACCTTCTCTCCAAGATTGAACCGGCGGAGGAATTCCACACACCCGATTACCCCGGGCAGGGCTTCACCCTCAACCCCCAGCTTCATCTCCTTGTGAGCACCGATGGCAAGAAAAATCGCCTGGTATCCCTGCTCAAAGAGGGAATCCAAAGAGTCGACACGAGCATTTAGTCTGATTTCCACGCCCGCCTTCTCAATCTCCTGAATTTCACCACGAAGTATATCTCTAGGAAGGCGATATTCAGGGATTCCTACCCTCATCATCCCTCCTGGTTCAGGGAGAGCTTCGAAGACGGTCACTTTGTGTCCCAGCTTGGCCAGATAGTACGCACAGGTGAGCCCAGCTGGCCCTGCTCCCACTACGGCTACGCTTTTGCCCGTTGACGGAAGAAACTTCGCTTGCTCTTTCCAAGTGTCATCACCATTATCAGCGGCAAAGCGCTTGAGCATTCTGATATGTAATGCCTTATCTACATCCAGGCCACGCCGGCATTCCTCTTGACACGGGGCAGCACATACTCTACCCAATACAGCAGGAAATGGAACCCTCTCCCTTATCACTGCCAAGGCCGCGCTTGGTCTCCCCCTGGCAATAAGGCGAATGTAACGAGGAATGTCTATACCGGCAGGGCAAGCCTTGTGACATGGAAAGGCAATCTCAATTACACCATTGCCCCTTATCTCATCACAGACCCGAAGACAACGATTACACAAAATGCAAAAACTAGAATTACGAACGAAGAAGGGGTTATCTTCTAACGGAGGCAAAGACCTGGGTACATGGACAGGTATCCCGCTCAAACCAACGTAGTCGATGGCTTTTTGAAGCTCGCATTCTTTCTTTTCAACACAGATATCGGTAGGCTGTCTGGCTAAAATGGCAAGCAATTTTTTCTGCCGAAGCTCTTGTAGCTTTGGCGTCTCCGTCTTAACTACCATTCGCTCAAAGACGGACGTGACGCAGGAGAGAACGATATTGCCATTTGCCTCCACTACACAAAGCTGGCAAGCCTCGTCAGGAATGACTTGAGGCAGCGGTTTTAGACCGGGATAGTAACAAAGACCGGGAATGTAAATTCCTGCATCCCTCGCAGCCTCCAATATTGTCCGCCCTTGCCTGACCTGCATATCCTTGCCATCTATATTGAATGTAATGATGCCTTCTTCAGCCATTGCCTGCTCCTTTTCTAATCCCTCTCTGTTATGCGCATCGCTCTGTTCTTCATGTCCAAAACGGTTAGGCAGAGGGAATATTCTTAACTAGTTTCCAGATGATAGTCTCACAAAGCACGGTCACATCTTCAGTGGAGAGATAATCAGGAATATTGGCATCGAACAGTATGTTCCCGTTGGGCGCAACCTCCTCATCGCCTCTCCACAGCACTAAAGTTATGGGCACGTGGGGAAAAGCGCTGACGGTTACAGATATATCCCCGTGGTCCGCCTCATGGCCTCCCAACTTTGCCGCTGCCTTCACCAGCAGCTCCGGACTTCTGCCAAAGTTTTTTACTAAAGGAGCTATCGCCCTTTGGGAAAATGCCGGGAAATAGCTGACGCCTCCTAGGAGCTGTTTATACGCAATCAACTTGCCGGTAGCCGGTGTGCCCTTCGCCCCAGTGAAATAATGAAGTATCAGGATCTTGTCTCTCAAGGGAACCTCCGTACCGCCCTCTTCCAACAAAATCCTGCAGTTGGGAATCATGATGTGATACGGTTGATTCAGATAACCAATGACTATCTCATTGGGTCCTATGTACTGCGCACTGCTTTTGCGGCATTGCTGTCGTACATCACTAATCTTGGCCAGCTGCTCACAAGCAAGTCTATAAGAGAGATCAAAACCGCGTTCCCAGCAACCACCCGATAAAGAACTGTGATCGTGTGTCATGCCACAAACTTGGGGCGAGGCAAAAGACCAGCTGCTTCTATCATCTCAGGTACTGCCTCCTCCCATTCGATAGCCATGAGATGGATGCCTGCTACACCTTCGATCTCACGTACTTGATTGATAATATCAATGCAAAGCTTGATGCCCTCCTTAGACACTTGTTCTTTAGGCACCCCTTGAAGCCGCGCAACAACACCGTCGGGCACATCCATTCCGGGGACTCTGGTCTTCATGTACCTTGCAGCACCCACCGACTTTATCGGAGCAACACCTGCAAGTATCTTTACTCTCTCGTGCAACCCTTTGTCCCGCACCATTTTCATCCATTCAGCAAACTTATCGACGTTGTAAACAATTTGGGTCTGGATGAAATCTGCCCCCGCTGCCACTTTCTTAGCAAGACGTGGTGCCCTGAACTCGAAAGGGTCAGCAAAAGGATTTTCAGCAGCACCAATGAAGAGACGCGGCTCAACCGCCATCGCCTCGCCACACTGGAACTTTTTTTCATCCCGCATGTCTTTTACCATCTTAACCAGTTGAATAGAATCGAGGTCATAAACACCCTTAGCAGTGGGATGATTACCAAATTTCTGGTGGTCTCCCGTGAGACACAACATGTTATTTATGCCCAGTGCTGCAATACCCAACACATCCATTTGAAGGGCAATGCGATTGCGGTCACGGCAGGTCATCTGGACAATAGGGTCTAAACCTTCCTCTTTGGCTATAAGACAGGCTGCCCAAGATGCCATGCGCACCACCGCAGTCTGACCATCGGTAACATTACAGGCATCTACATAACCTTTGAGTATCTTTGCCTTCCTTCGGATCACCTCAGGGTCAGCACTCTGTGGTGGTCCCAATTCACCTGTGACAGCGAAGATTTTGGATTCTATCACCCGTTCCAAATTACTTTTCGTCTTCATTGCGCCTCCAATTGTTTCGCTCATAGCCACATCTAGGAAAGACTCTTTACCGGTGGCCCTGATATAAGGCTCACACTCCAATTCTTCGGTGTCACAAGCCTTTCCAATTTATCAAGTTGCCCCAGTTTGGCAAGACGATCGACAATTTGTTGCCAGACACAAGGTATATTTGGATCGACTTCGCATTTACCACCTTGTGAGCCACCACAGGGACCGTTCAGCAGATGCTTGGAGCACCGGGCAATGGGACAGAGACCACCAGTAAACTCCAACACACAATCACCACACTCAAGGCAGCGCTCCGCTTCTTTCCACTCGGCATGAGCGCCACCTGAGGACAGAGTGTTGCAGCCAGGATGTACTACCTTATTCACTAATTCCGCTACAGTCTGCACTCCAGCCCCATCGGTCAGAACCATGATGGAATCGGCAGCGGCAATTTCCTTTTTATAAGCTCTGAGTTTCAATTTGGTTAACACGCTATCACACAGCATATCAACAACTACTGAACCGGTAATAGTCTTACCTTTCTCCTGCAAAGTGCTTTTCATTTCCGCTACTTGTTTTTCTCCTCCACTCTCCCAGCCCTCAGCACAACCCTTACAGCCAATGAGAAAGATATTCTTATCCCCCTCAAGATAGCTTAGTATTTCTTCAAGTGGTTTTTGCTTTGAAATTAACATTTCATCTCTCCTTTAGGATCTGTATTATTAAGTTCTGCTAAAATGGTACCTATTATCTGAGGCATTTTCTCTTGAAGCTCCGGCGATAATTCCAATCCCCAGTTAACCTCCCTGGGCTCGACCCCAATAATGACAGCCTCGCCTATGTTATGCCAAGCCTGCATTAACATTAAGTTATCCACTAAACCCACATCGTGAAGAGATAGAAATGGTTTTTGCTCCAGAGTTATATCTTCAGGGTGAAAACGGTAAATCTGTCCAGGCGTTCCCCCACCCTTAACAGCATCCACTATGACCAATTTATCAGCGTCCTCAAGAAGCTGCAGTACATCAGGACATGTCCCCCCATCTATTATTTTTACATCAGGGAGAGAGATCCCCTCCATGGCATGTACCACATGACAACCAACCCCTTCGTCTCTCAACAAGGCATTCCCTATTCCCACAACAAATTTTCCCATTCCTGAACTTTCCTCCAAATTTTTACTAACAAACCCTGAATTTTCCCAGGTCATGCCCTTTGGGACTGAGCAAATGTATAGAACAGGCGAGACAAGGGTCGAAGGACCTCACAATGCGCACTATCTCAAAGGGATTAGCCTCATCCTTTATCATGGTTCCAGTGATAGCCTGCTCCAAAGGTCCAGGTTGATTTTTGTCATCCCTGGGAGAAATATTCCAAGTAGAGGGGGTAATGACCTGGTAATTAGCAATCTTACCTTCCTTTATCTCTATCCAGTGCCCCAGGGCACCCCTCGCTGCATCCACCAGTCCCATTCCAGTAGACTCCTCGGGGAGTTTATAGCTTATGTAAGCTGGCTCACCGGGCTTAAGTTGCAAAATCCAATCAACCATGGCATCGGCTATGAGTTTGGTCTCCAGGGCTCGAGCAAGGTTACGCCCCATGACAGAAAACATAGCTTTTGGTTTTAGATTTACCTGCGACAAAGTAGAGTCAACCAAGTTCTTGACTCTCTGATTGCCGCCGACATAGTTGACCAACATTCGCGCTAGTGGTCCGACTTCGAAAACCATCCCACCATAACGAGGCGCTTTTAGCCAGGAATAAGCACCCTTCTTCCCTTCATCAGGAATAACGTCTCCCTGGGATGGATGCCTACCGCTGATAGAATCAGCATACCAGGAATGCTTTACTTCTTCGGTAATTTTAGCTGGATCAAAGTCACTAAACTTGAGATCAGTAGAAGTGGTCCCGGGCTTAAAAAATCTTTTCCTCTTGGTGAGGTCGGCTTCCTTTCCATCCAGTTCGTAAGAACCATAAACAAGCAAGTTTCCACAGCCATGACCAATCTCAAAGTAATCCGAGTAAACCCGGGCTACCGTCAGTACATCAGGGAGGTAAACATTATCAACAAACTCCTGAAGGTCCTTCAATCTCCATAGGAAAGACGTTATATTATCAACCGTGGGTACGGAGGCAACTCCGCCAGGCATTACGCCCATATTGTGAGGCATCTTACCACCGAACAAGGCAAGCATCTCCTGGCCTTTACGACGCATGTCGAATGCCGCGACATAGTGTGCTATTGCCTGTTCATTAGCCTCGTCGGGCAAGCGATAATCACCTTCATAACGAGGTACAAAAGGTCCCAATTCCCCCCGCGCAATAAAGTTCTTTATGGAATTTAAGGCGGGATTATTTCCCTCATACTTTGCCAACCTAGCCACATCTACATAATCAAGAGCCACCAAGTGATAAAAATGAAGGATATGGTCAGCGATATGAGCTGCTCCCAGAATTAGATTGCGGATAATTCTGCCGTTGTCGGGAATTTTGTCGGCGATACCGAAGGCACTATCCAGGTTTAAAGTGGCAGCCGTAGAATGACTTGTCGGACAGACTCCACAAACACGTTGAGCTATCCGCTGAGCATCACGGGGATCCCTGCCCCTCATGATTAGCTCCAAGCCGCGGAATAGCATCCCCGAACTTTTGGCCTCTTTCACCTTGCCGCCATCAACTACTGCCTCAACTTTAAGATGTCCTTCAATACGACTAACCGGATCAATTACAATCTTACCCATTAATTCAACCCTCCTCTGGCAAAGCAGCCTCGCTAAATTTTTCGTAAAGCGGGGATATGTCAAAGAACCCGGGCTCTGTGCAGCCAATACAAGTGGCACCACAGCCTACACACCAATTAACTTTATTATTCCACAACCTCACAGGACAATCGGCATGGGTTATAGGTCCCCTACATCCTAATTCATAATTGCACCCGGGATCGCCAAACTTCTTAGCAAACTTATTCTCATCATAGTAGGCTCGCCGTGGACAATTCTCGTGGATTGTTTGCCCATAGAAAGCCTTAGGACGCCTGTGTTCATCCAAATCCTCCGGCTTCGGCAGACCGGAAAGCAGGATGCTTGCCACTGTGCTTACAAACCAGTCAGGGTGTGGTGGACAACCGGGGATGTTTACCAATGGAGTACTGATGCCCTTGGCTTGAATAACCTCACCGACGCTGCGACACTGAGTAGGGTTGGGGTAGGCAGCGGGAATTCCCCCAAAAGCAGCACAACTGCCCAGAGCAACAACCGCCAGGGCATCCTTGGCCAATGTTTCCACCCAGGATTGCATAGTCATTGGCTTACCATCCTTCTCGCCAATCACCCCGTGGACGCCATCTTTAGCGGTGGGTATAGCCCCCTCCACAATCAAGATATAACCTCCCTTTTTCTTCCGTGAGGTATCCACCATAACTTCAATTACTGGCGCTCCCGCCCCTGCCATGACAGTAGGATGAAACCTTAGATTTATATGACTGCCCGGGAGTACTTCATCAACTAAGAGGTTTTTGATAGAGGGATTTACAACGTTGAGAAGAGAGACTGAGCAGCCGGTACATCCAGCGGCCTGCAACCATATCGCCGGGTATTCTTTTGTAGCCATAAGTCCTCACCTGCCTTTCGACTTATTTTCGCAAATCCTCCACGGGAAGGATATTTCCTCAATCATAAGCGTAAGCCTTCAGCTATCTCTTTGACCTTTAATTGAAGGGGAGATTCCTGAGGGAGTTCAGTTACGGGCCTCCCCTTCATTTCCAAACCCGCCATATCGGGGTCTTCTGGTATCAGGGCGATAACCTGAAGGCCAGATTCATCAATTGCCTTTTTTATCTCCGGAGATAATTCTCCCCGGACACGATTAATCACAAGCCCGACTCTGCCAACGTTTGATCTCAATTCCTCAATGAGCTTCTTCATTCGAGCTGCCGTAGTGACACCTTTTATTGTGGGGTCAGACATAATGAGCAAAACATCTACATCTCTGGTTGTCTGGCGGCTAATGTGTTCCATGCCTGCCTCACAGTCCATCACAATATAGTCATATTTATAATCTTTCACCAGTTTATCTAAGGAGGCACGCAAAAACTCATTAGAAGCACAATAGCATCCAGGCCCTTCAGGACGCCCCATGGTCAAAAGGTCAAAGCCTTTGGACTCGACCAGGGATTCCACTATCTTGCTAAACAGATATTCCGGCTTGGCTATGGTGGGACTTAGACGATCCTTGGAGACATCTTCAGCCATCTTTTCCCGTATTCTACCCACAGTCTTACTATCATCCAGCGGTAGACCCAGCGCCTGGCTAAGATTGGTGCTAGGGTCAGCATCCACAGCCAGGACCAACCCCTTTTGAGAAAGGAGCTTGATTAGTAAGGCAGCAACAGTAGTCTTGCCTGTGCCACCTTTTCCTGCGATAGCAATCGTTTTGATCATTTCTTTGCTCTCTCTCCGGACAGATTCGAGGAAGGCAGCAGACTAAGAGGCGATAGTTTCACTACTGCATTATACTCTAGAGGGCATACTTCCAGGCAAGTACCACACTTAGAACACTTTTCCTGGTCTATTATTTTAACTTCCCCTTTTTCTCCTTTAATTGCTTCCGTGGGACAGGTCAAAATACAATGCTCACAGGCCCTGTCACACTTGTCGGGAAGAATATAATACACAGTGAGTTCGGGACATACTCTGGCGGGGCAGCGCTTCTCCAGAATATGAGCCTCGTATTCATCCCGGAAATAACGCAGGGTTGTGAGGACAGGGTTAGGGGCTGTTTTTCCCAAGCCGC
>Ga0224495_10001605_pt1 | contig 15717 bp, 19 predicted proteins | sample SF_Jul11_sed_USG_FD_168128 | JGI IMG/M metagenome (GOLD analysis project Ga0224495, IMG submission 168128) | Sediment microbial communities from San Francisco Bay, California, United States - SF_Jul11_sed_USGS_4_1 | ecosystem: Environmental > Aquatic > Marine > Sediment | place: USA: California... | reverse complement strand
GGCGACCTCTTCGTTGCTGTCGCCGGCGTCTGGGCGATCAAGTGCATCCGTCGGCTCTAGTCTTGGGCGCCTGGCTGAGATCATGCGCTGCTCCCAGGGCACCGTCAAAGCCACGATCCTCCCCGGGCGCCTGAGTCGTGGTCGCCGCTTGCTGGCTCACCGATGCTGTTGAGTCAGTGGCGCCTGAAGCGGCGACCACTCCACGTCCCGTCCTCCTTTGGGAGGACGGGACGTCCTTGTTTTATAGGCTAGTTTTCTTTCCAATTCTTCCCGTCAGTTTCAAAACTAATCGTTCCTAGTTCGTCCGTTCGCAAAATTTTTGCCCCTATTCCGGCTAGACTATCCAGAACTGCTTGAGTCGGATGGCCGTATTGATTGTTTTCTCCTACCGAGATCACGGCATATTTTGGCTTCACCTTTTCTATAAATCTTTTATCGAGTCCGTTTGCCGCTCCGTGGTGGGGGACTTTATAAAGTTCGCATTGGATATTTTGATCTCCCCCCAGAATTTTTTCTTGTGCTTGAAGTTCTGCATCACCGGTTAATATAGCGCAGGATTCCTTGTATTCAAACTTTAAAACAACCGAGAGATTATTCGAATCAAAGCCGCTTCCTTCGTCCGGCCAAAGGACTACTCCCCTGGCCTCGCCACCGAAGCGTATGACATCTCCCCGGCTGACTATTCTGGTTTTCGCTCCCTCGTTTTTAACGGCTTCTTGAAGTTTAGCGTAAGTTGCGGAGTCGCTTTTGTCGCCACTTTCGATAAATTGCTCTATCTTATAGCTTTCAAAGACTTCATCTAGGCCGCCAATATGATCGGCGTCAGGGTGAGTAGCGACTACGTACTCAATCTTTTTATCGAAAAGAGGCATTTGATCATCAAGAGGATTGAGAACTCCGCCATCTCTTCCTCCGTCAATTAGGATTTGAGTTGAGCCGCCGAGCGAGATAAGAATTGCATCGCCCTCCCCGACATCTAAAAAAGTGATCTCTACCTCCCCCTTCGATGCGTTAGCTTCGGCTGCTTTGATCGCATAAGACCAAATGAAAACCGCGAATAACAGGGCAACAGCGATAAAAAAATTAATGTATTTGGAGAATCTATTTCCTTCCATTTGGTTTGCTGTTTCTAATGTTGCAATCTTTTGCTTCTAATTTTTTCCCTGATGATAATTGAAACGGCAATGAGCAGAATATAAGCCGCTATTGTCCATCCCCAATGAATTTTATCGAATCCGTATGATGACCACCTAAGAGAGCCGAGCCCATTGATTACCAGCATAACATAGTTTAAGATGACGCTCGTCAGACCTCCAATGATTATACCTAGCGGTTTGAGGACAAAAAAGGCGGCAATTGCGAGAGAGACAAAAAGCATTGCCAGGGGAATAATCGGCAGGATCAGAATATTAGCCAGAGGCGCTACAAGTGAAACCCTGCCAAAGTAAAGCAATATTATCGGTAAGGTAAAAATTTGAGCAACCAAAGTTTCTGCCAAAATAGTAAGCAGCGTTGCAAACAAAACCTTCTTTTTTATAAAGCCCATAATTTCATCCGAGAAGGCAAGGCCAGCTGTGGCGGCAAAAGAAAGCTCGAAGCTTATATCCCAGAGAGTATAGGGATTAACAAGAAGCATGACCAGTCCGGCTACAAAAAGAGAATTAATAGCCGTTCCCTTTCGCCCGATGATTTTTGAGAGGATATAGACCCCGCCCATAAAGGAAGCTCTGGTAACGGAGGGCGTAAAACCGGAAAGAAGACAGAAGCCGGCTAAGAATAAAATCGAGCTGATTATCGCTGATCTTCGTGAGAAGAGGTTTCGGATGAGCTGGAAAATAATAACCGTGATAATTGAAACATTGTATCCCGAGACAGCAACAATATGGCTGGTGCCGCTTCCTTGCAAATTATCCTTGAAGCGATCGCTGAAGCCGCTTGATGAACCGATTATTAGGCCTTTGGCGAGAACCGCTGTGTCGCCGGCAAAGAGTTCCTTGGCCGCATCGGCGATTTTTTGGGAAAAGTTGAAAACCGCTCGGACAAATCCTTTGCCTTCAGATAATAGTTTGATATCAGGATTATAGATTAAATTGGTGGTTTTATATTTAGCTAAAAAATAATCAGCTCTTGAAGTTTCCTTAGTCAGATTCTGTTCCGTGGCGCAAAGTTCGATTTTGTCAGCATAACCATAATTCCCAAGAATTTTCGTTCTTATAACCGCTGCCTCGCCGGTTTTTGCGCTAACCAAAAATTCGCTGTAAGTTGCACTTTCTTTAATCTGGGATGAGATTTGTGCGCTCTGGCATCCCGGCAAGAATTGTTTTGGGGCCAAATATGAATGGAGGTTCAAGTAAAAAGAGCCGAGAGCAAAAGACAGCGCCCAGCCGATAACTAACTTCTGTTTTTTTAGCATCAGGAGAATAAGACCGCCCGCAACCAAGATGATCTCGGCGATTATTAGGTGGTTTAAGCCTGTTTTATGTCCGCTGATGACTCCTAAAGCGAAACAAAGTATAAGAAGTGTTTGAAAGGGTAAGTTTTTTGACATAGGGGCCGCTTTGCTTTAGCATTATATTAGGACATATAAGATAAATGAAAAGACCACAAAAATACGTCAATATTATTGTTGCGGCAACTATTGTGCTCGGTGTCGGTTTAGTTTTGGGTTTAACTAGGCTGGTTGGCGCCGACACGGTTGTGGCTGGTTATGCCACTGCTCGTGTTCATCTCGAGGTAACAGTTTGCGAAAAATCGAATGTTAACGTCAGAGCTGAATTTCGCCCTCCGACCGGCAAAAAATATTATTTTAAGGACAGATATTTTGAGGTTCAGAGCGGGCTTAATACAATCGAGTGGTATATCAGGAAAATTCCCGGCGGCTCATATCGGGCCATAATAAGCTCGGATGATGGTTCATTTTCCCCCAGCACATTTGACGTAAACCTGACAATGGACATCGCCAATCAGGCCGGTAGGTATTCGCTGGTTATCTGTACGCCTCAGCCGGCTGAAGCCACTTCTCCCGCGCTTGATGAGCCGGACGGCGAGATTTCTGTCCCCACTGTTCCTTCTCCCGAACCTGCTGTTTCTGCTTCGGCCTCTTCAGATTATCAAAATCCGGGTTCTCCTCCGGCCCCGAGCCTGAATGATGACAACGACGACCTCACGCTACCGGTCTAGACAAAAGATCTTATTTTTGCTAAATTTTGTCCTTGGATTTAAGTATGGTTAAGAAGAAAAAAGAAATAGAAGAACTAAAGGCCGGTTGGCAGAGGACCCAGGCCGATTTTGAAAATTACAAAAAGAGGATTGAGGCGGAAAAAATCGGTTGGCATCGCGAGGCGCAGGCCGAAACCATCAAAGAGCTTTTACCGATTTTTGCCAACTTTGCCCTCGCAGCTAGCCATATCCCCAAAGGTAGTTCTTGGGGTAGCGGAATTGATCTCATTTTGAAACAGCTTGATGATAAGCTAAGCTCACTAGGGGTTGAAAAAATAGCGCCTCGAAGAGGGGAAACCTTTGACCCTAGTCTGCACGAGGCGGTCGCTGCGGAAGACTTGACCTCGGTTAAAGAGGGCTGTATAACAAGAATGGAATCGGAGGGCTATAGGATATCGGGCAAAGTTGTTTGCCCGGCAAGAGTATTTGTAAAAAAGTAAATGGCAAAGAAACAGGAGAAAACAGTTCCGAAAAAGCTTTATCGCAGCGCCAGCGACCGATATATCGCCGGCGTTTGCGGCGGTTTAGGTAAGTTTTTTGATATTGATCCGCTCATTTTTAGACTTTTGTTTCTAATCATAACTGCCTTTGGCGGGGCGGGGGTGCTGGTTTATATTATTTTGTGGATTTTGGTTCCCGAAGAGGGAGAAAAAATTAGGCCGAAGGATTTTGGCGAGAATATAAAGGAAGGAGCGAATAAAATGGCGCAAGAAATGAAGACATCTGGGGATAGGCGTAATAACTCTCGTATTATCGGTGGAACGATAGTCGTGTTAATCGGGGCTATCTTTCTTTTGGAGACTCTATTCCCGGGTTGGCGGATGGGTTTTGGTCGGCTTTGGCCACTTATCATTATCGCTATTGGCCTAGCGATTATTTTCGGGCGCTCGCGGGATCAGGATAAGAAGGAAGATAAATGAGTCTGGGAAAACTTTTGTGGGGGGTGATAATTGTCGCTATTGGCCTTATATTTTTGGCGGTTAATTTTGGTTTGCTTGACTCTTCGGTCTGGTCGCAAATTTTCAAGCTCTGGCCATTAATTATTGTTGTAATTGGCATTTCCATTATCAGCGGAGCTCTGTCCAAGGTCTGGCAGATTATTTTGAGTATTATCGCAGCCTTAATTGTTATTGCGGCGGTAGCTCTAGTCGTTAGTCCTATTAGTATAGTTTCGACAAGCTCAAGCGACTGGAGTTGGGGCTTCGGGGGGACGCACGAGGTAAAAGTCCAAACCATTTCTGAACCGCTTAATGAAGCAGCCGAGAGAGCAAGTATTGAGGTTCAAACGGGTGCGGCTGACTTGGATTTGTCTGGAGGGAGCCAAATCTTGGTTGACGGCCGCGTCGAAAGTAATTTTATAAACTCTCAAGTGGAGAGAAAAGTCGACGGCAAAATTGACAATATTGTCATTTCAACCAAGAGTTATTTCAATCCGATTTTCGGCGGAAAAAATGTCTGGCAATTATCGCTTAATGAGATTCTGCCGATGAAATTAGTTTTAAAAACTGGGGCGGTTGATGCAAAGATCGACCTTAAAAAAACTAATATTGAGGAACTCGTGATTAAAAGCGGCGCTTCGACCTACGAGGTTGATTTTCCCGTGAGACCAAATCTGGTTCGGGCCGATATTGATCTTGGTGCTTCAACAATAAAAATTAAGGTGCCTAAGGATGTGGGGTTAAAAATTGAAGCAAAAACCGGGGCAAGCTCGAACAATTTTAGTTCAAAGGGGCTGACCAAGACTAACGACACCTATTCAACGCAAGATTTCGAGAAAGCCTTAAAAAAGATTGAGATTAATTTAAAGACTGGTGCTTCGACGATTGAACTCGAAAGATATTAGTCGAGGTATTTGATTGCTATTTGCGGCAAGGTCTTGTTTGTGCTACAAAAAAGACGAACCCGTACCTCGCAACAACTACGTGGCAGGGAGGGAAAGCAGTTGGGAGCAAACAAGAAGCTGCAGGAGCTGACGGAGCTGGTAGACCCTTTCCCCAACAATCTCCCCTCGAAGTTCAGCTTTGAGGGGACAGTCTTCACCCGACTTCCGCTCTCCGGCCAGCTCTCGACAGAGGCCGTCATCTTCGCTGAGAAAGTGGGGAAAGGAGAACGGCCAGCTAAGTGGGTAGCAGTGTGGAGGAAGGGGAAGACTGTTAAGGCCGAGCTCTTCGATGACTACGCGAAGCTTCGTAATGAGCTACCCGGCTAACACCGTTCCCTACTGCTTCCCGGCTCTGCCCGTGTCTTCCAGGCGAGGCGCCCTCTCCGGCGCCTCGCCTCCCGACCTTATGTTATAATCGGACTATGAAAGAAAAGGCCCTTAAAAATAAAACTGTCGCTCTGGAAAATTGGAAATATGTGATTCTGGCGGCATTAGCGGTCGTTATTTTGGCTGGCAGCGCCGTTTTGTTTTGGCAGATTGAAAAGCAAAACAGCCCTCAAGGCGATGCCTTTGCTGGCGCCAGAGAACTTCAAGCCCAAGTTGATGAGCTAAACAAGAAAATCGATGATTTAAATCGCGCCTTAGAGGAGGCAAAGTCACAAAGCGGTCAGACGACGGTTAAAACAACAACCGGTAAAGTAGCAGGCGCTTCAACTTCTAACTCATCCGCCAATCAGTCGAAAATCAATATTAATACCGCTAGCTTGAGCCAGCTTGACTCTCTCCCCGGCATCGGTCCAACTTACGCTCAAAGGATTATAGATTATCGGGAAGCAAACGGCGGTTTTCAATCAATCGAAGAGATTAAAAATATCAAGGGCATCGGCGACAAAACTTTTGAAAAATTTAAGGACCAAATTACGATCTAGGCCTTTATTTTTAACCCGTTTTGAGCTATAATTTATTATTGATTTGCCTTGGTGGCGGAATTGGAATACGCGCTAGGTTTAGGACCTAGTTCCCGCAAGGGATTGAGAGTTCGAGTCTCTCCCAAGGCACCATCGAGATGGCCCCTTGCGGGCCATGTTTCGATGGTGCTATGATTTGACTCGAAAGCCGGAGCGAGCGAAGGCGAGTGAGGCGGGGTCGCGAGCATTGCCAGCAAGGCAATGACTTGTGACCGAGTCTCTCCCAAGGCACCATACACCTAATCCGCTAAAAAACGGAGCGGGTGACTGCTTGTGAGTAAGGGGGAAGAAGAAATGTCTGGTGAGCCGACCTATGTCTGCCTTGGCTGCGGGCGGACATACAAGCGGCGTGAACTGAAAGTGACGACTCGGCGGGATAACGGCTTTCTTCTGTCCCGGTGTTGATTGTAGCGCTGGGGTCCAGCGCTTCTCGCCCCCGAGGAGTTGCCAAGCTACCAGAGGAGTCTGGCAGCAGCAGCAGCTCGCCAAGCAGCCGCTCGGGTCGCCGACCCCGCCCCTGAAACATAGGGGCACGGAGAGGCGGCCCTGTCGTTTTTTGCTAGAATAGAGCTATGCCAAAAAAAGAATTTGAGTATCTCCCGGGCGAAGAAGTCATTTTTGAAATAAGGCCGGCCTTTATAATCTTATTGGCTTATCTCTTGCCTCTGATTTTGGCAGTGGCGGGGCTTCTGACAATTTTCTCATTGAGCTTGGGGCTAAATATCTGGCTCTTTATCGTCGTTATTTTAGCTGGGATCTTTGTTGCCCTTGTGGTCTTTCTAAATTGGTATTTTACTATCTTTCGCTTAACGAACAAAAGAGTTGAAAACCGCTACGGGATTTTTGGCAGCCGCGAGGAAGAGGTTGCTCTGATGGATGTTCAGTCAATTGACTATCAAAACACGATTTTGGGGAAAATATTTAACTTCGGAACAGTCATTATTAAAGCCGCTGGTCAGCATCGAGAAGTGGACTTTACAAATATCACAAGTGCTAAAAGGGTTGCTGATGAGATTGAGGATTTGGCGATGAAAGTTCGCTCGAACGGTAATCGGCCCTTAAGCTCGGAGGAAGAAACCCCTAATAATCCTTGAGTTTTATGATTTTAATTTATATTTTGGCCTCGCTTGCCGTGATTTGCGGTCTTATAGGGACGGTTTTACCGCTGATGCCGGGCGTGCCGGTCGTTTTTCTGGGGCTTTTTTTGGCGGCAGCGGCGTCTAGGTTTTCTTTTATTTCGACGCCGACGATTATAGTTCTATTTGTTTTAGCAGCCCTTTCAGTCTTAGTAGATTATCTGTCCGGCTTTCTGGGAGCAAAATATGCCGGCTCATCGCTTTTTGGTCTTTTAGGGGCGGTAATTGGAGTAATTTTCGGCGTTTCAGTTTTTGGCCTGATCGGGGTATTAATTGGCCCGGCAATTGGTGTTTTTGTTTTCGATCTCCTGTCGCGCCGCGAGATAAAAAAGAGCTCAAAAGTAGCTACTTACACTTTCTTTTCGACAGTTGCCGGTATAATTACCAATGTTGTTCTGGCAGTCCTTATGATCGGGATTTTTGTCGGCGCAATCTTTATTTAAACGACAAGTCCCGCCCTTGGGTCGGGCGGGACTGGGTTAGGACTCACTCCAGAGGAAGTCTGGTCGTCTGCCTTCCTCTCTCAACTCCAGTACGAGTTGGCCCCTCCTCATCCTTGAGGCAAACCTTGGCTTCTGAAGGAGGAGCTGGTGGTGGACCTCATCGGCTCGCTCGGCGTTGATCCGGTAGACACTCCGGCGGTGGATGTGGGGGTCGCCCTCGTTTTTTGTCTCGAGGGCGCGCTGGATACTCGGATGGGGGAATCCTGTGCAGAGCCGTCCAAGCGGCACGATTACGCCATCGGCGATCAGCTGTCGTCTGACCAGCCGGTTGCTCGCTTCTCCACCCGAAAGCGAGTAGTAGGAGGTGGAACCGTTCGTTTCAGCGATCTTAACTGCGCGCTGGTGGAGGAGCAACATTGCCTCGTCCATCCTTTCCCACCACGGGCGCCTTATCACTTCTACCACTCCTTCCTCTGTGGTTTTATGGCTCGGATTGATATTCTAGAGCATAGGTCTTATCTAAGTCAAGGGCTGTGGTCAGATCCTTGTAAATTTACCCCGTTTTCTTTATATATATAGGTATGCTTTATATTATCGGCACGCCAATCGGGAATTTGGAGGATCTAAGCTTCAGGGCGAAAAGAATATTGTCTGAAGTTGATTTTGTTTTGGCTGAAGACACTCGGCAGAGTCGGAAACTGTTAGCGCGATACCAAATTAATAAAAGCTTGGTATCGTTTCACGAGCATTCTGGAAATGAGAAAATAAATTGGGTGATAAAAAATCTTAAAGAAGGCAAGGATATTGCTTATGTTTCTGATGGCGGAACGCCTAATTTATGTGATCCGGGAGGAAAATTAACAGCCGCCGTGCTTGCAAACGGTATAAAAATATCGCCCATTCCCGGACCTAGCCCCCTCTTAACTTTAATCTCAGTTGCACCTTTTTCTTGTTCAGAGTTTATTTTCAAAGGTTTTTTTCCCAAGAAGAAGGGGAGAGAAAAGATGGTTGGATATATCGCAAACCAAGACATACCAGTTTTCTTTTTCGAGTCACCCCACAGAATCAAGAAAACACTCGCTTTTTTGTCTGCCAGGCTTCCTGATTATAGGATTTTGATCGGTCGAGAGCTGACGAAAATCCATGAGGAGGTTATTTTTGCCGACTTGACTGATGGGAATATTCTTGAAAAAATAAACTCAAAAGGCGAGTTTGTCTTTGGTTTAATTAAGACAAAAAAATACTAATAAGGGAGGGGATATGGGCGGTTTTAAATTAAATAAGGGTTTTGTAATAACCTATGGTCTGGTTGCAGCTCTCGCGCTTGCAGCGGGGCTGTATTCGTCTGGTACGGTTCAGATTTCGGCCGATCAACCCCAGGCAACGTCAACCCCAACCCAGCCGACAGGTGCTTGGAAGAGTGCCAAATGTTCTGCTTCTGATACCTCGACAACGAAGAAATATCGGTTAACTAGTCTGCCGGCAGGTCTTGCTAGCTCTTACCCCTCTGGTGTAACGAAGGTTTATGATCTTCGCACCTCTGACAGCAAGAGTTTTAGAGTGATAGTAAATATCAAAAATTTATCTGCCGCTGCCAGCCCGACACCACCTGCTCAACCAAGTCCTTCGGCTACCTCTACCACAACGAATACAGTTCTTTCGTCTCCCACAGCAACTGCGACCGGCTCGGCCGAGCAGCAGTCGAGCCAAGAAACTGAGGGAACTCTTTCAGAAGAGGAGGATATTGATACGATGGCTGATATTGAAGAGGATGGTGATACTCTTTTAGAAGAAGAGGCTCAAGATGCGCCGGCAGTGGCCGCTGCGGCAACAGCGTCGCCCTCCGCTACTGCAACACCTCAAGCTGGGGTAAAGTATCAGATTAAAGTAGGGATTCAGAATACCTCCTCCGGCACGCTTAAAACTAACAACGGCACTATTCTTCTGGATATAATCAATGCATCAAACCAAAGAGTCGACACTCTTCAATTTAATCCGGTACCTGAGCTCGCAGCCGGGAAGCATAAGATTATCGCCACAAAGCGGTTTACAAGAACGGCAGATATGGGGAGACTGACTGTTAATCTTCATTACCGCTACGATGAGCCGAACCGCGATTATCCTGCGATCTACCCGCGATTTGAAACCTGCGGCGCTAAAGTACCGAGAATTCTTGCTCTGGGCAAGAAACCAAAGACGGTTAAGTTAACTCTTAAGAACGGCTTTAATGCTTTCTCGATACCTTTCGATGCTAAAGTCATTAATACAAGGCCGATTAGGCTTAATTCTAACCTGACTCTCTTTGTTCTTGACTATAAGTGGAAGAAGCTAAAATCGGGTAAGTACCTTAACTGGAGGACGCAGGGTAATTCTCAACTGCCTGAACTCTGGAGAAAGGGCGGCTATTATATCTATAATCGAGGCAATGAAGTAAAGCTGACTTTAAGGCAAGATCTCAATCCTGAAACAACGCCTGTCTACATTGAGCACGATTGGAATCTTCTCGCCAATAGCAATTCTACGGCGAAAAAGCTAAGTGAGCTAAAATTCAGAGTGATTAAGAAAAGCGTGGCCAACAACAACTGTGGTCCCAATAAATTAACCTCTTGCACAGAGATAAAAACCCTTAAAGATTTGTTCACTGGGGACGCTAATACCCGTCGAGCTTACCCGACGATCTTCATCGTCGACAAGGAGAATTGCTGTGCTAATCAAAGCGAAGCCCAATCTGCCTTTAGCTTGGTTACTGTGACGGCGGACAATATTGACACGGTTGAAATTCCCGCCGGAAAAATCTTTTGGATCTGGCTCTTTAATTAGTCCTTATCTGGTTGACTCTTGGCCCAATTCTTGAAAGAATTTATTTTAGGATTGGTGTCCTTGTCTTGAGGAGGAAATTGAAGCGGAGCAGATTTTTATTTAAGGGTTTCTCCCTGTGGTGGGTGATTTTGCTGGCGGTGGCGGTGGCGCTTATTATTAGCGTTTTTTTGTTTTTTCTCCCTCGGATTTCAGCCCAAAATGAGCAAGATTATTCACTAGTTAGCTGTCCTCTACAAAACGGCGCGCAGCCTGGCTCGGTTTATTTTAGGTCGGCAAATCTTAAATATCAGTCGGTCTCTGCTGAACCATACCGCGATAAATATCCCCAAGGCAGCCTTTATCGATATTATATTGAGAGGGAAGATGGGCTGAAATTTTATCTGATATTAAACTTCTCGATTTCTTCGGAGGCAGAAAGCGCGAGCTCAAAAGAGAGACGGCTGAATATTAAAGGCGATACTTCCCTCTTTCAGGGAGTTCGGCTTGAGAAATATAGTCTTGGTTTTCTCAAGTTAGAATTTCTTGGCTCGAGCGGGGAAAAATTAACGGTTTTGGATTTTGGCCAGCTAGGCAGTGGTGATATTTATCCCCAGCAGTATAACCTACCGAGTAGAATTGAAGAACCGAGATTCATTGCCGAGTACAGCTATTCTGATTCAGGGATTTATGGCGGCCCAAGTTTTAAATGTAAATTAGAGGATTTAATCCACCTTGATTAGTGCTTGCAAAGCAAAATTTTCTTTGCGATAATATCTTTGAGCGCAATTTTATGTGTTAAATTTAGCTCTCAATATAAGGAGGAGCATGAAAAAAATAAAAATCCAAAGGGGCTTTCTTATTGCCTATGGGGCCATTGTCGTTCTAGCCCTTGCCATAGGGATTGTTTTAGCAAGGGGAGGCTTTTTACCTAGTATTTCTGCTGATGTCGCCACTAGTACTGTAACTTCCGGTTCTAACCGCTGCGGGGCGACAGGCATAATAAGCTACAAAGAAATACCGCTGACCTCCGAAATGCAGCAACTCTATGGACAGGGAGTGTCGCGGGCCTATGAGATAACAAGGCCAGACGGAGCAGTTTTGCAAGCCGTCTTTAATGTTGTAAATAGGAATAATCCCGCCTCCTTAAATTTTGCGCCTAATACGAATATAAGAGTTACTGGCGACGTTGTCTTTACGGTTGCTCCGGCTACCACTTCAACTCCTGGGCAAGTCAACCGTCCGGGCGAGTTTAGAAATAGGCTCATAAATCGGGTAGGCAACCGTTATATAAGGGAGATGATCTGGGACGACCTTCCTGACATGAGGATTGGAAGCCACTGGACTGAAAGAAAAGACTATCGGATTCCTGCAACGGTGACGACCAATAACTTGGCGATGCTGATGTATTATCGTTTTTCTTACAACAGTAGGTGGTGCTCTATCACTGCTAATAGATTGATGATCTTTGCTCCTCCATCAGGAGGTACGACTCCGACTCCCGGCGCTTCGGCGACAGGAACAGCTTCGGCAACTGCGACTGTGACCGGTACACCCTGCTGTGTCAACAAGTGTGGCGACGGGACTTGCCAAAGGGAAGTTTGTTTAGCTTGCGGTTGCCCTTGCGCTGAAACTAGAAAAACCTGCCCTCAGGACTGCCCAACAGATACTGTTACCCCGACCGGCTCTGTAACTCCCTCGCCAACCGGCAGTGTTTCCGCGACCGTTACTGCCACAGACAAGTATGCTAAGTGGCGCATTAAGAACGGCTGGACTGCGATTTACATTCCTCAAGCACTCGAGGATGTCAGCGCGACCGATATTATCAAGCAGGGAATGTCAATCTTTGAGTATAACGCTAATGGCAATCTGAAGTGGCGTTCCTCGACGCCCGGAGGGAAGCGAAACCGCACTGCCCTGCACAGGAAAATCGGCTATTATATCTACAATCCCGGTCCGGATAAAATGGTGACAGCCTATAAGGTTACGCCAAAACCCAATCAGCAGATAATGCCGGTAATTCGCCGAGGCTGGAACCTGCTTGCCAATAGCCGAGGCATTCCGATGAAACTTGAAGATGTTAAATACCGAGCTGTTCTGCCAGGCTATGGCGGCAAGTGCCAAGATCCAAACTCAACCGAGTGTGCTAAGATGAAAGCCTGTACCTCTGATTACGATACCTGCTCGAGATTCGTGAACTTAAAGAGCCTTCTGACTGGCACTGCCAGCGAAAAAAGAGGCTATGCAAAGATCTATATCATCAAGGATACCCACACTAGTGACCCCAAAGAAGCCTTCGAAGTCATTGACGTAACTGCCAAGAATATTGACACGGTTGAAATCCCGGCTGGCAGAGAATTCTGGTTCTATCTCTTCAAGTAAATTACCAAGTAAGGCAAGATTATGGAGGGGATACAGCACAGTTCCAGAAATAGTTTAATTGCCCTTGCGGTTTTGCTGTTAGCGACAGCGAGTCTTGGGGTTGCCTATTACAGTGTCCAGATCGAGGCAAGCAGCGAGACGGCAACGCCGTCGGCTGCTACTGTATCGGGGGGAACTCCCCTTAAGGCTGGCTGGAATACCCTCAAAAACGGACCGCGAACGATTGACGAGAGAAGCGAGGTAATTAGCTTAAATGGCAGTCTCTTGACGATTGAAGAGGCAAAGCGGCGGGCCTTGATAGGCGAAGTGAGTCTAGTATCATCTGGCAAGGTTTGGGGAGAAAACCTTGACACGGTTGGTCCGGGAGAGGAGTTTAAAATAAATGTCTTGAATGCCGTTTTGCCCTTGGCCTTTTATCCAGAGTCAGTAATATGAAAGATTACAGTCGGTTAGAGAATATGATTGGTAAAGATTCCAATTACCCGAAGCTCTTTATGTTTGTGGCGATTGTTGCTCTAGTGGGACTTGGTCTTGTTACCGGGGGAGTGAATTATTTTTTGGTTTCAGCTGAAACGCAGGTATCAAATACTCCGCCAGTACCGCCGGATCCGCAATCCGAAGGGGTCCCGGCCACGCCTTCTGGTCCGGGAGCCGCGGGCACGCCTGCCGTTCCGCCGACTCCGGGAGCACCCAAAAGTGATGGCAAGGGGAATTTTACCTTTCCCTCTGGCTGGAGTATGGTCAGCGGTCTTGAAATAGGGGGCTATGACCTGAAACCGTTTAAAGACGCAGGGCTGATTCTTTATAGCTTTAATGACCCGGCTTATCCGACCAGAGTTTGGGCTACCTACCCGGCCGAAGGCGAAACTAACCAAACTATAATTCCAAGGATTCCGCTTGGTTATTATGTTTATAATCACGGGGCAGATCCCTCCAAAGCCACTCTGACTAAAGGGGGGGCTTCATCGGAAGGCGAGCTGATGTTTGCCCGCGGCTGGCATCTCATGTATTTTCCAGCGGCAGCGGCAACGAAAGACAGTTTGTTTGAGGATATTAAGCTTACCTACTCTGACTCAAGCACCGTTTCTGCACAAGATGCGACTTCAAGCACCTTGCATAAGGCGAGCATCAGGGTATTTGTGATTGTTGATGAGGCAAACATAACACTCGGCAGTGCGGTTAAGGAATTAACCGGCGAAGATTCCACTACGACTCTTTCCAAAATCCCTGCCCAAAGTTATTTCTGGCTCTATTTGCGCAGGACAAAAGATCGAGTTGTTGGTCTAGAAGTTGCAGGAAATGCTTCGACGAGCGAGAAGGATAAAATAGACGCTTGGCTTAAAGCCAATAACTTAAATGATTGCGGCGATTCTCCTGGGACAATGTATGCGGGCGGTAACTGTCTTTTTGACGAATCAACAGGCAAGCTCAAAGATAAATACGAATATTTGATCGAAAAATTCCCTGCCAAACCGTGGAACGATTAGTTGATTCTCATTGCCATCTTGAAGATCCGGCCTTTAAGGCCGACCGAGATGAAGTGATCGCGCGCGCGAAGCGCGCGTTAGATAGTATTATTATTTCTCTTGTTGATCCGGCTGATTTTGAGGTTGGATTTGAACTCGTCAGCAAATATCGCGGTTTTGTTTTTGCTACCGCTGGTTTGCACCCCGGACTGATTGAGAAGCTTACGGATAAAAAAATTGAAGAAACGCTTGAAAAGATTGAAGAAAACAAGGATTTGATTGTCGGAATTGGCGAAACGGGGCTTGATTACAATTGGGTTAAAAAAGAAAGCGAAAGGGAAAGACAAAAGAATTTATTCATTAAATCGATCCAATTAGCCAAAAACTTGGATTTGCCTTTGGTGGTTCATATTCGTGCCGGGGAAGATAAGAAAGAAAACGACCCGTATCTTGAGGCAATTGAAATTCTTGAGAAGGAGAGTGCCAAACGCGTTTTATTGCATATGTTCGGGGCGAAACGGCTCTTGCAAAGAGTTCTTGATAATGGTTGGTATATTTCAACCAACGCGATTGTTTTAACCGGCAAAGAGCACAACCGGATCGCCCGAGCCGTCCCGCTTGAGAGGTTGATGCTCGAAACCGACTCGCCATATCTTGTTCCAGAGCCGGAAAAACAAAAGGGGATAAAGCGCAACGAACCGCTTTTTGTCAAATATGTGGCCGAAAGGGTGGCGAAGATTAAAGAGATTAATTTAGATAAAGTTGTTGAACAGACTTCTAAGAACTCAAAATTATTTTTCAAAATTTAATTGAGGGAGGGGGCGCTGTGCTGGCGCCCCCGAGCCTCTGACCGCCGGGGGTATCACTGCTCGGCGCTGGGTTCCACCTGGAGAGAGAAGCTGAAGGGGAACTTGCCTTGTCTGGCCCAGTCTGGGGGGATCATCCAGCCCGAGGTGATGGCCTCGATTGCCGCTCCCAGCTGGTCCTGTGTTGCCGCCACGATCCGGATTGCCGGTGAGTTGTCGCTCCGGTGGGAGCAATGAACTGCTTCCACACTTGCGACCACGCCGGCCGAGTCCAGAAGAGCCCCGATCTCTCCTGCCTTCGCCCTGACGGCAGCCGTCTCTACAGTACTGTTCAGTCCGATCTCAATACAGAAGTCTGCCTTCACGCGATCACCTCGCTTGTGGTCAGATTAGCTCGATTGTAGCAGAAGATTTGAAAAATAGAACCAAAAGAGGTTTTGGTATAAAAGTTTATTTTGGCAGGCTAAAGCCTGCCTTCTAATGTTAAGATAGGGGGACCTACTTGCGAAGCGTTCCCCCTATCCTAACAACCAACCCTCTAGCTCGCTCAAAAGCACGATTTTTCTTTCTGTTGAACCTTCATCAACAAGTTTGTGATGCTTTCAACGAATAGAAAAAT
>Ga0224495_10001604_pt1 | contig 15735 bp, 15 predicted proteins | sample SF_Jul11_sed_USG_FD_168128 | JGI IMG/M metagenome (GOLD analysis project Ga0224495, IMG submission 168128) | Sediment microbial communities from San Francisco Bay, California, United States - SF_Jul11_sed_USGS_4_1 | ecosystem: Environmental > Aquatic > Marine > Sediment | place: USA: California... | reverse complement strand
GGATGAAACTGAACAATCGACTGGATGCCAGTGAAAACATACTCGCCGGTGCCAAATATCTGATGCTGCTCAAGGAGCAGTTGCCCGAGCGCATCCCTGAACCGGATCGAACCTGGCTGGCACTGGCCGCCTACAATCAGGGTTACGGTCATCTGGAAGATGCGCGAATACTGACCCGCCGTGCCGGACTTGATCCGGACAGTTGGTCAGATGTCAAGAAATGGATGCCCAGATTGAACCAGCCCGGTTATTACGAGACACTGAAACGTGGCTATGCACGAGGCGGCGAGGCAGTGATTCTTGTAGAGAACATCCGCAACTACTACGACATGCTCAAGAGACTGGAACCAGAACATGAATCCTTCACTTCGGAAATGACAACAACATTTGAACTGCTTGAGCCCCTGCAACGCCTACTGCAATAATCTCTCTTTGCCGAACGTAGTTCTGCCAACAGTCGCCAGACCGCGAAGCCTGGCAAGCTGGCGATATTCAAACAGGCAAGGTTTCCATGCCGCCCATATATGGCCTCAATACTTCAGGAATGCGCACGCTGCCGTCTGCCTGTTGATTGTTTTCCAGTACCGCCACCAACGTGCGTCCCACTGCAAGGCCCGAGCCGTTCAAGGTATGCAGGAGCTCCGGCTTGCCCTGCGCGTTGCGGAAACGCGCCTGCATGCGCCTCGCCTGAAAGGCCTCGAAGTTGCTGCACGACGAGATCTCGCGGTAAGTGTTCTGCGCAGGCAGCCATACCTCAATGTCGTAGGTCAGCGCGGCGGAGAAGCCCATATCGCCGGTACACAGCTTCACGACGCGGTACGGCAATTCCAGTTTCTTCAGGATGGTCTCGGCATGGCCGAGCAACTCTTCCAGTCCTTCGTTTGATTTTTCCGGATGCACGATCTGCACCAGTTCCACCTTGTCGAACTGGTGCTGGCGTATCATGCCGCGCGTGTCGCGTCCGGCGGAACCGGCCTCGGAACGGAAGCACGGTGTATGCGCCACGAACTTAAGCGGCAGCTTATCCAATGGCACGATCTCGTCGCGCACCATGTTGGTCACTGGCACTTCGGCGGTAGGGATCAGGTAGAAATTTTCCTCTCTTGTTTCAAATGAACCCCTTTGATAGACCTCCCCTTGCAGGGCACGTTCCGCAGCACCCTCCTTCATTTCGAGCTTAGTTCTGGGAACCTTGAACAAATCTTCCTCGAACTTCGGCAACTGCCCGGTCCCGCGCATCGAAGCCGCGTTCACCAGATAAGGCACATAGGTCTCGGTGTAACCGTGCTGCTCGGTGTGCGTATCCAGCATGAACTGTGCAAGTGCACGATGCAGCCGCGCCAGCGGGCCTTTGAGCAGTGAAAAGCGTGCACCGGAAATCTTCGCTGCAGTCTCGAAGTCCAGCCCGCCCAGACCTTCACCGATACTGACATGATCCTTAACCTCGAAATCAAACTTGGACGGCGAGCCGACTTTGCGCACTTCGAGATTTTCCGCTTCCGATTTGCCAACCGGCACAGTTGCATGAGGTGTATTTGGAATGTCGGCAAGAAAAGCATCCATCTCCTGCAAAACTTGTGACAACTTCGCTTCGAGCTGTTTCAACTCCTCACCCAGTTCACCCACCTCAGCCATGATGGCCGATACGTCCTCGCCTTTCGCCTTGGCTTGTCCGATCAGTTTGGACGAGCTGTTGCGCTTGGCCTGCAATTCCTGGGTGCGCGTTTGCATAACCTTGCGTTCGGCTTCGAGCTGAGCGAATTTTTTCGTATCCAGCGCAAAGCCGCGCGTCTCCAAGCGTGACGCGACACCATTCAAATCGTTTCGTAATGCCTGAATATCCAGCATGCCGCTTTATTCCTTTTTTTTCTTCACATTTCTATCCAGCTCGCGCAGATGCGCCAGCTTCTCGGCGATCTTCGCTTCCAGACCATGATCGGTCGGCTGGTAAAAACTCACCTCCGGCATGTTGTCCGGAAAATAATTCTCGCCCGCCGCATAGCCCTCTTCCTCGTTGTGCGCATAACGGTAGCCCTTGCCGTAGTCGAGCTGTTTCATCAGCTTGGTCGGCGCGTTGCGCAAATGCAGGGGCACTTCGCGCGAACCGTCCTGTGCGATGAAAGCGCGGGCAGCATTATACGCGACATACCCGGCATTCGACTTCGGCGCGCAGGCCAGGTACAGAACCGCTTGCGCCAGCGCCAGTTCGCCTTCCGGGGAGCCAAGCCGCTCGTAAGTCAAAGCAGCATCCTGCGTCAGATGTATCGCGCGCGGATCGGCCAGGCCGATATCTTCCCACGCCATGCGCACGATGCGCCGCGCCAGGTAGCGAGGATCGGCTCCGCCGTCCAGCATGCGCACCAGCCAGTACAGAGCTGCATCCGGATTGGAACCGCGCACCGATTTATGCAGGGCGGAGATCTGGTCATAGAACGCCTCGCCGCCCTTGTCGAAGCGTCGCAGGTTCTGGGCCAGCGTGTTGTCGAGGAACGCGATACCTATCTTGCTCACGCCAGCGGTCTGTGCAGCGGTCTGCAATTGCTCCAGCGCATTGAGCAGTCTGCGCGCATCCCCGTCGGCATAGCCGATGATACGTTCGCGTGCGTCGTCATCGAACACCAGCCCAAACAAGGCGGCCTGCCGCGCGCGCTCGAACAACTGTTCCAGTTCCTCCGCCGACAATGCATGAAGCACATAAACCTGGGAGCGCGACAGCAGCGCGTTATTGACTTCGAAGGAGGGATTCTCGGTCGTGGCGCCGATGAAAGTGACAAGACCCTGTTCCACGAAGGGCAGAAAGGCATCCTGCTGCGATTTGTTGAAGCGGTGCACCTCATCCACGAACAGGATGGTGTGCCGTCCGCGCTGCTGCAGCACTTGCTGAGCCTGAGCTATGGCCTCGCGGATATCCTTCACGCCGGACAGTACCGCCGACAGCGGCACGAACTCGGCATCAAAGGCCGAGGCCATCAGCCGTGCAAGTGTGGTCTTGCCGACTCCGGGCGGGCCCCACAGGATCATCGAATGCAGCCTGCCGGACTGAAATGCCAGGCGCAGCGGCCTTCCCTCGCCCAGCAGGTGCGACTGGCCGATGACTTCATCGATATTCTTGGGACGCAGTCGATCTGCCAATGGCGCAGCGGGAGCAGATACACCGAACAAGCTGCCAGTAACCATCTGCTATTCCAATTCCATTTCGAAGGTCAAACAAGGCGACGACGAGTGAACGACGCTGGCATAACCAGCCACTTGCCGTGTATTTTGCGGCGTAGTGGATTGGCTAGTAGTTTCTTCAGTGCATTTAGCACGACTAGGAGTGAGCGGGGAAGTCAACGCAGTTTCGCCGATGAAATGGGATTGAAATTAATCGCTCAAAACATCCGCGCCCTTGGGCGGAGTGAAACGAAACTGTCGGTCCGGAATCTCTGGATTGCGCTGCAACGCGGAAAATTTCAGCACGGTCTTGTTGCCGAACGTATCGAACAATTCCATGATGGCCAGACCGGCCTGCGCATCAAAAGCCATGCGTATCTTTTCGAAACCGCTGTCCTGTGCCTTGGGTATCGCCAGCAACCATTCCAGCCGATCCCGGCTACCGTCTTCTGTTAGGGTAAAGTCGTTCTCGATCTCGTTGCTGCCGGAAAGTAATGCAGCCGGGCTGCTGCCAAGGGCCGCATCCAGTTTCTTCACAGTCACCTGATTCAGGTCCGCATCGTACAGCCAGAATCTCTCGCCATCCCCGACGATAAGCTGCTCGTAAGGTTTTTGATAAGTCCAGCGGAATTTGCCGGGGCGCTGGAACTGCATGATCCCGGATGACCTCTGGATACGCCTGCCGCTTTGATCAAAAACATCCTGGGTGAAATCCGCATTTGCGGAATTTGTTGCAGCGATGAAGGATTTAAGTTTTTCGATTGCTGCGGCGTGTGCTGTGAGCGGAATATGGAACAGCACCAAAACAGCAAGAATGTATTTCATTGTCATTTCTCTGAGTGAGTATTTGTGGAACTGGCAAAAAGAATGGGCAGCTCGGGCTGCACCATCCTCATTCCCGCCTTATCGGCGCGATCACTTCGCGGTTGCCGTTGCTTTGCATCGGCGACACCAGGCCGGCAGCTTCCATCTGCTCGACCAGGCGAGCGGCGCGGTTGTATCCGATACGCAAATGACGCTGCACTTGCGAGATAGAGGCACGCCGCGACTTGAGCACGATCTCGACCGCCTGATCGTAGAGCGGGTCGGCCTCGGCATCCATGCTCGTCATCCCGTCCCCATTGCCTTCCGACTCTTCCAGAGAATTCAGCACCCCCTCGACATACTGGGGTGAACCCTGCGCCTTCAGATATTCTGCAACCCGGTGAACTTCCTGGTCGGACACGAACGCACCGTGCACGCGCAGGGGAAAACCGGTGCCGGGTGGCAGGTACAACATATCTCCCTGCCCCAACAGGGTTTCCGCGCCCATCTGGTCCAGTATGGTACGCGAATCGATTTTGCTCGAAACCTGGAACGCCACGCGCGTCGGCACGTTGGCCTTGATCAGCCCCGTGATCACATCCACCGAAGGGCGCTGAGTTGCCAGCACCAGATGGATACCGGAAGCCCGCGCCTTCTGGGCGAGGCGCGCGATCAGCTCCTCGACTTTCTTGCCCACCACCATCATCATATCGGCAAGTTCGTCGATGAACACGACGATCAGCGGCAGTTCTTCGAGCGGCTCGGGATTCTCCGGTGTCACCGTGAATGGATTGTTGAGCGGTTGCCGGTCCTTGATCGCATCGCGCACCTTCTGGTTGTATCCGGCAATGTTGCGTACACCCAGTGCAGACATTAGCCGGTAACGCCGTTCCATTTCCTGCACGCACCAGTTGAGCGCCGATGCTGCCTGGCGCATGTCGGTAACCACTGGCGCCAGCAGATGCGGAATGCCTTCGTACACCGACAACTCGAGCATCTTCGGGTCGATCAGCAACAGGCGCACCTGCTGAGGCGTTCCCTTGTAGAGCAGGCTCAATATCATCGCGTTGATCGCCACCGATTTTCCGGAACCGGTCGTGCCCGCCACCAGCACATGCGGCATCTTGGCAAGATCGGCGACCACCGGTTTACCGGAAATATCCTTGCCCATCGCAATGGTCAGCATCGAACCCATATCGGCATAAACCTGCGAGCTGAGAATCTCGGACAGCCGCACCATCTGCCGCTTTGAATTGGGCAACTCCAGTGCCATATAGGCCCTGCCGGGTATCGTTTCCACAAGACGGATGCTCACCACCGACAAAGCGCGCGCCAGGTCTTTCACCAGATTGGTGATCTGGCTGCCTTTCACGCCGACGGCAGGCTCGATCTCATAGCGGGTGATCACCGGCCCGGGATAAGCGGCAACTACCTTCACCTCTACGCCAAAATCTTTAAGCTTGCGCTCGATCAAGCGCGAGGTGAACTCAAGCGTATCCGCAGAAACAACCTCGACATGTTGTACAGCCTGATCCAGCAGATGCAGCGGTGGAAGTGTCGAGTCATTCATGTCGGCAAACAGCGAAGTCTGTCTCTCCGCCTTGGCACGGGCTGACTTGGCCACCTCATAATGGGGCATTTCGATATGTATCGGGAGATGTTCCTCTACGCGCCTTTTTTCCTCTTCAACGACGGCAACACGTTCATTCATCGCTTGCGCGCCGATACGCCTGTCCTGGTGCGTCTGCCATGCAAGGCGCGCCAACTGCCAGATATTTTCCAGCACCGCCCCCAGCCAATCCACGAAACGCAGCCACGACAGACCACTGAACAGACTGAAACCGGCGGCAATCAGTGCCAGCAAAAACAGCGTTGCCCCGGTAAAGCCAAACAATCCTGGCAACGTATCGCCCAGCATCATGCCGAACATTCCGCCTGCACCGAGCTTTCCATCCTGGGTAAGCGGTAGCGGGACGTCCAGCGTATACAGTCGCATCGCCTCCAGCGCGCTGCTGGCAAGCAGCAATACGGCAAAACCCGCCAGAGAGACCCACCATGCACGCCTGCAGAAGATGCTGTCGGGGCGCAACTGACGATATCCGGCCCAGACCCTTTGCAGCATGAACACGACCCACCACCAAGCGGAAAAGCCGAACAGGTAAAACAGCATGTCGGCAAGATACGCGCCCATCACTCCGCCGGGGTTGCTGGTCAGTGCGCCGCTGACGCTATGTGACCATGCAGGATCAGCTCGATCATAGCCGTATAACGCTACGGCGAAATATATCGCACAAGCGGTAAACAGCAGCCAGCGGGATTCGCGCAGCAACACCCATACCTTGCCGGCCGGTGATTCCGCTCTCGCCTCAGCCATGAACGGCAACCGGATTAAAAAATTTCAACGTCATTGAAAAACCCTTTCCATCATCATCTCCGACCTGACGTGTTCCCTTCTGATCCATAACCAATACCAGCGTCAAGCAAGGTCGTCCTATGCCGATAATGACATCATACCCCAGCAAGCAATAACCGAATATCCTCGACGAGCCATGCGGGTCGCTGCCCGAGCGGAGCGCGCAATCGTACCCTGCCTTCGGGGTCGATCAAAAACGTGCCGACGCTGTGATCCACGCTATAGCCTGAAGAGGTCTGCATTTTCTGATAGGTCACATAAAATGACTTGGCAGTTTGCGCAGTGGCCGCTGCATCGCCGTACAGTCCGAGGAATGACGGATGAAATGCGGACATGTATTTCACCAGCAATTCCGGCTTGTCGCGTTCTGGATCGACCGTAATGAACAGCACCTGAACCTTGTCTGCATCCCTGCCCAGCATGCCCAGCACCTGAGCCAGATCGGCCAGCGTGGTCGGGCATACGTCCGGGCAGTGGGTATAACCAAAAAACAGCACGACCACCTTGCCTCGAAAATCTGCCAGCGTGCGCGGCTTGCCGTTCTGGTCGGTTAAGCTGAAACTTGCCCCGGCCAAAGGCATGCTGACGTCGCTGGCATGAAACGGCGAAGGCAGCTTCTGCTCATTGCATCCCGACAACGAAACAAGAAGCAATATCGCGAGCGAAGATACCAGTATGTTGAAGCTTCCGCATCGGCGGATCGATGTTCTTTGTTCAAACAGCCACATGACACGCTCCCGCCCACCCATGCACATAAAAAGTGTAGCCGACCTTGATCAGCCCATACACGCCAAACCCCGTCACCACAAGCCCCGCAACCAGGCGCACGCGAGGCGATTGCACCCACTGCCGGCATCTCTCCCAGAACAATCCTATCGCCAGCAGATTCGGCAAGGTTCCCAGCCCGAACGCAGCCATGATCAGCGCTCCCTGCGCAGTGCTGCCGCTCGCCAGTGAAGTGACCAGCACGCTATACACCAGCCCGCACGGCAGCCAGCCCCACAGCCCGCCCAGTGCCAGTGCGCGCGGCACGGTGTTCACCGGCAACAGCTTTTTCGTGAATGGCTGCAAGTGTTTCCACAAGCCGCCGCCCAAGTCTTCCAGTCGGCGCACCGCACCCCACAAGCCGGCAAGATACATTCCCAACAACACCAACATCAAACTCGACAGCGCGAACAACAGATGCTGCACCGGAACCGCATCGCGCATCAGCAACCCGGCCCGGCCCACCGTGCCGACCAACGCCCCTGCCACGGTGTAGCTGGCAATGCGCCCGATGCTGTAAGCGAGATGGAACGGCCAGCGCGCACGGTGTTTCGGCAACTGCGTGGTGAAGATGCCGACGATACTGCCGCACATGCCCAGGCAATGCACACCACCCATCAGCCCAACCAAAAAAACCGCGATGATGCTGAACTCACCCATTCGTTGAATTGCATTCCAATAAATTCATATCCAGATACCGAGCAACCGTCTGCGCATCCGGCTCTGCCATGTGCGGCACCACGCCCAACAATGGCGCCGCGATACGCTCGCGCAATGCATCGATGTTTCCGTGCAAAGCCTTCATATCAGCATCGAGCACGTTAGCCACCCAGCCAGCGCATTTTAGCCGGTAATCGGCAATGGCCCGCACTGTTAGCAGCGCGTGGTTCAGACAGCCCAGCCGCATGCCCACCACCATGATCACCGGCAAATCAAGCTGTTGTGCCAGATCGGCACTGTTCTGCTGCTTGTTCAACGGAACCAGGAATCCGCCAACCCCTTCGACGATCACTTCGTCCGCCTGCCCTGACACCTCGAGATACGAGGCGTGGATGCGATTCAGATCGACACTCACGCCGGAAATTCTCGCTGCGAGATGCGGCGCAATGGCTGAAGCAAAGCAGTAAGGATTCACCTGCTCGCAGGAAAGTGGAATTCCGCTTGCCGATCGCAGAGCCTTGGCATCGTCGTTGTGCCCGTTCTCGTCGCAGCCAGCGCTGACCGGCTTGAAACCTGCCGCGCGTTTGCCCTGCGATGAAAGGAAATACAGCAGCGCGCAGCTGATCAGTGTCTTTCCTACGTCTGTATCAGTCCCGGTAATGAAGTAACTCATGGATTGTCTTTGTTGCTACGCAAGCGGGACATCACAGCTTGAACGGCGTCTGAATGATAGCCCTGCCGTCTGGCGTTTTCTTGGGCGGCACTTTCCATGCATGCCCATAGATGACCTCGAAAGTCGCGGGCAGCTTGTCATTGCGGCGCAGAGTTTCATAATTCTGCACGATGCGAGCCAATTTGGTTTTTCCCATCAATCCAGGCGCGCGGCCCCCAGTGGCGTTGTGCGCGCCTATGCTGCGCAGATCCTGCATCACCGCTTTAACATTGTCGTAGGTGAGCGTGATGTATTCCATGTCCATCACCGGTTCCGCAAAGCCCGCTGCCACAAGCATGTCGCCGATGTCGTGCATGTCGGCGAAGCGATTCACGTGGTTGTAGCCGTCCACGCCGTTGAATGCGGTGCGCAGTTCTTTCAGCGTGTCTGGTCCGAAGGTGGAAAACATCACCAGCCCCTCCACCTTCAAAACGCGCTGCAATTCGACGAAAGTGGCAGGCAAGTCGTTGCACCATTGCAATGTCAGGTTGGACCACACCATCTCCACGCTCTGCGCGGGCATCGGCAAGGCTTCAACATCGGCGCACAGCAGCAGTTGTTTTGCGCCGCCGAACAGTTTCTGCCACCAGCCCGAACGGCCCCGCGAACTGCGCAACATGCCCATGGCGATGTCCAGCGCGACCATGCGTGCCGCCGGATAGCGTTGCGCCAACTGGCGCGTGCCCCATCCGGTACCGCTGCCTGCGTCCAGGATCCGTTTCGGTTGCAGCCTGATGTAATCGAGGCGCTCCAGCATGCGCGAGCAGACCTCGCGCTGCAATACCGCGGTTGCGTCGTAGCGCGCCGCCGCCTTGCTGAAGGCGCGGCGGACTTCATGCTTGTCTATTTTAAATTCATTCATGCCTGTTTCTCGTTCAAGAATTCCGCCACGTATCCGACAAATTCTTCGCGATGCGACAAAAATGGCGCATGGGCAGCTCCTTTAATCATCTTTACGCGCGCATTCGGTAATGTCTGCGCCATAAAAATAGAGGCCTCCGGCGGGCTAAGCTTATCGCGTTCTCCAGCGACGACCAGGGTGGGCTGACTGATACCCGGCAATTCCCTGCGCAGATCGGAATCACGCAATATCACCAGTCCGCCACGCAGCGCATCAATATCCGGTTCGCCGCGACTGAAAAGCTGCTCGCGCATTTCCGCCAGCAACTCCCGCTCGTTATCGCTCCCGCGCACTTGCAGTCCAAGGAATCTGCGCAAGGTTGCGCTGTGATTATTTTCCAGGTCGGCAGCAAATTGCAGCAAGGTTTGTTGAGGCATGCCGAATGGCCAGTCGTTCCGTTCGGCAAAGCAGGGCGTGCTTGCTACAAGAATCAGGCGCTTGATCTTCTCCGGTTCGCGCATTGCCCAATGCAACGCCACCTGCCCCCCCAGCGACCAGCCGCAAACTGTGACCGGCTGATCGAACTGTGCAGCTAGGTGTTCGGCCACGCGCTCCAATGAAAACCCGGCAACTGGGACGCTGGCGCCATGCCCCGGCAAGTCGACGCTATGCACACTGAAATGCTGCGCCAGTTGCACAGCCGTGTCGCTCCAAACACCGCTGTGCATGCCCCATCCATGAAGCATGACCAAAGGCTCCCCATTTCCGATAACGTCAACGTGCAAGCTCATGCAGTGCTTCGATCAAACGTGTCACGTCACCGGCCCGATGCGCGGCGGAAAGGGTGATGCGCAGCCTGGCCTCCCCCTGCGGCACGGTGGGGGGGCGGATCGCCGCAACCCAGATGCCGCGCTCGCTTAGCCCTTCACTCAGGTTCAGCGTCTGCTGATTGTCGCCGACAAGCATCGGTTGTATCGCGGTGTTCGACGGCATCAATTTCCATGGCAATTCATGAAAACCGCTGCGCAGTTGCGCGATCAGTCTTTGCAAATGCGCGCGCATATCCTCGCCCTGTTCCATCAGATGCAGGCTAGCCAGCACCGCGTTGGCCAAGGCCGGAGGTGTCGCAGTGGTATAGACGTAACTGCGCGCATGATTGATCAGCGTGTCGATGACAACCTGCTCCGCCGCGACAAAGGCGCCGGATACGCCAACCGCCTTGCCCAGTGTCGCCATGCTGACGATGCGCGGCGAAGCGATACCGAAATGCGACAGCGACCCGCGACCTCCTTCACCCAGCACTCCAAAACCATGCGCATCATCGACCAGCAACCAGGCATCGTGCCGCTCGCATAATGCCAGCAATCCCGGCAACGGGGCCATGTCGCCATCCATGCTGAACACCGCGTCGGTGATGATCAGCTTGCGCCCGCTGCCGGTTTTCTCCAGCAGTTCTGCGAGATGTCCGATATCGTTATGACGATATCGCAGCACCGTTGCGCGCGACAGCTGCATTGCGTCATTCAGCGAAGCGTGATTGAGTTTGTCTGCGAACACCGTGTCGCCCCTGCCGACCAGGGCCTGCACCGTGCCGAGATTGGCCATGTAGCCCGTGGAGAACAACAGCGCGGCAGGTTTGCCGACGAAGTCGGCCAACGCGATCTCGAGTTCATGATGAACTTGTGCGTGACCACTCACCAGATGCGCCGCACCCGCGCCGACGCCATAGTCCGCCGCACCCTGCTGCAGCGCAGCAATCAGCTGCGGGTGATTGGCCAGACCAAGATAGTCGTTGCTGCAGAACGACAGATAGGACTTCCCTTCAATATCAATGTGCGGCGATTGCGGGCTTTGCAGCATGCGCCGCTGACGCAGCAACCCCAGCGACGCGCGTTCGTCCAAGTCTTGGTGCAAAGCTGAAAACGGCATATGAAGTACCATGGACATTCAATGTGCGGATTGGGTCAGGCGCTATTCTGCGCCGTAATCCAAGCTAGGCTTTTTCCGAAAAGGGATACATACCGAGTTTATCCAGCAGTGCACGGTCACGCGCTGTATCGGGATTGCCGGTAGTCAATAGTTGCTCACCATAAAAGATCGAATTTGCGCCGGCAAGGAAACACAGCGCCTGAATCGCATCGGACATCTGCTGCCGACCAGCCGAGAGACGCACCCGCGCGGCAGGCATCGCGATGCGCGCCACCGCGATAGTGCGTACAAAGTCCAGCGGATCAAGATCTTCGGTTTGCGCCAGCGGAGTACCCTCCACCTTGACCAGATTGTTGATCGGCACGCTTTCAGGATAGGGGTCGAGGTTGGCCAGTTGCGCGATCAGTGCTGCGCGTTGCGTGAGGTTCTCGCCCATTCCGACAATGCCGCCGCTGCATACATGCATGCCGGCGTTGCGCACTCGCTCCAACGTGTCCAACCGGTCCTGGTAGTCACGCGTACTGATGATATCGCCGTAAAACTCGGGTGAAGTGTCCAGATTATGATTATAGTAATCCAGCCCGGCAGCGCGCAATTGTTGGGCCTGTGCATCATTCAGCATACCCAGCGTGGCACAGGTCTCCATGCCCAACCCGCGTACTGCCATGACCATCTCTACCACGCTGGCCATATCCTCCTCGCTGGGTTCGCGCCAAGCCGCGCCCATGCAGAAGCGGCCTGCACCGCTCTGCTGTGCGGTTTTGGCGGCCTTGACCACCTCATTCACCTCCAGCATCTTGCGGTTCTCCACGCCGGTGGAATGGAACGCAGATTGCGGACAATAGCCGCAATCTTCAGAACAGCCTCCGGTCTTGATCGACAGCAGGGTGGAAAGCTGCACGGCATTCGGATCGAAATGCTCGCGATGCACCTGCTGTGCGCGGAACATCAGGTCGGCGAACGGCAGTTCGAATAGTGCTTCAACATCCTTCACGCTCCAGCGCTGCGCTATGGATGGTTTTTTAGCCGGGTGAAAGAATTCTATCGGGTGTCCGGCCGTTACCGACGACTTGGCGAGTGTTTTTTGCTCGCCAAGTCGAGTGGCTATTTGCTCTTTCAAATGCTTTTCGGATGTCGGGGTATTCATGTTCGTGTATTGGTATGATGTATTTTTCGGCTCCCCGACAGCACTATCCCGCAAACCGGGGTATCGAGGAAAGGGTGTACGTACAGCAGCGCATCATCCCGGAAAGGGTCATACCTTGTCAATTTTACGCCGCCCAGGACTAAACATCCGCCAAGTATTTGAGCACATCCTTCCGGCTCAACCTTGCGTGCTGTGCGGCAAAATGGACCATGATGGAATGTGGTGTAGCGCCTGCGATCGGGACTTGCCCTATCTGGATGCGCCGCTCTGCCCTGTATGCGCCTTGCCGACACCAGCAGGGGAAATATGCGGACAATGCCTGAAGCAGCCGCCGCTGTTCACGAACACAGTTGCAGTATTCGGATACTCCTTCCCTCTGAACAAGCTGATTCAGGCAATGAAGTATGGCGGGCAACTCGCATTGGCACATGCATTCGCAAGAAAAATGGCGCAGGATATCGGCACCGATGCATTGCCCGATTGCTTGATTCCAATGCCGCTGCATCCATCCAAGCTACGCGAGCGGGGATTCAATCAATCGTTGCTGCTGGCAGAATTAATCGCGCGCGATCACGATTTAAAATTGTTGCCCGACGCATGCAAGCGTGTGCGCGACACGCCGCCGCAATCCGCATTGCCCTGGAAGGAGCGCAAGAAAAACGTGCAAAATGCGTTTCACTGCGATATTGACTTGACCGGAATGAATGTAGCGCTGGTAGATGATGTGCTGACGACGGGAGCCAGCCTTGACGCGCTTGCCGCTGCGGTCAGACAGCGAGGCGCAACCGGGATCAGCGCGTGGGTGGTAGCGCGAACGCTACCACCCTCATAGAGTAAAGCCGAAATCCTTGTTTTGGATTCACCCGCACCAGAACCTTATAGCACTTAGTCTTTGGCGATGAATCCAAAGGTTCGCGAATAACTCCGGTCGATGCTTTCCAGCAACTGACCTTCGGTTACAACTACCACATCAATTCCGCTATTCAATATGCGAGCAATTTCTTCGGTAGCCGTCACATCGGTCGGGTCAGCCATCCCGACCAGAATCACACCATCACGCTCTTCCAGCAAGATCGCCTGAAACTGCCGGGACTGACTCTCCGAAAGCAACCTCACAAGCTCGTGCTTGAGGTGATAATTCTTGAGATTGACATAGGGTATTCCAAGTTGTTTGGCAAGCGCCTCGGAAATATCCTCTTCAGTGACGAAAGCATTGTTCACCAGGATCCGACCCAGCCTGAGCTTTACTTGCATTTGCTGCTCAAGCGCCAACGCGAGTTGGTCCTCAGCAATAAGTCCCTGCTGAAGCAGCAAGTCACCCAAGCGAATTTTTGCCGAACGCGTCATAATCAATACCCCACTGCGATTATTAAGGGTTACAAGTGTGGAAGTTAGCTGTTTTCCACGTTATTGGCAAGAACAAGACGATTTATTATGTTCCACGTGATCCTTTATCAACCCGAAATTCCTCCAAACACCGGCAACATCATCCGGCTGTGTGCGAACACCGGCAGCCAGTTGCATCTGATCGAGCCGCTGGGTTTCTCTCTGGAGGACAAGCAACTGGTTCGCGCCGGACTGGATTATCACGAGTTCGCTGCACTGCAAGTCCACAAATCGCTGCCGGACTGTCTTGCTGCATTCGACCCGGCGCGGGTGTTCGCGCTCACCACCAAGGGGTCGCATGTCTTTCATCAGGTGCAATTCAAGCCAGGTGATGCGTTCCTGTTCGGTCCGGAAAGCCGTGGCCTGCCCGCCGAAGTACTAGACCTGTTTGACGCCGGCCAGCGCCTGCGCCTTCCGATGTTGCCCTACAACCGTAGCCTGAATCTGTCCAACACCGCAGCAGTGGCTGTTTACGAAGCATGGCGTCAATGCGGATTCGAGCATGCGAAGGGCGCAACTTAGACGGAAAGGTAAGTGCCTTATTCTGCATTGTTGAGGAACATCCCAAGCAGATCATTCAAAAAACGCTGTCCCATCGGTGTCGGCGCAATGCGCTGGTGACTTCTGGACAACAATCCCCTCTTTTCCGCCGCTGCCAGTTCGCTACGGATCGCAAGCAGTGACAAACTGGTGCGCTCCTGGAATAACGCGCTGTCGAAGCCTTCATTCAAACGCAACGCGTTCATCATGAACTCAAACCCAAGTTCCTCAGGACGCACCGGGATTTCATTCTGTATCGGCGCAGCTTGCGCTACCTGTTGCATATATGCCTGCGGTTGCTTGTGGCGCGACTGACGAATTATCTTGTCGGGGAAACTGATCTTGCTGTGCGCACCTGCCCCTATGCCCAGATAATCGCCGAACATCCAGTAATTGAGATTGTGTCTGGAGCGCCGTTTGGGCCGGGCAAACGCGGAAGTTTCGTAATGCTGATAACCCTGCTCTGCCAGCATCTCTTCGATGCGCAACTGCATATCGCTGCACACCTCGTCATCCGGCAGGGCTGGCGGCCTGAGGTGGAAGAGCGTATTCGGTTCCAGTGTCAGGTGATAGCAGGACAAATGCTGCGGCGAGAAAGCCATTGCGCTACGAACATCCTGCATAGCCTCGTCCAAAGTCTGGTTGGGCAGCGCGTACATAAGATCAAGGTTGATGTTCTCGAATTGCTGTTGCGCGATTTCTATTGCGCGCCTGGCTTCATCTGCTGTGTGTATGCGCCCCAGTGCCCGCAGATGCGCGTCATTGAAGCTCTGAATGCCCATCGACAACCGATTCACTCCCGCATCGCGATAGGCCGCAAAGCGATTCGCTTCGACCGTACCGGGATTCGCTTCCAGGGTGATTTCGGCATTGATGTCCAGCGGCAACAACATGCGCACATGGCGCAAGACTTCCGCAACACTTGCACCGCTTAACAAACTGGGCGTGCCTCCGCCGAAAAAAACCGTGTACACCTTTCGCCCCCAGATCAGCGGTAAAGTCAGCTCCAGATCGCGGATCAACGCCGCGACGTATTCGCGTTCGGGAAACGCACCTCGTGCCTCGTGCGAATTGAAATCGCAATACGGGCATTTGCGCACACACCATGGGATGTGGATATACAACGACAGCGGTGGCAGTGCCCGAAGATTAACTGTCTGTGATTTGAGAGCGTGGGGATGCAAGGCATGGCTGGTCATGATGGTCGCGCTGACGAAAGTTTCAGGGTATGGTGCCGGATGCAAAACCTGCATGTTAATTTATCGCCATGGAAACGATTGTCCCGCCTGACGATTGTTGACTTACAATACCGGACAGCCAAGTTTAACTCACCCCTGTATTGCTGACACACTAAACGGATAAACTGCAGATGCGCAACAACATGA
>Ga0224495_10001602_pt1 | contig 15739 bp, 14 predicted proteins | sample SF_Jul11_sed_USG_FD_168128 | JGI IMG/M metagenome (GOLD analysis project Ga0224495, IMG submission 168128) | Sediment microbial communities from San Francisco Bay, California, United States - SF_Jul11_sed_USGS_4_1 | ecosystem: Environmental > Aquatic > Marine > Sediment | place: USA: California... | reverse complement strand
TGCTCGCGGCCACGGCCACGCGGGTCAGACCCTCGATGCGCGCCATCGACGAGACGACCTGCGTCTTCTGGCTGATCTGCAGCGACGCGAAGACGATGAGCCCCGCGATCGGCAGCAGCAGCATCAGCACGAGCTTCCGGGAGATGCCAAGCCGTTCCAGCACGTTTCCTCCTTGCTTCATTTCCAGGGCGGCGACCGGCGTCAGCGCCGCGCGAGGTCGCTTCAAATGGGATCTTGGGGGGCGGGAGGTGGGGGCGTTCCACAGGAACGCTACGAGGTCCCCACCGGAGCCCCCCCATCTTCAACGGAGGCGGAGAGCCTCCCGATGTCGACGATCTGGACGAGGTCACGCGTCACGAGCGAGACCGCCTCCGCCCGTCCTTCCGACAGCCCGCGCTCGACCTCGTCGGCGAACACGTCGCGGGCCCCGATCACCTCGGCGATGCGCAGGCCGAAGGCGCCACCGGCGCCCGTGAGCAGCGCGATCAGCGCGCGATCGCCGTGCACGAGCGGAGCCTCGCCGAGCTCCGACCCGCCCGCTGCCGCGTCGAGGTCCACGAGGGCCAGCACCCGCCCCCTGAGCTGGAACAGTGCCTGAACGGGCGGTTTGGCGTGCGGGAGCCGCGTCACCCGCACCTCGCGCACCTCACGCACGGACTCGACGGGCAGGCCGAGCAGCGACGTCCCGCTGCGGACGACGACGACGCGGGACACGACGGTGCGCGCGACGGCGTCGAGCCGGCGCTCCGCGAGGGCGCGCGCGCGGTCGCGCAGCAGCCGCTCCTCGGCGGCCGGGTCGAGCGCTCCGTCGAGTGCTGCGTCCGCGGCCTCGATGCGCCGCTTCAATCCTTCGAAGTCGATGGCCATCATCGCTCCAGCGCGAGCGCGTTCCGGTTCTCGCGCTCGGCATCATCGTTGCGACCGAGCGCCGCGAGGCCGACCGCGAGCCACCGCCGGTGCGCCGGATCCTCGGGCTCGAGGAAGACGCACTGGCGGAAGAGCGCGAGCGCCTCGGCCTCGCGCCCCAGGTGGAGCAGGAGGACCGCCTCGCACCGCCGGTCGAGGATCGTCGCGGGAGAGCGGCGGCTGCGGAGCCGATCGAGCGCCTCGGCATGGGCGCCGCGCGCGGCCAGCGCCTCGAGCTCGGCCATCAGGCCCGCGTCCCCGGCCGCGCGGGTCGTGGGAAGCGGTGGCGCCGGCACCCATGCTGCGGCCGGCAGCGGCGCCGCAGCGGGCACCGGCGCGGCGGGCGGCGGCGGCCGGCGCGTCGGCGCGTAGCACGGCGGGGGCGGCGGACGATAGGCCTGGGCCCCATCCACGAGCTGCGTCGGCCAACCGGCGAGGGCAGCCGGCACGGGGTCGCACGGGCCGAGAAGGAAGACGCCGTCGGACGCGAGCAGGCGCGTCAGGTTCTCACAGGCCCGCTCGACGGTCTCCTGCTTCCAGTAGATGGCCACGTTGCGAAAGAAGATGGCATCGAAGCGCCCGGGCCAGGGGAGCGCCGGATCGAGGAGGTTCTGCTGCTCGAAGCGCACGAGACCGCGCACGCGCGGCTGCACCTCCCACTCGTCGCCGTCACGGCGAAAGAGAGCGTCATAGCCCGCGAGCCCAGCGCGGACCGACCACGCTCGGTACCGACCGCGCGCGGCCCGAGCGACGCGGTCGGCCGCGAGGTCCCATCCGATCACGGAGTCGCGGAGGCGCCCGGCAGGGGGCTCACCGCCGTCGAGAGCGGCCAGGATCACCGCCGCCGACCACGCCTCTTCACCCGTCGAGCACCCAGCCGAGAGGACGGTGCACGCGCGTCCGTCGGCGCGTCGCGAGCGCACGAGCGAGGCAAGGATCTGGAAGTGGGACGCGTGCCGGAAGAAGTACGTCTCGGGAGGGGTGACGCGAGCGAGGATGGCCTCCCGCGCCGCGTGATCGCCGCCGAGCAGCCGCGCGACGACGCCGGCCGCGCCCTCGGGCCCGCCGATACGCGCGAGATCCTCGGCGAGCACGGGGAGCTGGCTCTCGCTCACAGAGACGCCGGACCAGGTCTCCACGAGTTCGGCCGCGCGCCGCACCGGATCGGCCGCTTCACGGCTCATCGATCACGCCCTCCTCCGCGAGCCTCGTGGTCGAGAGGAGGTGCGCGAGCCCGCCCTCGGCGGTCGGGAACGACGCGATGATGGCGGGCGAGAGCGGCGTCCCCGGCGGGAGCGCAGGTAGGCGCGCGGGATGAATCCAGGCGACGTCGCCGACCTCCGTTACCGCGATCGCGCACCAGGAGGGCCGGTCGACCACCACGAGGGCGTCGTCTGCGCGGACGGGCGCCGCACGCGACAGCAACCGGCGGCCGAGATCGACCACGGGCAGGCTGCGCTCGCCGTACCGAAGGTTGCCGAGGAGCCACGGCGGCGCGCCCGGGATCGGCGCGAGCCACGGCATGCGCACGACCTCGCGGACGTGCGTCACGGGGAGGAGAAACTGGGCGTCTTCGACCGAGATCTGGAGCGCGGCGAACGGGTGCAGCGGCGGCGCTTCGCGCGCGGGAGCGACGCGCCGCCGCAGCTCGAGCACCTCGCGCTCCAGCCGCCGGATCTGATCCAGGATCTCGGCCGCGCTCATCCAGCACGCCGGGCGGCGCTGTCGAGCGTCCGCCGGACGACGAGGCGAAGCTCGTCCGCCGACCCGTTCTTCACGAGCGTCGCGCTCGCCGCGATCTCTTTGCCAGCCTCCAGGAGATCCGCGGCGGGGCGGGCGGAGTAGATGATGACCGGGATGTCGCGGGACTGGTACTTGCGGATGAGCCGTCCCACAGACATCCCGGAGAGCGCCGGCATGTCCAGGTCGAGGATGATCGCGTCCGGGGGGTTGTTCGCGACCAGGGTCGCGAGCGCGACGAACGATCGAGACGCCTCGACCGTGTGCCCCTCTCGCTCCAAGGCCGTGCGCGCGAAGCGCACGATCGTCGGACTGTCATCCACGATGAGAATGCTCGCCATGTGGCCCCATGATGCTTGCGACCGTCGAGACCAGCGCGGATGACTCGAGACCACCCCATCCGGCGGTCTCGCCTACTCGCCCCACATGTCGCGCACCGGAACGAACTGTCAGTCCCGTCCGAGGTGGAACAGCCTCGGACGTCCGAATCGGAAAGTCCACCGCTATCACTTTCGATGTGTTGGGGGCCAGCATTCGTTTTCAGGACGAATCAGTACATGACGTAGCGTTACGCCATGAGGTCAACCCCGTGAATTGGGCTTCGCTCGACCGTCAGCTCCGACCCAGTAGAGCTGACGATCACGTTCGGCAGCTCGAAGCTGCACAAGTACGACGTACACCAGGAGACCTGGTCATCTCGATCGGGGGTCCTGGCCCCCGCCGTGTAAAAACCTACGGTAAGGGCCCGTCGCCCCCATCCGGGCGCCGAGGCCGGGCGATCTTCGCGCTCACGAGAGCGGGGCACGGTCGAAGTGGTAGGTGCCGCTGGGGATCACGTGCGCGTGCGCCAGGGGGGAGATGCGGGCGAGATCCGGGCGCGCGACGGGCTGCCCGGTGGTGCGCTCGAGCTCCTTGACGATCTCGGCGAAGCGGACGGTGTTCCAGACGAGCACCGCGTTCGAGAGCACGCTCAGGGCGCTGACCTTGTTCATGATCTCCTCGTAGTCGCCGCCGCGGAAGGCGCCCTGGTTGGCGAAGAAGAGGCGGCGCGCGAGCTCATGACGGGACTCGCCGCGGTTGAGCTGGAGGTGGACGCGATCACGGATGCTGGCGTCGTGGAGGTAGCGAAGGAGGTACGTCGTCTTCACCACCCGGCCGAGCATCGTGAGGGCCTTCGCCAGCCGGTCGGAGGGCGAGCTGGCCGCGAGCCGGTCGAGCACGACGTGTGCCGGCGCCGTGCGGTTTTTTAAGGAGGCAGCGACGCGCACCAGCGCGTCCCACTGCTCGCGCAAGAGCGCGACGTCGACCGCTCCGCGGAAGAGCGGATCGATCTTGCCGTAGGAGGTCTCGCTGGCGAGCTTGTAGAGCTGCTGAGCCTTGAGGTCTTTCAGCCGCGGCATGAAGGAGAATCCGAGCAGGTAGCAGAGGCCGAAGAGCTGCTCGGTGGAGCCGTGGGTGTCGGTGTAGTGCTCGCGGGGGCGGAGGATCGTGTCGTTGTCGAGCAGGCCGTCGAGCACGTAGATCGCCTCCCGCGGCGAGCATGAGATCGCGCGCGCGGCGAAGACGGAGAACTGGTCCGAGGTGTGGGTATAGACGGAGATGGCGCGGTCGTAGAAGCCGAAGTACCGCGGGTAGAAGCCGGCCAGAAGGGAGCTCTCCAGCACGCCGAAGCGTTGTCCGTCGGACGATGACGCGGTGCCGGCGCCCCACACGCTGGCGAGGTCGAGCCGGTGGTGGTGGTCGATGATGACGCGGTTGGCGGCCTTGAGCGTCTCGGGGCGGAGAAACCATCGCGACGCGTGCTGGAGCATGTCGACGGTGATTCCCTTGGTGCTCTGCGCCATCGTCGCGATCCCGAGGTTGGTGCCGTGCGCGACGAGCGCGGCAAGGAGCGTCGGGTACGGGTTCTCCAGGCGCGGCGCGTAGCTGCCGACGGGCGCAAGCTCACGGGTGAAGCCGCACCACCCGTCCACCTCCACGAGGAGGTCTTCGATCCGGATCCTCGGCAAGTGCGTCTCCAGGACACGCCGGACTTCGCGCACGCTCGCGGGCACCTCCAGCGCGTCTCGGCGCGAGAGTGCGAGAGCGCCCCTTTCGAGCGCGGCGAACGGGTTGGCGTCGAGCCCGTGCGCGAAGGCCTCGGCCGCGGTGTCCAGCTCGGTGCAGAGCCGCTTGATCGCGTGGTCGGCCTCGGTGGGCAACTTCAGATCGGCGTACGCCTGCGTGCGCTGCGCGGTCCACTGCTCCGTGCTCTGCACGAGGTTCCAGAACGAGACGTGGTGCCGACTCTCGGCGAGATACAGGTCGCCCGAGCGGAGCGCGTCGCGCACCGCGAAGGCCAGGGCGAGCTCCCAAGTGCGCTGGTCCGGGGCGTGGCCTTCGCCAGCGGTGATCGCGCGGCGCCACATCCCCGTGGCGAAATCGACCGGCGCGTCCGCGCCGAGCTCGGCCCGCTCGCCGGCGTGGAACTGGCGCGCGAGCGCAACGGCGGCGAGGAGTGGCTCCATGCCGGGCTCGCCCTCGAAGGAGAGACGGAGGAACGCCGGCAAGTAGCGCTTGAGCATGTGGTGCCGCGCGCGTAGCTCATCGAGCTGACCGCGGTCGCTGACACGTTGAAGCTCGCGACAGCCCGTGATCGCCTCCTGCACGACGGGAAGGTCGAGCTCGCGCACCACGTCGGCGATGACGCACTCCGGGTCGAGCAGCGCATCCAGCGTATCGAGGACCACTCGCAGGTTACGGGTGGACCGGACCCGCAACTCCTTGTGGCGTTTCTCGAAGGCGTGCTGCGCACGCCGATGCAGCCCCGTGAGGAAGACGTGGTGCATCTCGACCAGGTGGTCGAGCACCGACTTGTTCGCGTCGGCCAGGAAGCAGGCCACCAACGCGTAGCGCTTCGGTTGAGCGAAGCGCTTGAGGTCGTCGACGTCGTACCGCCGCGCAAGCTCGGCGAGGTGCTGCACCACCTCGGGGCGAACGCCCGAGAAGTCGATCCTGCCCGCGCCGCTCTCGCGCAGTAGCTCCGCCCGTTCCAGGTACACATTGATGGTGTCGGGCCGCGGCTCCGGTGGGTACTGCTTCAACTGGAAGAGCGTGGAGCGATGCTGCCCCTTCGTGCTGAGCAGCGAGTCGATCGCCTCGCACAACGCCGACGATAGCCGGCCGTGGATACGGGCGAGGCCCTCTTCATCGGCGCGGCTCGTGACGCTCCCGATCATGCGCTCAAGGCGCGAGCGTGCCGGCAGGACCACGCGCCGGGCGCGCAGGAAGTCCTCGGCGTCGACGAGGAGCTCGCGGCGCCGCGCCGCCTGCAGGAGGACATCGCGCTCGGGGCGCTGCTTCGCGCCGGACTTCACCTCCTGGGCGGTCATCGTGACCTTCCACTTCCGGCGCGCGGCGTACTCGCGCAGCGTCCGAAGCTGCATCGGGATCGTCTGCTGGTGCGCGGACGACACGCGCGCGTACAGTCCGGCGCGGAGCGCCTCGCCCCCTGGCCAAAACCATCCCCTCGGGGGGGTCTCCGAATCCCGGTCTTTTTGCCCTGTTGAGCTGCCCGTTTCGCCATGGCCGCAACCTAAAGGTTACGGCCACCCGCACCCGCAGCGAACCGACCGCGCCCGTGCTTGGGTCAGCAGCCTCCGCAGGCGATGTGCCCATCGGGGCACATCGTGCCCGCCGAGCCGCCGCAGTCGACGGTGCAGTGCGCCTTGTCCCCGCACGTCACGGAGCACGCTCCGTCGCATTTGATGCTGCACGTCGCCGTGTCCTGGCAGCTCACCGTGCTCGCGGCGCCGACCTCGATCTTGCAGTCCGCGTCGGTGCTGCACTCCGCATGCGACGCCCCGCCCGCCTTCATCTCGCACTTGTCCGAGCCCGTGCAGGTCATGCTGCTGCCGTCGCCGCCCGCGGCCTTGCACTGCGACGTCGCGTCGCAGGTGACCGTGACTGGCCCGGTGGACGTCGCGTCGCACTTGGCCCCCGAGGTGCAGGCGACCGCGCAGCCCTCGGCATCGCAGCTCGTGTGGCAGTCGGCGCCCGCGTTGCACGCGCACTCGTTTCCCGCGGAGCAGACGCAGCCCGTCCCGGTACACGTCGCCGTCGTCGTGCCGGTCGTACCTCCACTGCCGCAGGCGGCCGCCGTGAGCGCAAGGACGAGCGCTCCCAGCGCGCCGCGTACACCACGACGCCAACCACTCGCTCCGCCTCTGCCGATGTTTTGAGTGCTCACCATTGCTTCCACCTCGCGCCCGGTCCGCTTACCGCTGCTCATCCAAGGCTCGCATCGGACGCCCCTCGTGGCACGGCCTCGGCACGATTCCGCGGTGCTCGCGAAAGTTACCACCGGGGTCGGCCGGAGGCGTCGCCGGCCGACGCCGAACGGCCCGCCGCCGGCGCCCTCGGCCCACGAGTTCGCCGCAGTAGCTCCGCGCCGCCACGAGCTGTCCCTGCCCGCGGGCGCGCTGAAACCTACGGTGGGACGCCCCGCAGCACGGGGCAGGATGCCCCTTACCGTAGGTTTTTACGCGGCGGGGGCCAGCACCCCGATCGGCGCCGAGGCGATCGGCGCCGAGGCGATCGGAACCTCGCGGCCAAGGCGCGAGGCATGTCTCCTGCGCAGGAGGTGCCCCCTCGGAGGGGATCCCGGGGGTTGGGCGCTGAGCATGCGGAGGATTGCGGAGGACTTTTTCCTGTATTTTGCTCGACGTCAACTACATTCACCCATCAGCGACAATTACATCTCCCCATCGCCCTTCTCCTCAGCCCGCTCGCTCGTGGCGGCCTTCTCGCTCACGATCTTCGTCGATTCACCTCGTTTCTTCGCCTCGTCTGCGCGCACGCGCGTCGCGCGCCCCGTGTTCGCCTTGCGCAGCACCTCGTCGACGAACGCCTGCCACGCCTCCACGCTCTCGAAGTCGCGACTGCTGCGGAGCAGCAGCGCCTGCTCGAGCCTTCGCTTGAGCGCGCCGTTGGCGGCCTCCACGTCGCCGTTTTGCTCCTTCTCCCCGACCCCCGTCGTACGAGGCGTCATCCCGAAGTGCCTCATCAGCGCGAGGTACTCCTCGTTGAACTTCCGCTTGCTGCCCTCGATCGCCACCCGCTGCCCGTCGGGGATCCGATGCGTCGCCGCCGTCGAGTTGTCCGTCTGGTGATACCTCGGCACGCGCCCGATCTGGAACAGCGCCCGCTGCACGCCACGACGCAGCGCCGCCATCGACTCGCTCAGGCACACGGTCGCCCAGTGCCAGTTCGAGTACGGCAGCACGAACACGCACAACAGGTGCACGAACACCTGCCCCGCGATCGTCACGCCCAGCTCCATCGTGCTCGTGAAGTCCGTCTGCGCCGCCTCACCCGGCCGGTGCTTCTGCGCGAGCATGATCTCCTTGTCCGGCCCGCGCTCCGCCCGCCACCGCTGCACCTTCCGCTGCAACGTCCGCAACTGCCCGTCCTCGTATTGCCCCGGGTACTTCTCCACCAGCATCGCGAACAGCGTCTTTGCCTCCAGCTCCGGCGCCTCCTCGAGCCGAGCTTGCACCTCCAACCAGTGCTCCTCGAACGGGTCCTCGCGCGTCCTCCACGTGCGCGAGATCACCATCTCCGAAGGCAGCTTGCCCACATCCACGTAGGCACGCGCCGTCTTCCGATCCATGTCGGCCTTCCTCGCAGCGCGACCGACTTCTCCATGTTTGGTCATCTCCTCCATCAGTTTCCTCACCTGCGCGTCGCTCACTCGTTTCACCCGCCTGGCGTGGCCCCACGAGGGGCCCGCGCCAGGCGGACTGATGGGTCGATGTAATTGTCGTCGCTGGGGAGATGTAGTTGTCGCTCAGCAGTATTTTGTCCTCCGCAACCCTCCGCACGTGCCTCGCGCCAGGCGACCAGATCGCCGACCGTGCGGGGCAGGTCCCCGCGGAGCCGGCGGAGGGCGAGCAGCTCGGCCTCGAGGCGCTCACGCCGTCGATCGTGTCTCTTGCTCCTGAAGGCGCTGCGCCAGGTCGCGCGAGCTCGCGGTGCGGTCGATGCGAGCTCGTCGCCTTGTAGGTGGCCCCCTCCAGCGCGTTCGGCACCGAGTACCCGTCCGCCGGACCGTACCCTGACAGCCGCTTCCAGGGGTCGAGAATCCCTCTGCGCGCGACGACTCGCGCCCGAAGAGAGGGATGACGATGGAAGAACAGGACGTGGCCAAGAAGCTCAAGGAGCTTTGCGGCTTGCGAAAGTGGACGGAGGAGCAAGCGCGGTTCGTGCTGGAGGCGTGCAGGGCGAGCGGCGAGCCGCCGACGACCTTCGCGCGGCGGTGGGGCTTCTACTCGCAGCGGATGTACTGGTGGAAGGAGCGCTTCCGTCGCACGGACGCGGAGGCGTCGGATCCAGGCGCCATGGCGGCCACGTCGACCTCGACGTTCCTGCCGATGACCGTACGCGACGAGCACGACGTGTCTCTTGAGACGCTGGGCGCGGCATTTACCGCGGTGGCGCCGGTTACGGTGGTGGTGAGCCCCGACGTCCGCATCGAGGTCACCGAGCTCGACGCGGCCTCGGCGGCGTGGGTGGCGGCGCTCGTCAAGTCGCTGCGGGAGGTGAGCCCGTGATCCTCCTGCCGCGCTCGGTGCACATCTACGTGGCGACGTCGCCGGTCAACCTCCACAAGTCCTTCGAGGGGCTCTCGAACGAGGTCCGCACGGCGCTCGCCGCCGACCCGCTGTCGGGCCACGTGTACGTCTTCCTCAACCGCGAGCGCACGCAGGTGAAGCTTTTGATGTTCACGCGCGGCGGCTTCACGGTCGTGCATAAACGCTTGGAGCGTGGGCGCTTCACCTTTCCGGCCCGCGTGACGCCGGCTGCAACCCACGTCGAGATCGACGCCCACGAGCTGGCGATGCTGCTCGAAGGGCTCGTCATCGCGCCCGGCCGTGGCGCAGCACGCTGGAGCCCGCCGCTGCGGCTCGCGGGCTGAGCTCTTCCACGCAGACTTCTCGAAATTCGTCGCACGCTCCCTTGACAGAGATCGCGCGGATGATTTTGTCCGAGGGCGTGAGCAACGCGCCCGAGAGCGAGCAACGAGCGACGACGAAGGAGCTGCGCGGCTCGGTGCTGGACGTGCTCCGCGAGCTGCTCGCTGGTCGTCATGACGACGAGGTGATCGCGCTCGTGGCCAAGCTCGTGGCCCGCAATCACGAGCTCGAGCTGTTGCTCGGCAAGCTGCGCGAGAGCAAGAACCGCGGCGAGCACATCTCGCCCGGCCAGCTCGATCTCTTCCTCAACAAGCTCAACAGCGTTGCCAAAGGCGACCTCGCCGCGGCGAACAAGAAGCTCGAGGAGGTGGCGAAGCAGAACGGCGGAAGGCCCGAGCCGCCGAAGCCGCCGAAGCAGCCCCCGGTGCGCAGGCCGCCGCCGCCGGGGCTGCGACGCGTCGAGAACCCGATCCCCGTCCCCGCGAGCGAGCGGCCGTGCCCGAGCTGCGGCAAGGACCGCAGGTGCATCGCGCACGAGACGACCCCGGTGATCGAGCTGATCCCGGGCGAGGTCATCGTGCGAGGCGCTCGAGCACATGGGACTGCACATGCCGAGCTCGTCGATGGCCGATCAGATCACGTGGGGCACGGATCTGTTGCGCCCGATCTGGCGCCACCTCATCGCAGAGGTGCTCGGCGCGGTGGTGATGCAGCTCGACGCGACGGGGCTGCCGGTGCGCGACAAGGACAGTCCCAAGGGGATCGTGCTCGGCGCGTTGTGGGGCTACGTGGGCGACGCGAGCGCGGCTGTCTACCTGTACACGTCGACGGGCAAGCGGCTCGGACAGCGCCCCGGCGAGATCGGCCCCGAGGAGTTCCTCGCGAAGCGCACGGGCTACGTGGTGGCCGACGCCTCGAACCTGTTCGACACGAGCTTCAAGTCGGAGGCCCGGATCGAGGTCGGCTGCAACATGCACGCGCGGCGCTACTTCGTGAAGGCTCTCGACGCGAACGACGCGCGCGCTGCCGTGCCGATCGCGGCCTTCAAGGCGCTGTACGACATCGAGTCAGCGGTGAAGGACGCGACGGCTACGCCTCGGCGCGAGGCGAGACAGGCTCGATCGAAGCCGGTGTACGACGAACTCGTCGCGTGGTGCGAGCAGTACCGGCCGACCGAACCTCCAAGCTCGCTGCTCGGCAAGGCGATCCAGTATCTGCTCAACCACCGCGTAGCGCTGACACGCTTCCTCGACGATGGCCGGTTGCCCATCGACAACGGGCTCATCGAAAGGATCCACCGCGGGCCCGCCGTGACGCGCCGAAACTTCCTCTTCGCGGGCTCGCACGCCGGCGCCGAGCGCGCCGCGATCGCGTACTCGATCATCGCGACGTGCGATCTCGTGGACGTGAGCCCGGTGCACTACCTCGCCGATGTGTTGCCGAAGCTGGCGCGGGGCGTCTTCACCAGCGCTGAGATCGCCGAGCTGACGCCGGCCGCGTGGAAGAGAGCGAGGGCGCCCGCCGAGGTCGCGACCTCGCCACCGCCGCGGGACGCGCGCTCCCAGCTCGCGGTCACCTCGGCATGCAGCACTTCTTGAAGCGCCGGCCACTGCCACATCCGCAGGGATCGGTGGGCGCAGGCCAGCGCTCGCCCGGGGCCGGGCTCCAGCGGGTCGGCGAGCGGCTCACGCTCGCCGGGTTGGGGGCGGCTGCCGCCGTGGTGATGGGGTTCGACGAGAGCGGGTGCGGCGGCGCCGCGTTCTTGACGGCGAGGAAGCGATCGATCGCCGTCTGATCGCCGAGGTCGACGCCCGCCGTGCGCATCTCCGCGAACAGCGCCTTGGCCATGGAGAAGCGGCGCGGGTCGCGCGCACGCTGCTGGAAGCTCGGCAGGGCGCGATCGAGCGAAGCGCGGAACCGCCGCGGCTCGACGTGGCCGACCTCTGCCAGCCAATCCGCGACGGTGCGGAGGGCCGCGGGGGCGCGCGCGATGTCGCCCTCGTCGAGGAGCATCTTGCGCGGGGCGTAGTCCGAGAGGAACGCTGCCCACGTCCGCTCGTCGAAGAAGACCGTGCCCTCCTCGGAGGCGAAGCCGGCGATCGCATCGAGGAGCACCCGCGCCGTGATCACGACGTCGCGCGCGAGGCCGCGATCGATGGCCGCGTCGGTGAACGCCTCCACCAGCGGATCGGCGGTGAGCGTGAAGGTGTCTTCGTCTTCGTCATCGAGGTCATCGAGGTCGTCGCCTTCATCGGGCAGATCCGGATCGCCGCCGTCCTCCACGTCCTCCTCGGTCCAGGGATGCTCCGCGTGGGAAGCCGTGAGCCGAACGTCGAGCGCTCCGGCATCGAGCTCGACACGGTGCTCGAGCACGCGCGGCGCGGTGGAGGCGCCGACGATCTCTTCGCGTGGCGCCGCGAGGAGCGCCTCGACGACGGCGACGACAAGGCGCACGTCGTCCGCGCTCGGCGGCCCGAACGTCCCCTCCGGCCGCGCGCGCTCGACGATCGGCAGCGACGCTCCGCCGAGGAGCGGGAGGCCGAGCGCGCAGCGTTGCCGTCGCATCTCCAAGCTCGCTTCGTCCCGCGGCGCGAGCGTGAGATCGAGCCACGGCACGTCGTCTTCCGGCGCGTCGAACAGCGCGACGGTCGTGGGATCATCCGCGACGGCGGCCCACGCTTCGCGGGTGATCGCGCCGCGGATCTCGACGCGGAAGGTAGACCACCAGGCGGTCTCGATCGCGCTCCGCGCGGCGTGGAGCCGCTCGGCCGCGTCGAACAGGCGCCGCACGAGCGCTTCGGGGATCGCACCGCCCTGGAGGTAACCGCCATCATCTTTCGAGGGCGCGTCGGCCGCAGCGCCGCTCGCGCGCCGGGCGAGGCGTACCTTTTCGTAGGCGGCGCCTACGATGAACGGCCCCCAGTGCCGGATGTCGTCGCGTCGCTCCACGAGGCGATCGAGGAGCTTCGGCTCGTCGTGGATCGCGTTCCACAGGGCCTTGCCCAGGGCGCTCGCCTTCGTCGGCCGGCGCTCTCCGAGCTCGCCCACCACCTCGGTCGAAGCGCCGTCCAGCGAGAAGAAGCCGAGCACGACCTCCGTGCAGGTGCACGCGGGATCGGGACAGCAGGCGTCGACGATCACCCACGGCTTGCCGTCGTGCCGGACCATCGGCGCGAAGTCGTGCGGGTAGAGCTCGCGATGGAGGACGCGCGCCGTCGGCTTCCACGCCGGCGCCGGTCGAACGTCTGCGGGCTCGTCCGCCGCCTGCGCCTTGAGCCGCTCGAACCGGCCGCGCAGCAGCGCCGCGTTGTCCGCGATCCACGTAGAGAGCCACGCGCCGCGCTCCGACGCGAGCCACGCCCGCGCCCGCTCGTCGGCACCCTCGAGCTGCCCACGCTCGACCTCGAACTCGAAGAAGAGCTCCGCGCCGTCGACCACCGTCGCGCGCACAGTGTCGCCGCCGTCTCGAACCTGGGTGGCGCGCAGATGGAGGCTCGTGCACCCGGACGCCGGACAGACGCTGGTGTGGAGCGCGAGGCCCTGCTCTGCGCCCGCGGGATAGGCCGGAAGTGGAGTCCCTGGATCGACTGCGAACGCCATGGGCGCGATGCATAACGGCGCACCGCCGGAGCGTCGAGCGGCATGGTCGGCGCGAAGCTGGGCGACGAGCCGCCCGTCGACGAGCGGCGGATGTGCCCGACGGCGCACCGCCTACGCCGTCAGAGGGGCTGGCGACAAGGGGACTGGAGCGTACGGACGGGCGGATGAGTACCCGCGTGCCGAGCGCGCCGGAGGGGGGCGACGCTGAGGTGGACCTCGGCAGCCCACGTCAAGGACTCGCCGCAGCGGGGAGGCACAAGAAAAAAGAAAAAAGAAAAAAGGCGTGACCTAAAAAGGCGTCTATTGCGTGCGCGGTCTGGGGCTCTTGTGCGCTCTGTCGACGCCGGCGCGCTCGAGGGGATGCGCGGATCATGGCGCTGGCCGGCAAGCGGCCCGCCCGATGTCTCGGCGCCGACCGTTCAGGCAGGGCCGATCACGGCGGCCAGCACTCGGGCGAGCGAGGCGTTGCTCCCAGGCATCCCACGACATGACGACCGAGGTGCGAGAGCACGTCCCGCGCGATCTCCGCCGCCGCGCTGCTCGTGGTCGTGACCGGGGATGCTGGCCGCTGTTCGGGGCCTCGCGCCGCCGCTGCCGCCGCGGCGGACTGCGTCGGCGCGCTCTCCGGAGCGGGCGTGCTCCGCGCAGCGCCCTCCTCGCCGCTCACGGTCGTCTTCGGTCGGACGAACAGATCGCGGACACGGGCGAACCCCGTCTTGAGCCAGTCCGCGAGCCTGCGGAAGAACCGCGCGATGACGCCTCCGCCTTTGCGCGACGCTTCCCGCTGCGCGGGCGCGGCGTCGCGTTGGCCCATCCACTTGCTGACGTTCTGCACGACCCATTCGAGCGCCTCTCTCGCCGCCCGCTTGCAGGCTTCGAGATCGAGCGGCTCCTCTGTTGCGGCTTCGATCGGTGGGGCAGAGGGCGTTGACAGCGCCCTGGAGAGCGCTTCGCGAAACTGTGCGTCGTCGGGATCTCGCAGCGCAAAGGGAGCTTGGCTCTCCGGGGCATGCGCCGCGTTCCCGCTTCGCTGGAAGAGCGACTCGTGAGGCCGAGCACCGTTCGAGAAAGGGAGCGCCGCGAGCACCATGCCCAACCCTACCTCATGCCCAACTGCTTCGCCCGTCTTGGCGCAGAGCTCGCCAAGGCGCGCGCCGTGAGCGCAGAAGGAGGTGAAGGCCCGAGGCCCGCCCCGAACGCGGCACGAACTGCGGCTCGCTGTACGCGGTCCGACGGAGGCGACGGAGGCCCACTTTACGCCGGCGTAAAGTGGGGTGCCTGCGGCCGAAATCGTCCGCCATTTCGAGCAGATGAAGCGCCACTCAGCGCGAGCGCCACCGACGAGAGCCCACCGCGGTGGGTGATGTGGCGAGGGGTCGCCGAGCTCGTCCGACGGCACGCGTTCGCTCGTCGTCGCCGATAAACGGGCACCGACGGTCCTATCCCTCGGGCATGAGCGACACCCCTGCACATGAGCCGACGACCACCACGAATTCATCGCTGAGCGCCGAGCCCGCCGCCGGCCCGCCGGACGACGGGGACGCCAACCCGTCGAAGGATGCTGCACAGACCTTGGTGAAGGTTGTCGTCGGAACCATCGCGGGCATGCTGGCCAAGCAGCTCGATCCCAGGGACACGGTGGACGAGCTCTGGAAGCGGCTGGACCAGCTCGCGGGCACCGCGCAGCAGCGGCCGGTGGCAGAGCCCCCGCCGGTCCCCCCGCCGGCCTTCACGTGGGACTGGGGCGTCACCGAGCGGCCGACGCAGATCACGTACGACTTCTGCTACCGCTTGCGGTGGCAGTCGACGCCCAAGGCGCAGAAGGAGCTCGTGCCGTCGGCGTCGAGCCGCAGCCAGTATCTGCGCATCGCGAACATGATCCCCGCGGCGTGGGGTCGCCGGCTCGACGAGCAAGGCGTGTTCTTCGAGAGGCTGCGCTGGATCGCGGCGCCGAACGATTTCATCGCGAGGTCGGATCGGTACGCGCGCGTGCTCGCTGGCGAGCATCCGGCCGATCTGGTGAGGCGGAAGAAGTCGGGGCAGCAGCAGGCAACGGGAGCCGTCGATGCGCCGAAGGATGGGGTCACCGAGGAGGACTTCGTGCGGATCGAGGCGATGCTGAAGGAGATGACGGGTCAGGAGCTCCGGCTGCCCCGCGACCAGAAGCCGGTGACGGCGGAAGAGCCCAAGAACACGGGTGGCCCGAGAGCGCGACGAAGCCGGCGCAAAGGGCCCGGGGCGAAGGGGTCGCGTCGTCGGGGACGATGAATGCCCCTGGCGACCGAAGACGGGTACAGCGCGATCGGCCAACAAGACGCCCTATCTCGCCCTCAGCGGGCCCTTCGAGACAACCACGCTCGACGCTCGGAGCAGCCGGCCGCCGGCCATGTAGCCCGGGAGCACCTCGCGCAGCACGGTGCCCGCCGGCTCGGGCGACTCGACGTGCTCGACCGCCGCGTGCCTGCTGGGATCGAAGAGCTGCCCCACCGTGGGCACGCGCTCGACGCCGCTGCGGGCGAGGGCCTCGTCGAGCTGCCCCT
>Ga0224495_10001601_pt1 | contig 15769 bp, 12 predicted proteins | sample SF_Jul11_sed_USG_FD_168128 | JGI IMG/M metagenome (GOLD analysis project Ga0224495, IMG submission 168128) | Sediment microbial communities from San Francisco Bay, California, United States - SF_Jul11_sed_USGS_4_1 | ecosystem: Environmental > Aquatic > Marine > Sediment | place: USA: California... | reverse complement strand
ATGAAAGCACGGTGACATAATAACGGTCTGGGATTTTCAGCTCAGCGCTATTTGAAGGACTTTCGCCATCGTCGGTCCTTGTTGTTTCCATTGCTATGGTATTATCGTTTTTCTTGATGCTCATGTTGCCATTGGAATTGGCGTTAGATTGTATTGATTTGTTTTCGGAAAAGTGTTATTTTATTATTAACTATTCCACAATGCCTTGATCTTGTCTTATAAAATTTTCAGATAAATGCTTGTCGCGGTGGGATGTAATACTGACGCATCAAGTAGGATTTCGGAAGACTGGACTTTTGCTCTCCGTAGACGGTAGTGGAGTTAGTTTTGTTATAGGTGGTATCGGCAATATCGGTTTGATTTGGCAAAGGTTTATCTATCTTGACTGGTGCACAGGAGGTGAAAAGTGAAACACAAACCAATCACAGTTTCTTGACCATCACATTAATAGAAAAGGAGATAGGTAGATGAAAAAAAGGCTTGTCCCTATTTATTCAGTTTTGGCTGCTGTAATTATTCTGCTTGCGTTTCTGACCCCGAGCTGTGTACCGACAGAAAAAGGCACAATTGAGGTTAAAGCTACCCTTTGTGGTGCTGCCTGGGAAGGGCTGGTGAACTATACGCTAACACCAGCATCAGGGTGGTCCATTAACGGTACGTGCGCTCCCCGCAACTTCATTGCGGCCGTTTCTTCCTGGACCTGCGGCAACGTCTCCGGTGGTCCCTACGGGGCGTACCTTGTTGGCATCGACCCTCCATCGGCTCAGACGGTGGCCGCGAATGGGACGACCACCTTTACTTTAAACTTCGAGTTAGGGCAAGATGCCAGCATTGAGTTTACAAATTGGACCATAAACGGAGTGCCTGTTCCTGTTGGGTCCTTCGAAATCTATCAGGTGTCCCCATGTGATATCATCGATGCCCACTTCCACCAGAAGGTGAACGGTTGCGCAGGACACAACGCCACGGTAAATGAGACGTCTTCTTTGGGGCTTATGTACGCGGACGGACCTACTGAAACAGTGAACATCACCATTGCTAACGACTGGTGTGCGCTGAACAAGACACCCGAACCCCTAGATAAATTCAGTCAGCTGTTTTTTGTGGAGGACTATGAGACTCCGATTCCGCCAGGCACCGGGGGCCCTATTACAAAAGGGGTTGGGATCGCAGTGCACGTCAAGACAAGTTGGCTACTGGAGAAACAGGAGGAATATACAAAGACAATCAACTGGCTAGGTTTCTCGGAATGTGAGCCGGACCAATGTGTCCTACTCGACCTTACCCTTCTGCAGCCAGGTTCATATCTATTCTGGGCTATTGCCTGGGCCGAAGTTGCGCTGGTGGGTGACGTAAACCCGGCAAACAACCTAACAGGCTATAGTGACCCCATATACTTAAATGTGACTGTGCCACAGCCGTAGGTTGACCATAGGGACGGGGATCGTTACGGTCGAGGCAAAAAGATGGGGTCGAGGAGTCGGCTCCTCGACTCCATTACGTCCAGTCAGGTATTATCCTTGTTACCAGGAACAAGAGGGCGAGTGGCGGTTGGCGTTGCGTGAGCGACTCTTCCTGTTGTAAGTGCTTGCCGTTTTTATCGCTGTGGTACTATTATTTGCTCCGTCAGCTTGGAATCATATCTGAAAATTTGGCGTAAAACTGTTTGGGACGCCCTGAGACATAATGGGACTGTACGAACAAAACGGGGTTTTGGCGATTGACACAAAGGTTCTGTTTGGTACGTAATGGGACTCTTTGGGACATCTGCCCTAGAATTACGAAACCGCTGCTCTATTGTCGGAATTGTCGGGCGACAAAGGAGGATTTTGGTGTGTTTGCCTAATTCTGCCCCAAAACAAAGCTGAAATATGGCCCATCGTTGTGACCATGTCGGCTAAAACACGCACTCTGAACGGCAAAAGTTCTATGCTATTGTGTCCCCACAAACCCGATGTTTGTGCAATAGTAGGTAAATACAATTCTATGGAGAGCCCCCCTTTTGTTTTGGCTTGTCGGCGCCAGCATATACCTAGATGTCCAATTAGGCGCCAGAATCGCCCAAGATAACCCCTAGGCCCGCTCATCAGAGCATGTACTCGTCTCCGCCTTGTTTGTCCGTGCCTTTCCTCCAAGTTCAGCTGGTGATAGAATCAATTCAAGAGGGGTATAAATGAGAAGGCTAATCCTTGCGTTTGCTCTGGTACTGCTAGTACTGGTACTGGTGTGGCCACATACGTCCACTGGACAGGTGACGGTTAAACCGAGTTCGTTGAAGGATAGCTATTTCCCGCTGCTAGGGAACGAAGGTTACGATGCTTTGCATTATCATCTCGATATTACCCCTGATTTTGATGCAGAAACGCTGGATGCAACAGTTGAGATTAAGATGCAAGCGACGCAAAATCTCACCGAATTTAATTTGGATTTTTGGGGATATACGATCACGGATGTAACAATTAACGGGCAGTTGGTCAAGTACGGGCGCGATCAGGGCGAGTTGATGATCATTCCAAATGATCCGATTGCGATAGGGGACACGTTCGAGGTAGCTGTTGCATATAATGGCAAACCACGAAAAGGGATTCCCGAGAATATACTTTATGGTTATCCAGAGTTCCTGGGATCGGCCGGCTGGGTATTTTATGCAGGCGGATCCTTTGTGACGAGTGAGCCGCGTGGCGCGTCATTCTGGTATCCTGTGAATGATCATCCAAAAGATAAGGCAACGTATAGCTTTTCGATCACCGTGCCAGAGCCATATATAGTGGCGACCAGTGGCGACCTCATCGAAGTGATTAATGACAATGGAATGCTGACCTATAAATCGGTGTTGAATGACCTAACAGCAAGCTATCTTGTGACAGTCCATACAGGTGACCTGATACTAGATGAAACAAGAAAAGAAGGACAAGTACCGATTCGGAATTATTTTGCAGGTCGGCATTTTAACCGAGCAAGACCCATATTTGAAGATACATCAGAGATGATCACGTTCTATGAAGGTATTATTGGGGAATACCCTTTTCATTTATATGGTAGTGTGGTCGTAGATTTTGATCTGCCATATGCGCTTGAAACACAGACTTTATCTACTTATGGCACACGGATTTTAGAGGATTCCGTGAATTCTGTAGAGACTGATATCAGGCTGGCACATGAATTGGTGCATCAGTGGTTTGGTAATAGCGTGAGTCTTGCGCGCTGGCAAGACATCTGGTTGAATGAAGGCTTTGCAACGTATCTATCGCTCATGTGGGTCACTGAGATTTATGGAGAGGATGTTATGCAAAGCATATTGAATGATTGGTATGATCGTATTTCCGATCCTGATTTTATGAATACGGCTCCGGATAACATTGGTGATCCGAACGCCAAGAACTTATTTCACGACGCAGTATATTTGCGTGGCGCCTTGACACTTCATGCCTTGCGTCAGCGTGTGGGTGATGACCTGTTTTTTGAGATGATCCGCACATATTTTGAACGTTTCAAAGATAGTAATGCAACTGTTGACGATTTTGTTGCGCTAGCGAACGAAGTCAGTGGCGAGGATTTGACTGATTTGTTTGATGTGTGGCTGTATCAGAAGGTTGTGCCACAAATCGAAGGGTTCCCCCTTGGGGATGATGCGTCATAATTTCTTGGTTGAGCCGAGATTAGGGAGCATATATGACTTCAAAAACACCTATGGCGTAAATTTGGCGTAAAACTGTTTGGGACGCCCTGAGACACAACGGGACTCGACGAACAAAACGGGGTTTTGGCGATTGACACAAAGGTTCTATTTTGTACGTAAAGGGACATAGTGGGACAACTGGCCTGGTATTACGAAACCGCTGCTCTACCCCTGAGCTACGCTGGCATAGAAGTTAAATTCTAGCCTTTACACGAGCTCATGTCTACTTTCTGTTTTCTTTCGCCTGCAACCTTTGGCTTAACACCTCTTAATAGCATGAGGATTTTGAAGGTGTGGCGTAAGTCGTGACTGCGGACACCTTGCAAACTCCCTCTTGTTGGCATCCCTGCAGCAAAAGAAAACTATGGCACCACGCCGAACGCCTGACCATAGCCCTAGTACCCTTCAGTTCTCAGCCGTTGACATCGCACCGCCGGTAGGTTTTCCGTCCCACTGCGACCACAGTGCTCTCAGACCGGGGTCCAACCGTCTAGAAGCGCAGGCCCGTACAGACCGGGGGGTCTTCTCGAAAATTAGCGCAAATGACGATATAAGAGTGGTTACCACTCATGGTGATGCTGGTCGACGTAGCGCTGACATTGGCAATGGTATCCAAATCGCCGCTCCATTTGAAAAACTTATAACCGCGAGCTGGTGTTGCCACGAGATTGACCACCGTCCCGGCGTCATATGTGCGGGTCCCCTCTCCTGGGATGACTACTGAGCCGCCAGGTGTGCTCAAGATGGCCAGCATGTACTGGACAGGCAAGTCTGCCTCAAAGTTGGCCATTATTGAATAGTTCCCCTTCATGGTGATGCTGGTAACGGCCCTGTTGACATTGCTGATGGTGCTCACATTGCCAGTCCAGTAGACAAAACGATACCCGGCCAGTGGCTTCGCCACTAGGTTGATAACTGTTCGTCCGTAATACGCAAAGCTCCCTGCCCCAGGTGTGGTTACATTACCTCCAGTGGTGCTGGCGATGGTGAGAATATAAATAGGTGAAGCAGGCATTTCATCGGAGGGTACCGTCCCACCAATTAACGCCGGCGCAGCCAGAAGCACTACAGTAATCAAAACGGTGCCAAGTCTTATCATGTATAGGAAGCCTTGTGGGACTATTGTAGCACTAGCGAAGCAAGCATCGATAGCTTGCAGCGTCCAAAAGATGTTATTGAGCAAAGCCGCCACGAAACGCCGCAACCGTTATCACTCCCACGCGCAAACCGAAGCCAGAATCTTGGCGTCAGATTGGCGCAAAAACATTCGGGACGCGCTGGGACATAATGGGACTCTACGAACAAAACGGGATTTTGGCCATTGGTATGAAGGCTCGAATCTAGGCGTGAAGGGAATCATGGGACATTTGATTCAAAATTAGGAGTCATACCACACTATGAATGAGACTGTAAGAGGCTACGCCAGTCTCCTATTATTGTGGTAGTTTCACCATAGAAGGAGCTATAATGTATTGCTGAACATGAATATGCCTTGACCCACGTTCGCTGCATGTCCTGAAGCTGATGCTGAATGCGAGGAGGAGAAAAAGAATGCCATTCAAAGATTTGAGAGAGTTCATTGCCAAGCTAGAGGAAGAGGGTGAAGCCATCAAAATCGAGGAAGAGGTTGATTGGAATCTCGAGGCCTCCGCTATTCTTCGGAGGTCGGCAGAGGAGGGGTTGCCGGCACCATTTTTCCAGAAAATCAAGGGGTATCCGAAGGGATACAGTCTATTTGGCAACAGTGCGAATAGCTTCAGACGGATGGCAATTAGCATGGACCTGAAACCGGACACGCACCCCAGAGAATTGATAGAGGAGTACACACGAAGAAGACAGAAGCAAATAAGACCCGTGCTGGTGACTAGCGGTCCCTGCAAGGAGAATGTTCATACGGGTAACGACGTTGACCTACTCGAGTTCCCTGTTCCCATGCAGCACGAGGGCGATGGCGGACGCTATATCGGCACATGGCATGTCACCATCACGAAGGATCCAGATTCTGGTTGGGTGAACTGGGGAATGTATCGGCACATGGTGCAGAGCAAGGATGCTGTGGGCATATTACTGGCTTCGCTGGCCAAACACCTCGCGATCATACGTGATCGCAGTTATCTGCCTAAGAACAAAGCGATGGAAGTTGCCATTGCTATAGGGGTTGAGCCAATATCGGCTATGTGTGCGGCCAGCCCCTTGCCGGTCGGAGTTTCCGAGGTTGATATAGTAGGAGGTATCAGAGGAGAGCCTGTCGAGCTGGTGAAGTGCGAAACCGTGGACCTTGCAGTCCCTGCAACGGCTGAAATAGTCATAGAGGGAGAATTGAGGCCTGGTGACACGATGGACGAAGGCCCGTTCGGAGAATTCACCGGCTACATGGGAGGACTAAGAGAGCCGAGACCTGTAATAAGAGTAAAAGCGGTTACACACCGGAACGATCCGATACTGGCCTGCAGTTGCTGCGGTATCCCTGTTGATGATAACGCTGTTTTCTCCATGACAAAAGCGGCTGAAATTCTGGAGCTGATGAGAGAACAGGGAAAGCCAGTGACCGGCGTCTTTGTGCCTCTGGTTACTACACACATGTTGGCCATCGTGGCAGTCAGCAAAGCCCATTATCCGGGTGTAGCTGAGGATATCGCCCACCTAATTTGGGCTTCAGGCAGTATCGGTCACGAGACACCGTATATCGTGATTGTCGACGACGACGTAGATCCCTTCAATTTGAACGAGGTATCTCACGCCCTGATAACCAAATGCCATCCGACGCGAGGAATAGTGAGACTGGAACACTCGCCGGTAATAAGTATTGTCCCCTGGTTGAATAAGCAGGAACGAAAAGCTAGATTAGGTGCCAGGGCCTACTTCGATTGTACCTGGCCTTTGGATTGGGATCCGGCCGACGTGCCAAAACGGATTTCTTTCAGACAATCGTACCCTGACAAGGTCCAACAAAAAGCCCTCGGCATATGGCGCAAACACGGATACGGTGAGAAGGCATGACTGTATTGATAGTTGGGATTACTGGCGCATCTGGAGCAATATACGGCATTAGACTGCTTGAAGTGCTTTCCTCCATTAGTAATGTAGAAACGCACCTTATGGTGTCGGAGGCTGCCGAAGCGATAATCAAATATGAAACTGGTAGAAGCATAGAAGATGTAAGAGCATTAGCCAGCTTTTCATACGATATCAGGGACATAGGAGCTCAAATTGCCAGTGGCTCATTCAAGACAGACGGTATGATAGTTGCTCCCTGCACGATGAAGACAATGTCAGCAATAGCCAACTCGTACAGCGAAAATCTCCTAATCCGGGTCGGCGACGTTACTCTTAAAGAAAGAAGACGATTGCTTCTAATGGTCAGAGAAACGCCACTGCATATAGGTCACCTGAGGAATATGGAGAGATTGTGTGAGATGGGAGCCACCATTATGCCGCCAGTTCCTGCTTTCTACCACAAGCCGCAGACAATTCAAGATATCGTTGACCATACAGTGGGCAAGATGCTGGATATATTCGGCATAGAGCACAGTCTTTTCCAGAGATGGTCAGGCATTGCCAAACAAGACTAAAACTTGAGCACATATTAGCTGACGATACAGTATGGTTGAATTTGAACTGACCAAGGGGGAAGGCAGAGCCAGCGTTAATGTCACAGTAAATAGCATGGGCAGCGACCTGGTGGTACGCATTTACAACCAAAACGCCCACATAGGGGCTGTGGCCATAGGAGATTACGACTATGAACACGAAAGAGCTTCTGTATCGGTAATTACCAGGCTGGGACATAAGGACGATGCCTTGGCCCGGGAAGCTGCTTATTTGCTGAGCAAATCTATTAGAAGGCCTGTCTGTGTCGTTGCTGGTGTTCATCTCGACAATATCACTAGGGAAGAAATAGATCAGATTCTGGCGAACACCAGGACTGCAATAAGTGAAATTATTAACGTATGTAGTCAACAGGAGCGCGCCAATTAGACCTTCAAGAACGACGGATACTGACCTCTTTCAGAATCCTAGGGCGGAGGTGTGAACTGTGTGTAAAGCATATCAGATGTATATAAACGGACAATGGCTTGATGCTATTGATGGCAAAACTTTTGATGACTACAATCCTTATAACGGTGAGGTTTACGCCAAGCTACCTTCCGGCAAAAGGGGAGACGCCAGAAAAGCGTGTGACGCTGCCGCGGCCGCCTTCCCTGATTGGTCACACACGCCACCGGCGGAAAGACAGAGATTCTTTCTGAGAGCTGCCGATATCCTTGAGAGAAGACAGCAAGAGATTGTTAATATCGTCACCCAGGAGACCGGTGGTACTTTTGGCTGGGGCATGTTTCAGACCAGCTTTGTTCCCGGCCTGCTGCGGGAAGCCGCTGCTCAGGTACACGCTGTGAGCGGCGAGATCATACCAGCCGACCTTCCGGGAGCCTTGTTTATGGCCATACGCCAGCCGGTAGGCGTGGTGGCAGGGATTGCGCCCTGGAACGCTCCGCTGATCCTCTCCTTGAGGGCGGTAGCTTTGCCAATGGCTTGTGGCAATACCACCGTGCTAAAGCCCTCAGCAGAGGCTCCTGTCAGCGGGGGCATCGTTTTTGCTGAGGTCTTCGAGGAAGCTGGCTTCCCCAGGGGTGTGTTCAACGTGGTAACCAACGGGCCTGGCTTTAGTGAGGAGGTGGGGGATGAGCTAATCGAGCACCCCAAGGTGCGACGACTCAGCTTTACGGGTTCAACGGAGGTAGGCAGGCAGATTGCCGAGAAAGCAGCACGGCATCTCAAAAAAGTGACTCTGGAGCTGGGTGGCAACGACCCGCTGATAATTCTGAAAGATGCTGACGTTGACTATGCGGTCAATGCGGCTACATTCGGCCGCTTCAATCACCAGGGCCAAGTATGTATGTCCTCCAAACGCATTATTGTAGAGAAACCGCTAGCTAGTCAATTTACTGAGAAGTTCGTCGAAAAAGTCCGCAGACTAAAGGTGGGAGACCCTCAAGAGCGGGATACCGTTATCGGACCGCTCATCAATCAGAAACAGGTTGATAAGCTTCACAAACAGGTAGAGGAGGCAATTAAACAGGGCGGCAGAGTTGTCTGCGGCGGCAAATATGACGGGCGCTGCTACTACCCGACTGTGCTGACCAATGTTACTCCGGATATGAATATCGCCCGTGAGGAGACCTTTGGACCGGTAGCACCGATAATAATTGTCGAAGATGCTGATGAAGCAGTCCGCGTGGCCAACGATAGCCGTTTCGGGCTTTCAGCCGGGGTCATTACAAGCAATTTTCAGAAGGGGCTGGACATAGCCGAGAGGCTGGAGTCGGGCATGGTGCATATTAACGACTCCACCATTCATGATGAGCCCCAGGTACCGTTTGGAGGGATGAAGGAAAGCGGCTACGGGCGGCATGGCGGACGGGCTGCCATCGAAGAGTTTACCGAACTCCGCTGGATAACCATACAAAGGACTCCAAGGCAGTACCCTTTCTAAGAATACAGAAGTACGGAAGGAGCTAGCAGGAATGGCCAAGGAGATTATTCTTTACAACCTGAGGGAGGATGTCAAAGAGCAGGACTATGTGAAGTGGTGTGAAGACTACAAAGGGCCGCTGCTGATCGGGCTGCCCGGATCGAAAAGTTTTACACTCCTCAAAATGATGGGGGGAGCCCAGGGAAATGGCCAGAAAGTCATACCACCAAGTCCGGCGAAACCCCCGTTCAACTACATTGGCATTCTGGATGCGACCAGCCCTGAGGAATGGGGAAAGTCCAGGGAGAGCAAAGCCTTCAAAGAATTTTTTTCCCAATGGTCAGGCAAATGGGCCGCCGATTTTTATATACTTGGGGGTATTGAACTTTATCATGGGGAAAGCGCTCAAGGTAGGTCATAGGCGCCAGGCAATGAATTCGATTCCGCCTTTGGTGATCCGGCTCAGAAGACGCACAAAGGCAAGGAGCAAAGATTGCCGCGCCTCTTGTTAGGGTTGCCAAATGCCGTCCCGGCTCCCTTATTCCAGGTCTACGTCTGACTCAGATCCTGCGGACGGCAAAATGGAGAACCCGATGAACAGTTGCTACCGGCATTCTACATCATGATAGCGGTGGAATTCGTCGATGAAAATACTCATATAATGTGTCACTATGGCTTTGAGTTCCTGAAAAGAATGAGCTATTATTTTACAGAAGACGAGGCGTAAGAAGGAAACCTTGGAGAATGTTTCATGAAAGGGATCATTAGCACATCAATGGAGTTTTAGCTGTGCCGCTGATGGCCGAGGGCGGTAAATATACACCAGCTTGACCTGAATTTGGAAAACGTGAGGCGAAGAAAGCCCAAAAGGAGGAATAATGGCACGCGCTAAGAAACAGGTTTGCTCCAAGCCAACGTACGGCGTAAAGGTCGAAAGGAATGTCTATGTTCCAGCTCGTGATGGAGTGCGGCTGGCGGTTGATATTTACCGCCCGGACGCACCCGGCAAGTTCCCGGCCTTGCTTGCTTTGTCTCCCTACGGCAAGGACGTACAAACATTTGACACGCCTCCGCAACCGTTCGGAAAATCGGTTTTTGAAGCATCGATAGAAGCTGGCAACCCCGACTTTTACGTGCCCCGGGGCTACATTTACGTGATAGGAGACTTGAGAGGCACAGGCTACTCTGAGGGTGAATATGAAGGCCTCTTTTCTAGCAAGGAAGGAGAAGACGGTGCCGATATTGTAGAGTGGTTGGCGCGGCAGTCCTGGTGCAATGGCAAAATCGGGATGGCGGGTATCTGCTATTTTGCCACAATCCAGCTTTTTGTGGCCGCCGAACAGCCGCCACATCTGAAAGCAATCTGTCCCTGGGAGATATTTGCCGACGACCTATATAACCACGGTTTGTACGAAGGCGGAGTTCTGAATATATTTCTCTACGGCCTGTACACCGGCACGTATCCCGCACGGTGCGGTTATGCCCCCAAGAATGTTGTATCCGCTATGATAAAGAACACACCTCCCCAAAAGCTGGAACGGCTGGTAGAGAAAGCCCTGAGTAATCCGGATTTAAGACAATACCCTTACCTCTATCACTTGCTCAAGTATCCGGAGAAAAATCCTATCCTGTTCGACTTCATGCTGAATCCCCTTGATGGGCCATATTACCGGGAGAGGTCAGTCTGCAACAGGGTTAGCAAGATAAAAGTTCCCGCTTATGTGGGAGGGCCTCTATTCAGCTTCTTCTCCCAACCACAGATTAATATCTATAACACGCTGAAAGTCCCCAAGAAATTCTTACTGTATTCTAATATGGGGACCCGCCCGTGGAAGGCGCAACACGAAGAGGTCTTGCGATGGTACGATTACTGGCTCAAGGGTATCGATACGGGTATAATGGATGAGCCACCGGTAAGATACTATACTGCGGTGGACAACAAATGGTCCAAGGCCAACGCGTGGCCAATTGAAAGTACTGTCTGGACGAAGTTCTATCTCAACAGCCTGGAGAGTCTGTCACCGGAGCCGGATTATTACAACGATGTTCCAGATTGTTTTATCCAGCAGCCCCTTTATGTATCGGAGGAAAGAGCCCGTGTTACGTATCTGACTCCGCCCCTGGCCGAAGACCTGCAGGTAACCGGCCCCCCGAGGATAAGCTTTTACGCTGCCATAGATGCAGACGACACAAACTTCAGAATAGACGTAAGAGACGAACCTTCGGATGACAGCAGCATACTACCGTTGTCTGTGGGCTGGCTCAAAGCCTCTTTCAAGGCCCTCGATAAGAAGAAGACAACGCCCTGGGAAATCGCACACGACTTTACAAAATCAGTTCCCGTGAAACCCGGGGAGATAAACGAATACGTCGCTCAGCTGCGCCCGATTTCATACACGTTTAAGGCAGGCCACCGCATCAAGTTGGAGATATCTAGCATCGATATCCCTACCGACCCCGAAACATATGATGTAATGTGGCACGTCTGCAACAGCAAACCGACACTCCATAAAATCTACCGCGATGGTAAACATCCTTCCCACTTGCTGTTGCCAGTCATTCCAAAAGAGTAGTCTATCGCCGGCGCTGGTACTGCAATTTATCCTGCAAAAGGGTATTCTCGGTGCCAGTGCTGTCTTTTCAGATAAAACACACGGTCTAAGGTTGTATCCAAAACAATTTGGGAATGTTGGGTTGTGACCATGCTACATTAAACACGCACTGTGAACGGCAAGAGTTCTCAATCATTGTGTCCCCGCAATGCCGATTGACTCCCGTCCCTCATCGGCTGCTCTTCATCAACCCGCTTTTAGGCTGTCAAACTCGGACTTGAAGCGCTGATGTGCCAGGGCGGCGCTATGAGAGCTCACTTAGAAAGTAACTTGCGCTTAAGATACTGTAGGCCGCGGAGAGCGTGAACTGCTAATGTGGCCGTGACAAACCGGGGTATCAATAACCACAAAGGATTTACTCCCAAGGCCAGGAATAGGGCAGGTTCTTCGACTATACTGTGATTGACGCCAATAGAAATCTGAAGATGTTCGAGTTCTTCCTTTGTTAAATTTTCCTTCTTGGCTTCTTCCATAATAACGGCGCTCCCATATAGCAGGCCAAAACCAGCGCCCGTTACCCACATCGTTGCTGCTCGATCGGACAGTCCAAGGATTTTCATCAACGGCCTGAAAAACCTAACCAAATATTTGATCCATCCTAAAGATTCCAACGCATGGAGCGCCATCATAACCAGCATGATGATTATGAGAATCCTGCCAATTAAACGCAGTGTGTCAATAGCCCAGGTCTTCAGGATCTCAATAAACGGAGTCTGAGTCGCAAGGCTGACTGGCAAACTGACGCTCTGGCTAGTATTAGCGAAAAACTGGGAGACGACGAACACACACAAGATAGCTGCGCCAATACGAACCAAGGTTGCTTTGATGAAATTCAACCCCGATCTATGTTGAACTATGCCTTCGACAATGAGCATGTGAGCAGTGGTCATGAACAAGGCGATCAAGATGATTTGCGCAATGGTAAACGGAAGTACCACCATAATGGCAATCCCCGCGTAAAAGCTTACCGTCATCGCCACGATAATAGGCAACGCCGCTGCAGCAGGCAGATTGATCACGTTCATTAGCGGATGTAGCAAGAAATCCAGTTGACTCAGCCAACCGGTCCACTGGAGAAGAACCGCAACAAAGGACACAGGAATGATGATCTTGCATATCCAGACAAAACTACCCCACCCTTTTCTTATTCCTGCGCGGAGGCCTATTTTCAGTTGAGCCCGCAATTCAGACATCTTGTCAAAAAGAGTCACCCAGCAGTCTTTGCAGATCCGTGTTTCTGACCTTGAAACCAAGATTCCGGAACCATTGTTTCATCGCGTCCAGGGCCGCGCGTTCTGGACTCCCCTTGGTCTCGGAACTGGCGACATTCAGCCCTCTGGCTGCGCTGGCATAGAAGCCGAATTTTAGCCCCTACTCAAGCTTATGTCTACTCTTCGGCTTCTCGGAGACGACATCTGGATCAGCACGGAACATGGTAATTAGCACTGCCCAAACTCTTGCTCAAAGAAAAAGCGAGGAGTTGCCCTCGCCCTTGGCCTTCGCCTCTGAAACAACACGTCGGGCTTTCCTCCCCCAAGCTGCACGTGGGGATGTCTAACCTTCACATGCTGCCCAGAATCATCGCGAGGCAAATGAGAGATCCCATACCCATCATACACACAAGGGTCAAAACGTAGGCCAGCCTCGGGCCGGGACGGGCTACGAAAAGCCCCGCGCAGGCCAAACCCACGCCGACAAAAGCCAGATCCAGGTACAGATAGATTGCGCTGAATTCGCCCGTAAAGTACGCAGCCAGGCTCAGAGCATACGCAACGAGCAAGCAGATAGCTGTAAACTGTGCAGTCCGCTTTAATCCATAGCGCTTCGGCAGAGTCTGCACGCGAGTAACCTTATCCTGTGGGAAATCACGGATATCTATCATCCCTCGCCCTCCAAACATGGCGAAAAAGAACATCCCGGCCAGAAGCCCTAATCCTAGGCTCAGTCGGCCCGTCACGCCTCCCATAATCGCATATAGGCCTTGCAGCAAGCCCAGAGTAAATGCACGAACTAGAGGACGCTCAAAAAGGTGCAGTGCCAAGCCCGTGACGACAGCTAAAATTATGCCCCATGGCAGCAAAGCCCACGGAGCAATCAGAAGCGTCACAACGAAGCTAATGGCGATGAAAGATACTGAGAAGGCGAGCCCTGTCGTTGGAGGCAAGGAGCCATCCGCCAGAGGATTGTGACGCATCTCAGCCCGAGGTCCCTCTGAATCCAAGTCACGATCGGCATAGAAGTCCAGAGAGAAGCCACCCACAGCCAGACACCAACCTGCCAAGGCCATCAATAGTGTCTTTGTCGTCCCGGCATCGGCAGCGAAGGCTGTCGCGCCAGTAATCATAGCCACCATTACGGTCCGATTAAGACGCAGCAGCCAGAAGAAGGCCAGCGGTTTGGAAAATTGCGCTTTACGTTCAGTCACATCGCTTCCCTCAAGGCAATGGCAAGGCAGCACCACGTAGAGCAGCCTCACAAGTGAGTACAAGCACGGATGATTTGCAGGTGTTGCTCTCAGCTTTCAGACCAGCAATTGCACAACCCGCTGTACTGTTCACTTCACAGGATTATCGCCACTGGACAACTATGGATTCCCTTCGGAACAGACGAACCGCGGCCCGCAACGTTACAAAATCCGCGATGCCAATTGCCAGCGCCAGCAAAAGAATCAGCAAAGGCGTGAACCACACAACCCCGGTGATCTGAATGCCAATGAGGGCAAACACGGGCAAGATGATGAGGAGAGCTGTGTTCTGCGCTCCCCGGGGGTCTTTCGCCCGTGCAGAACCAGCAACCCCAAGCATGAAGCTCAGAATCGCCACCGCAGGGGTGAGGAGGAACAGGGTAAGAAACCATCTGGCAGTGACCACGTATCCGATTAGGTGTCCCCAGCCCAGCGCCAATGCTACCAGCAAGAAGACCCCGCCCGATAGCCAGGTCATCAGCAATGCCGGTATTGCCCCCGCCAGCGCCTTACCCAATAGGAGCTCCCAGGTTTTGACGGGTGTCGCCAGGAGAGCTTCCAGACTACCAGATAGCTTCTCGTCAACAATGCTGAAGGTCGCCACACTGATTGCAATCATGGTCGGGATCAGCAGCAAGAAGAAATTGAATTGACTGAGCAGGAGCACAAGAAGCTGTTCCTGACCTGGCAGCTGAATTACCCCGGGCATCGCCTCGACAAGTTTTTGCAGGGCAGTCTGGAACACTGAAGCGGCCAGCATACTCTCCCCGGCGAATCTGAAGGCCAGCCAGATATAGAGTATGCCCTGCCCTACAACCAGAAACGGAAGAAGAGTTACGACCAAAGCGCTGTTGAGGTCGGTAAACAGTAGTACCCACTCCTTCAGTAGAATGGTCCGAATGCGCCTACGACTCATTTCCACTCTCCTCACGGATCAGTTTCAAATAGACGTCTTCAAGTGGATACTGTTTTTCAGAAACGCCAATCACTCTGCCTCCTGCTTCCACAATTGCCTTCACCAGCTCAGGGCGGTTGCGCTCCAGGTCGGTCAGTTCCAAGATAAGCTGACTTCCTTCCCCGCGGGCTTCCTGGACAAACGGGAGACTCTTTACCACCTCCATCACTTTTGCATCTGAAGCTTCTAGCTGCACTATTATCTGGCGGCGGAAGAAGCGCCGGCGCAGTTGCTCCGGGGTATCCAGAGCCAGAAGTCTGGTATGAATCACAGCAATACGGCTGCAGAGCATTTCCGCCTCATTAAGATTATGGGTAGAGAGAAAGACAGTGCGTCCTTCTTCACGCAGGGTGCGAATCAGTTGACGCACTTCTCCTGCTGCTTCGGGATCCAGTCCAGCAGTGGGTTCATCCAGAAATAACACCTTCGGCTCATGCACCAGAGCCCGGGCCAGCGCCAGCCTTTGCTTCATTCCCTTTGAGAATGTGCCCGCTTTACTATCGCGTCGCTCCCACAGTCCCATGAGTTTGAGGTATTTCTCTACCTGAGACTGCGACTCAACGGATGGATAGAAACTGGCAAAATA
>Ga0224495_10001600_pt1 | contig 15774 bp, 12 predicted proteins | sample SF_Jul11_sed_USG_FD_168128 | JGI IMG/M metagenome (GOLD analysis project Ga0224495, IMG submission 168128) | Sediment microbial communities from San Francisco Bay, California, United States - SF_Jul11_sed_USGS_4_1 | ecosystem: Environmental > Aquatic > Marine > Sediment | place: USA: California... | reverse complement strand
TCACCCCCAGCACATCCCAGCCCTGCTCCCGCAACAGATGCGCCGTGACAGAACTGTCCACACCGCCACTCATCATCACCGCAATCTGCCGCGATGAATCATTCTTCGGCGCCCACGGAGCAATATTTGACGAAACCAATTCGAGTTTGTAGTTATCCATATTCATCTTAGGTGAATATAGCAGAAATCCGTCTTTAGTGCCACATCGGAAATCGTCCTGTTGAAGCGGGTTTGTCGTCTTATCGGTGTCAACGATACTTGTTGTAGGTTAGGATTTCATCGATGCTTTTCCTGTTTTTATCTGGAATCGTATCATCTGCGGAAAAACCGACGGAAATGATAAGTTCGACCCGCTTGAGCCGGGGGATCGACAGTGTTTTCCGAACCATGGTTTCATTGAACCAGCCCAGCATACAGGTTCCCAGTCCTTCTTCTGCGGCCTGCAGACAAAAATGCTCCGCCGCAATGGCGATATCCATCTGGCTGAAGTTTTTGCGTTTGACCCGTCCGGCGATTTTAGCAAATGCCTTTTGTCTTTCGGAAACGATCAGAACTAGCGCCGGAGCGTCAAAGGCAAAGTGATTAAACTTCAGAATCCCTTCAAAAGCGGCCCTTGACAGCTTTTTCAGAAGCTCGGTATCATCAACGACGATAAACTTCCACGGCTGCGAATTGCACGCCGAAGGAGCCAACCGCGCCGCCTCGATACATCGGTTCATTGTTTTCCGTGCAACCGGCGTACTTTTGTAATTCCGGACGCTGTACCGTTTATTGGCTAAATCCAGAAAACTCATATTGTGTCCCTCTTCGTGTTTGGTAGAATTATAAGAAAGACCCTTGGAACATTTACTGAAAATCATTTGCAATAGTAAATATGGATGCAACAGCACCCTTTGCTGTTGCCTTTGATACGGTATGCCTTTTTGTCTCTTCATTGACAAGATGAACCAAATTTCTAAAATCCCTTACAGAATCGCTTAAACGAGAAACTCCACGCTTCAGTAGGCCATTGTCTTCGCATGCTTTAATATAAGCATAGAACGTATTTGTTTGTGGTTTAATATCTTTATGTTCCAGGTACAACCTTAATAACTCTTCAATAACACCTCCCGCCAAAATGAGGGCTGCCTTTGAAAGTCCCTGAGATGCCAATACAAACGCATGCTCAACATCACGAAATATAATCTTCCTTACGAATTGATTAGACACAAAATTGATTTTCCTTCCAAAACCCCTTTTGCTTATACCATATTCATTTTCTATGGCCTCCCAGTTGTCCTTGCTCGTTTTTATTTGTATTGCCAGCATGTTACTTTCGGTTTTTTCTTTAATTCTGGATTGTTTAATTTTTGATTTACCTTTGATTTTTTTTTCAACACAATGCAGCGTCTCGATCACCCCATCGACCAACGACTCTCTTGTTTCGCCCCCAAAAGCTAAATCACAATTTGAGCCAAATAAGGCAGTATCAACAATGGAGTCTATCGAGTAGGCATGTTCTAATTTTTTGATGCGACCCTCTAACTCAATCCCTTTCAATTCATCATATTTGTCGAGCATATTTCCTGTGTCTGTATCATTCAGCTTGTTCCACTCTTTGAATACAATAAAAATTGAATCCTCCAATTTAGCGAGAGCAGTAGTGTAATTTGAGTCCATTAGCCGGTATATTTTTTCGACGGCTCTATAGAAAGACATTTCTGTATGCGCTTCATCTATCTGTTTACTTAATGGATTAGTCGGAATCGAACTATTGACATAAATATGCGACAATTTGTCAGGTCTTCCAGCTTTTCTGTCAGCAACATCTTTAAGGCTGGATATTATACTGATAATGCCACTATACTTTGATCTACCTCTGGAAAAAACATAAATATTGAGTCCCTTTGGAGGTTTCTTGCCTGCTCGATACTTATCGACTATCTTTTGAGCCCTATCTTGGGCTTTTTTCAAAATGGCCTTGTCGAAATTCGGAAAACCTGATGCAGGTAGCCCTTTAAGTTTATTGAGTATAGAAATAAATCCCTCAATAATACTTTCATCCATGTCATCAGTCATATGATCAACAATATCTATAGCTCGAACACACCAATCCATAATCTCCTGCAATCCTACCACAGCATCTTCCTTATGGTCAGGCAAATCAGGGAGTTTGCTGTATACTTTACGAAACCGCACTATTATATTTCGAGCTTCTTTGTATGCACTCTCACAGCTTAAGTCCTCTGATGTCGCTAAACATTTCTTAATAGCACTGTAAAACGCTTCAGGGGTTTCGCTTTTTTTAATCTCTGTATTATCCACTTGTTCCATATCAGCCTTGTATAGTATACAAACGACCTTTTATATTCTTCAATTGTACTCAAAACCGACTATCCGACAAGCATAATCCCCCCTCCCTTTACTGTCTGAATACAGTCAGGATTATGATGGGCATAGCCCATCCTCCATTAAGGATTAAATTGATTGAGTAGCTTCAGTGTTTTTTCAAGCACTGTTTCGACGGTGTCGGTTTCTGTGATGTCGATCCAGTTGACGTTGCGGAAGGTTTTGAACCAGGTTCGCTGGCTTTTGGCGAAGCGGCGGGTGTTGATCTTGATTCGCTCCACCGTTTCATCTAATTCCATGTCGCCATTGAGATGAGCAATCATTTCGGCATAGCCAATCGCCGCGGCGGCCTGTTGGCTCAGCGGTTTTTCCTCTGCCAGCAGGGCGGCGACCTCGTCCCGCAATCCGGCCTCGATCATTTTTTTGACCCGCGCGTTCATCCGCTGGCTTTCGATATCTTTTTCCCGCCGCAGGCCGATGACGGTCCAATCGCCGGAAGGGTGCTCTGCTTCCCACTGCTTCTGAAAATGCGAAATCGGCTTACCGGTGATCTCATACACTTCCAGCGCCCGCACGATCCGTTTTTCGTCATTGGGATGAATTCGCTCAGCGGCCTCCGGGTCCACCTGCTGCAATTTTTGATGCAGGGATTCTAAGCCAACTTCATTAGCCGATTTTTGAAGACGGTTTCGGATTGTCTCATCGGAACCGGGCCCGTCGAACAGTCCAAACAACAGGGCCTTGATATACATCGCTGTACCACCAACCGCAACCACCGGCTTACCACGACTTTGAATGTCGTCAATTGCCTGCTCAGTCAGATCAAGGAATTTATCAACACTAAACGCCTCGCTCGGTTCGACCACATCGATCAGGTGATAGGGGATCAACTTTTGCTTTTCGACAGGCGGTTTGGCCGTGCCGATATCCATCCGGCGATAGACCTTCATCGAATCCACGCTGATAATTTCGGCCCCGATTGCCTTTGAAAGTTCAAACGCAAGGGCGCTCTTTCCGGATGCAGTAACACCTAAAATCAATATTTTTGGACTTGATTTTTTCACGGTAAATCTTTTTTTTAGAAACAGTTACGGTTTCATTAGTGGTGCCGCAGAATACTGTTTTTGATTAATTTTTCTGTTAAAATCACAATAACAATGTATAATAGCACTCCAACGGAGAAAAATCCAGACACGGTTTGCCCGATGGAAACAGAATCGATCAAAAAACACGAAAAATCGTCGGCGTTTAAGTCGGCTCTTGCGGTTAAGGCAGCCCTGACCGAACGGATACTGTCTGAACTGATGGACAATCAGACCGAAATCCCGCCACACCTCAAAGAAGCGATGGAATACATGATTCTCGACGGCGGCAAGCGTATCCGCGGGGCACTGGCTATGTGGGCCTGCGAGGCCGTTTCCGGCAAGCTCAACCGGGATGCGGAGATCGTCGCTGCGGCGGTCGAGATGGTGCACACCTATTCACTGATCCATGATGATCTGCCTGCGATGGATGATGACGACATGCGGCGTGGTAAGCCCAGTTGTCATAAGAAATTTGACGAGGCCACCGCAATTCTCGCTGGCGATGGTCTGCTGACGCTGGCGTTTGAACTGCTGTCTATCGAGATCGAAAATTCTGATACCGCTGTGCGAATGATCCGTACATTAAGTGAAGCAGCCGGACCGAGCGGCATGATTGCCGGGCAGGTTGCCGACATGCACGGCCCGCACGTCAACGGCTCGCGAGCCAACCTGGAATACATCCACATGAACAAAACCGCAGAAATGTTCGCCGCGTCGGCCGCCATGGGAGCCATCGCCGGACATGCTGACAGCCGGCAATTGTCGGCGATGATCGAATACGGCATGAAAATCGGCATGGGATTCCAGATCGCCGACGACCTGCTGGACGTATCCGGCAGTAGCGACCAACTCGGCAAGACCGCCGGCAAGGACGCCGAACAGGGCAAGCTGACCTATCCCGCACTGGTTGGCGAGGAAAAATCCCGCGAAATCTTCGAAAAGCTCACCTGTGAGGCCGTCTGTGCCCTGCAAATATTCAACAGCAATGCCGGTCCCCTCCGCCAATTAGCCATGGAACTGCTCAACCGCACCAAATAAATAAGTCCTTTATTGCAAACAAAAAGGCCCTGAAGGATGCTTCCCACAGGGCCTTTCAGAAGGAAATGTTACGAGGTTACCGCACGTTGCGGATGGCCATGTCGTTGTCGTATTTCATCAGGAAGGTATAATTGACCACCGTCGCGGTTTTTCCGTTGGTTTCGGGTTTGAGGTTCAGGTCCCACCGCAGGATGCCTTTGTCCTTCTGCGTACGGACATATTCAGCATCCGTGCTGAGCGGATGCGAATTGCTCGTCAGCTCGATGCTTAAGGCCTCGCTCTCTGTCCACGGCAGCCGGTCCATCAGCCGCAGTGCGACCGCGGTATTCTTATAGTTGTCAATCTCAAGGCGGTACTGGTGCTCGTCCATGCGGTTGCCCCAGAGCGTCTCAATCTTCTTGTCCTTGAACTCGCGGGTCACCTGAATTTGCGAATCCACGCCAAAGCCGGCGGTAAATGTCTGGCCGATGGTGACCAGCTTCATATCGCCCTTGCCGACGAACTCGCCGTTGCGGAACGTATCCGCCGATCCCGGCAGCAGAATCGTGTCGCTGGTGTTGGTCAGCTCGCCCTCAAGATAGACATAATCGGTCAGTAGCGGGGCAGCCACGAACGTAAACGCCGCAGGACACTGGATTGAGGCAATGGTCACAAGCTGCTGGTCGGACTTGCTCGGCAACGTCAGCCGTCCGGGCAGGCGGTACATCACACTGACACCCTCGGCCCGCTGAATCGCAACGGCTTTTTCCTTAATCTGCTGAAGCAGTCGCTTGTCTGCCTCAAACTCGATCATCTGGTTGTTCGTGGCGAAGAAGTTCAGATCACTATTGGCTTTGATACCTTTGGCAATATTCGCTCGCCGCTGACTTTCATTTTTATAAAACAGATCGGTCTGATCAATGTATGAAAAGCTTTGCTGTGTCTGTTGCTGCATTTCGGCTTGTGCGGGCACCTTTACCGACATGTCAGATCTCGGCCTGCCTGCACTAATAGCATATTCCCGCGGCCCGGCGCCGGCCAGCGTAATCTCCAGCGGTTCCAGTGTCGGCGGGGTAGCCACCAGCGCGGGCACTGCGGTGCTCAAAGCCAGCTCGGCATTGGTCCAGTCCTCGCCGGAAGACTGATGTACGACGGCGTTGTATTCGACATCCACCAGCTTTTTCTCCGGCAGCGCCTTAAGGTTATACTGCGGCGACCAGTTGGCCCCGTCGACCAAGTAGCTAAGCTGGACCGCCTTGGTTTTCGACGCATCCGGCACATGCAGATACACCAGCGCCTGCCGGATACTGCGTTTGTGCTGACTTGCCAGTTCCTGCTTCTTCTGGTTCAGTTCAGCGAGCTGCTTTTCGAGGTCTTTGATTTTCTGCTCCAGTTCCACCGCCCGATTGTGCCAGTACTCTCCTTTCTCTGCCAGATAACTTGTGAAATCTTTCATTGTTTCAGAAGAAAAAGCCGCCCGATCCAGTGAAACACTGGCGCCTTCAAAACCGAATTCCCACATCTTCGCAAATCGCTGAGCGGTATTATGAGCGAGTTGATTATCCCGCTTGATTCGATACAGTTCTTTTTCTGTCGTTTCAATCTGTTCGTCAATCGCCCGCACCTCGGCCCGCATATCCTTTTCGATCTCTTTAACCCGGTAGCGGACGCTCAGCACCTGGATGCCGTCGGCGGCCTGTGCATAGATGCTTTCCGGCAGAATCCGTTCGGGGAGATTTTCGACCAGCAGCTCCACATCACCGCCCGCTTTTTCCAGTTGAATCGTCCGCGTCACCAGCGCCCGCCCGTGATAAACGATCACATCCGTAATCGCTCCGTCATTTGTTTGTGTTTCTGCAAACCCTGTCCCAAGCAGCAAAGCGATTGTTACCATTAAAAACAGTTTTGATTTCATTTTTGATTCTCCCAAAATTTAGTGATAATTCGTGTTAATTCGTGGCTAATTTCTACCGCTGCGTTTTCCGCACACTCTGGCTTTCACGCATGGCCTTACGCTGACCACTCCAATCTTCCTGCTTAACAGCATCGGCGTCCTTTTCATTTTCATAGGCATAGCTGTCCAGTTTGGGGCTGCTGAGGGCGGCAGCATTCGATCGCAGATACGACGAATTCTGCATCAGAACCTTTTGGGCCTCGTCGATTTGTCCCTGGTCCCTTAGTGCCAACGCTCTTTCGTTATTTTCGATGGCGATCTGTTCGACGACGTCGGCATACACACCCTTATTTTGCCGGGTGTCATAAACTTCACGTGACCGTGTGGTTGTCGCCGCAATCCTGGCACTCTGTTTTTCTTCTGCGTTATTTTTCATGTCGACATAGCGAATGCTGACATCGGCAATGTTCAAAGCGTCTTTTTCATAGGTATTTGTTTGCACTTCCAGCAGGGCATACTTTTCATGTTCGCTGTAAATATGGTTCATGTCGAGCATGACTTTTTGACCTTTGATGGTGCCTTCACGGCCCAGCAATCGAACGGGTTTGATACCCTTGGGGCAGGTGATCTCGATGATGACCTTCTGTGCGACGACGGACAGCGACCGTCCGAATTCCTGGTCAAAGATGCCGGCCAGTTCATCGGGTTCCTCGCAGAAATAATGCCCGCCGTCACTCTTAAAGGCGAGCTGACTCATCAGGTCCTCGTTGTAGCCGTGCCCCAGCCCGATGGTCGTGACGGAAATGCTTTCATCAATCAGATCCGCGCCCAGTTTGCCCAATGCATGGGGACTGTCGGGCCCGACATTGGCCAGTCCGTCGCTCAAAAGGACGATTCGATTGACTCGTTTGCTCGATAAAAATTTACGGACTTCTTCTGCTCCTGTCTGCACGCCTGCGTAAAGTGCGGTCGATCCGCCGGCTCCAATGCCCCGGATCTTTTGAATAATGCGATGGCGATCCGTCATCTTCGTTGCGGGCACCAGTACCTCGACATTGCTGTCGTACAGCACGACCGAAACGATGTCATTGGACTTGAGACGGTGCAGCGCCAGGATTGCGGCCTCTTTGGCGGCCTGTATTTTGCCGCCGGAGTTCATTGACCCGGACTTGTCAATCACGATGGCCACATTCACGGGCGCTCGCTCTTCGAGAATCTCAACGGGACACCCCCGCAGGCCCACGCGAAGATAGACCGTTTGTTCAGTGTCGGCCAAAATCACGGGCCGATCCAACTCCGCCGTCAACTCGACGGTCTTGGCCATGCCCACAGCGGGCATAACCAGCAAAGCGAGAACAATCATTTTGTTAAGTGCGATTTTCATAATGTTTCCCTTTCAAAAAGTTTTTCTCTACACTTAAAGTATACGGCAGGAAGGGCAAAAGAGGGTGTAAAAGGTCTGTAAAATTGCAGGGCTTAAGTTTTACAAAAAAGTTACAATTGCAAAGGAGCCATTTAACCTATAATGTATATAGCAAGAATACAAGTACGCAGGAATGTAAGTATACAAGGGAATAAGCATGAAAGCGAGACACAGCATTTTGGTGGTTGAAGACGAACCGAAAATCCGGGACGGGCTCAGGGATTTTCTGGAGTTTCAGGAGTTTACCGTCACGGTGGTCGATGACGGTCTGGCTGCCGAGCGGATTGTAGACGCCAAACGGTTCGACCTGATCCTGCTGGATCTGATGCTGCCCAATATCAGCGGCGAGCAGCTTTGCCGCAAGTGGCGCCAGCAGGGCCGCACGACACCGATCATCATGCTTACGGCCAAAGGCCAGGAGTCCGAACGCATCGCCGGGCTGGACATGGGTGCCGATGATTACGTCACCAAGCCGTTCTCACTGGAAGAGCTGCTGGCCCGCATCCGCGCCGTACTCCGTCGGACCGACCCGGCCCGTTGTGTTGGCCAGACATTTTCATTCGGTCCCTTTTGCGTGAATGCGCAATCCTTAAAGCTGACCTGTGATTCGGCGGAGACTTGCATTACCCAGCGGCAGGCGGACATCCTCCAATTGTTTGCCGCCAACCCCGGCCGTATCATCAGCCGCGAGCAGCTCTATGAAAAGGTCTGGCACGAATCGATGGACGGCATCGAGACCCGCACGGTGGACATGCACATCGCCCGCCTGCGGGAACTGCTCAAAGAGGCCGGGTGCAAAACAGAACTCATCGAAACCGTTCGCGGTGCAGGATACAAGTATAATGAATAAGCGTTTTTGGATAATTTGTTCGGTCATTGGTTCAGGCTTGCTTACGCTCAGCGTGCTGGGGCTGTCGTCGCTGGGGATGCACGAAAAAGGCCTGCGGGCTGAGCGTCAGCAGGAATTCATGGACGTCGCCAAGCAGATCAGCTTCGACGTCAAGAAAAAGGTCGACACCTTCCTGCAGACTGAGCAAGGCCGCCTTTACACCGATTACCAGCCCTATTACGTGCCCGAAGTCGGTAATAATACGGCCGCGCTGGTCCCCAGCCCGTTGGCCAATTTGTATTCGAATGGATTGGCGAATGGCTACTTCCAACTGGAGGCCGACGGTCAGCTCATCTCGCCGCACTTCGCCGAACAGCCAATGCAGCAGGCGATGCAGGCAAAACAGCCCGTTAACCATTCCGACTATTTTGACAATGTCAAACAAAACCTGCTGCCGTCTCTGGCCAGCGGTCAAACCGTCGCCACCCATCGCGTCGAACCAACCGAACGCGAAAAAATGGAAGATAAATATACCCTTGACAAGATAGCAATGGGCAGAGACCGCCGTACTCGGACATTAAAAACGGATTCAGTCAATGCCGTGGTTGCGAAATCAGAAAGCAGTTATCAATTTGCAGAAGATCGGGAGAGCAAAGAACCTGCTCAGAAAAAACAGGTTTCATCGAAATCTAAAGGCACAAAAGCTGCTCCTCGGCAAAATGTTTACCAGATTTCCAATCTCAAAGAAAGGCAGCAAACCACCACGCAGGTTCTCCGGCAGCGGCGTGATAATTATGAAGTGAACGTTGCCAGCAATACAGCCGGGGCATCTGAAAAACCCGTGTCAGAGGCAGTCGAGATTTATAACAGGTCGAGGGCTGCTCCTTCTTCTCCCTTGCAGCAAGAGCAGCAATCATCGTTCGGTCGATCATCCCAATCTGAACAGAAGGATGCCCGCCAGTCAGAAGATATGTCTCAGCAAATGGATCCAGAGATGGATTTAATGATGATGGTCCCGGCTACGATAGGAGTCGATAATGATGCCTCAAAAAAGAACGAGCAGCAGCTCGAACAGGCCGACACCGTTCAGGTCCGCATCGAGCCGTTTGTGCCGATGACGGTTTCAGTCTCAAACGGCAATAACAACGGCCTTTTCGCCGGTCAGGTATTCCTGCTGCGGCATGTTCAAATCGAAGATCGTCATTTGGTGCAGGGCTTTCAACTGAACGAAGACGAATTGCTTTCGCAGGTGGCCGAGTCTGCCCGACGGTATCTTAGGCGGGGCATGGGTTATGAAATATCCAAGCTCGAACGCCCCGATGCGGCCTTTGCGGCGATCCTGCAATTTGATTTTGGTGAGGTCGTTCTGAATCTGTTGGAACAGGACGCCGGCTACATTCAGGCACAGGTTCTGCGTATGCGGAACTGGTTCTATGGTATCCTCGGCGTTGTGTGGCTGTCTGTATTCGTTGCGATGCTGGCACTGTGGAAGAATCTTAACCAACAGGTGCAGCTTTCACGCAAAAAGGACGACTTTATCTCTGCCGTCTCGCACGAACTGCGAACCCCGCTGACCAGCATTCGCATGTACACCGAGATGCTCGAAAAAGACTGGGTCAAAACCGATGGTAAACGACGCGAGTACTACACCACCATGCGGACCGAATCTGAGCGATTAACCCGGCTCATCGAAAATGTCCTGGACTTTTCCCGCATCCAACGCGGCAAAAAACGCTACGATTTTACCGTTGGCGATGTCAATGAATGCATTGGCGAAGTCGCTGACATGATGCGTCCGTATGCCCAGCGTGCCGGTTTTGTTTTGGAACAGCGTTTTGAAGTATTAGAACCCTTCGCGTTTGACCGCGATGCAGTCGTCCAGATTGTGATCAATCTTGTGGACAATGCACTCAAGTATGCCAAAGATGCCCGAGATAAGCATATCATCATCCGCACTCGCGCCCAGAAGGGGTATGCGATCATTGAGATCGAGGACCACGGACCGGGCATTCCACGCAGTCAGCAGAAGAAGATCTTCGACGCCTTCTACCGATGCGAGGACGAATCTACGCGCCAAAACACCGGTACCGGACTCGGGCTGGCATTGGTCAAACGCTTTGCCGAGGCCCATCACGGCTTCGTTGAAATTGTCAACGCCAAACCCACCGGTGCCCTCTTCCGTATCGGCCTGACAATGCAATAATGGACGGCCGCCTTCCAGCCGGTAGTTTGAGAATTTTGCACCATGGGGTTTATTGAGGTTCTGTTGACTTGTTTACTGTCGTTTGTTCTGGTTGCGGAATTCCCGAGGCGTCAGGCCGACGATTTGTTTAAAGACGCGCGTAAAATAGCTCTGGTTATTATACCCCACGTCATAACAGATCCGGGTGCAGTTATTATCCGTTGTCAGCAGCATCCGCTTGGCATGGTCAATACGGATATTGGTCAGAAAATCCACCGGCGTGATCCCCATTTGTTCGCGAAACAAATGAGCCAATCGTGATACGCTCAAATGTGCGGCCTTGGCCATATCCGCCAGCGTCAGCGGTTGGTCATAATTATACTGCATCAATTCAATAACGGGTTTAAGCTGTGACATCTTCCGGGTATCTTGGGATGTGTAAACGCTTTCGATAAAGTTATCCAGGGCGTGGCTGATCCAGACGCAAATATCCTCCTGTGTGTCAATCATAAGCACTTTGTTGATGTATTCCATATTTTTGGCTAAAAGGGCATTGATATCGACACCGCCCATCGCCGCCGCCCGGCTGAGCACACTGAGCAGTTCGACCAGTCGTGCTTTCAACAGGTTGAGGTTGCCGGGGTTGTGGAACATAATCTTGCCCAGCAGGGAATTGAGAATCTCCTTGGCGCCGGTCCGGTCGCCAATTTTGACTTTGGCAATGAGCTGACATTCCAACTCATACGGATACGTTTCATCAGAATCCAGCAATTTCGTCTCCTGGATCACCTGGCCGATCTGGGACTGCTGCGCGGATCGCTGACGACGCCACTGGACGACCTGCGGGTCCAGATCCGTTGTCTGATAAAGCAAGACATATAAAAACTCTGCCGCCTCATGGATCCGGCGGGCTGAAACCACCGGGATTTGTTGCAGGGTATCGCTTATTTCCTGTTCTTTGATGTGAAGTCCACGAAGCCGTTTTTGAACGTCCGCTACCAGTGTTTCATCGAACGACTCCCAGATACACTTACCGAAAAATAACCCGCCGAGCGGCTGATCGCCATCCATAGCCGGAACGCAGCCCAAAACGATTCCGGCGTGACAAAGGGTAATATAGGGCTGTCCCGTTTCAATGGAGACATTCAAACTCCGCAGACGCTCTTCGTGGCATCGCTTGGCGCCGATTTTGGAGTGGCGAACACGCTTGCAGAATTCCGGGTGACACCCCTCGGAGCAGAGCGACCGGATAGGGCGGCCCTCAAGGTCGGTGGTTTCAGTCAAAAGCTTAAAATTTCGCTGTAAAGCGGACGAAATCTGACCAAAATCCTTTTTTGTAACAAGGTCCGTTAGCTGAATGTTTTGTTTGGTGTTTCGTGCCGTCATACGCCAAATTATATTTAATACTGAACAATGTAGCAAGATAATACTATAAGAAATATCGCGGGAATTTTTAAAAGAGAATGGTTAATAAATTGCCTTTTCAATGGAGCGTGCTAAAATCAATCTATACAATCCGACCCAATGTTAGGAGAAAACGCATGGATATTTTTAAATTCGCAATTCAAATGGAGACCGATGGAGAGGAGTATTATCGCCAACTGGCCTCAAAAGCCGTTCATCCGGGTATTCAGGGGGTTCTCAATCAACTTGCCGATGACGAGGTTAAGCACCGCCAGGCCATTGAGCACATTCAGGAAAAAACCGGTGTTTTTGCTGAAACAACGGTACTGGAAGCGGCCAAAAATGTCTTTCAGCAGATTCAGGATTTCGGTGGAAAATTCGATTTAAGCGGCGATGAAGAGGCCGCATACCGTCAGGCCATGGAACTGGAGCGAAAAAGCATCAGTTTTTATCTCGACCGCTTTGATCAGGTCGAAAATTCCGCGCAAAAGGCCTTATTTGAAAAACTGGCTGAGGAGGAGAAAAAACATTATCACCTGATGAGCAACCTGGTGGATTTTGTGGCCTCGCCCAAAACCTGGCTGGAAGATGCCCGGTTCACTCGTCTGGATGAGTATTGATTTCAACAAGGAGTATCTTATGACCAATGACAACATGCCGCATCCGGGACACGATAAGCATTTGTGCTATCTTATCAACCTGCGATATCAGGAGAGTAACCCTGAAGACTATAAGGCACTGATTAAAAACCCCCAATTTTTCTGTCGAAATTGCGGCCGTGCCGCCGCCGACAGCAAGAATCTGTGCAAACCGGTGAAATTATGACCAACAACAAAGCCGCAACGCCGTATCTGAACACCATAGGCCCGGAGGATCAGCCGCCTTATCCCGGCCGCAGAGAAATTGAACATCGGATCAAATCGCTCATTCGATGGAACGCCATGGCGATGGTTGTCAGGGCGAACAGAGATGAAAGCGGCATCGGCGGACATATTTCGTCATACGCCTCTTCGGCGACGCTTTATGAAGTCGGCTTTAACCATTTTTTCCGGGCCAAGAACGCCGAGCAGGAAGGCGACCTCGTCTATTTTCAGGGCCATGCCTCTCCCGGTATTTACGCCCGCGCTTTTTTGGAAGGGCGGCTCTCGGGTTTTGACCTGAGCAATTTCAGACGCGAATTGAGCCCCGAGGGCGGACTGCCGTCCTACCCGCACCCCCGGCTGATGCCGGAGTTCTGGCAGTTTCCGACGGTATCCATGGGCCTGGCTTCCATGATGTCGATCTACCAGGCGCGTTTTGCCCGCTACCTCGAAAACCGGGGGATTAAGAAACCCTCTGATCAAAAGATATGGGCCTTTCTGGGCGATGGCGAAATGGACGAACCCGAAAGCCGGGGCCTGATTGGAGTCGCGGGTCGGGAACAACTGGACAATCTCATTTTTGTCATCAATTGTAACCTCCAGCGGTTGGACGGACCGGTTCGTGGAAACGGCAAAATCATCCAGGAACTGGAAGCCGTTTTTGCGGCGTCCGGCTGGAACGTCATCAAAGTCATCTGGGGGTCCGACTGGGATCGGCTCCTGGAAAAAGACGCCAGCGGTCTGTTGGTCAAGCGAATGGAAGAAGTCGTGGACGGCCAGTTTCAAAAGTACGCCGTATCGGACGGCGACTATATCCGCAAGGACTTTTTCGGGGCCTGCCCCGAACTGCTGGAACTGGTCAAAAATTACTCCGATGAACAGCTCGAAAAGCTCAATCGCGGCGGCCACGACCCTTTAAAGGTGTACGCCGCGTATAAAGCGGCCGTCGAGCACACCGGCCAGCCCACCGTGATTTTAGCCCAGACCATCAAGGGCTACGGAATGGGCGAAGCGGGTGAAGGCAGAAATATCACACACCAGCAGAAAAAGCTCAACGAACAGGAATTGCTGGCGTTCAGAAGTCGATTTGGAATCCCGATCCCCGATTATGAGGTGCAGGAGGCCCCGTTTTATAAACCCATGCCCGATAGCGAAGAACTGACCTATCTGAATGCCTGCCGCCAAAAACTGGGCGGTTATGTTCCCGAACGCAGTGTCGAGGCCGAGCCGATTCAAATGCCCGCAGATGATGTGTTCAAAGAATTCTATGCCGGTTCCGGCGGGCGGGCGGTCAGCACGACCATGGCGATGGTGCGATTGCTGGCCAAGCTGATGAAAGATGAACAGATTGGCAAACGGATCGTTCCGATTGTACCGGATGAGGCCAGAACATTCGGGATGGAGCCCCTCTTCAGGCAGGCCGGTATTTATTCGCCGTCAGGACAGCTCTACGAACCGGTCGATAAGGAGTTTCTGCTCTTTTACAACGAGAAAAAAGACGGGGCGATCCTCGAAGAAGGCATCAACGAGGCCGGTTCCATGTCTTCCTTTATCGCCGCGGGTACTGCCTATGCCACTTACGGCATCAACACGATTCCGTTCTATCTGTTTTATTCGCTGTTCGGATGCCAGCGAATGAGCGATCTGATATGGGCCGCCGGCGATATCATGGCCAGGGGCTTTTTATTGGGCGGCATTGCCGGAAAGACGGCACTGGCCGGAGAGGGCCTCCAGCATCAGGATGGCCACAGCCACCATACGTTTTTGTCCGTGCCGCATCTGAAGGCCTATGACCCGGCCTTTGCGTATGAACTGGCGGTCATCATTCGTGACGGACTGTGCCGGATGTATCAAAATCAAGAGAACATCTTCTATTATATCACGATGATGAACGAAAATTATGAGATGCCCGAAATGCCGCCCGGCTGTACCCAGGGCATTCTCAAAGGAATGTACAAATACAAGGCCTCCGACGCACAGGACGGACAACCCAAAGCCAATCTCCTGGGCAGCGGTACCATCCTGACTGAGGCCCTCAAGGCCCGGCAGCTTCTGGAAACCGAATACAACATCGCCGCGGATGTCTGGAGCGTTACCAGTTATAAAGAGCTTTATACCGACGCCATTGAAACCGACCGGTGGAACCTTCTGCATCCGGCCGAAACGCCGAAGGACTGCTACATACAACAGTGCCTCAAGGATGAAAAGGGCGGTGTGTTTGTGGCCGCCTCTGATTACCTCAAGGCGCTGCCGTGTTCGATTGCCAAATGGCTCCCCGGCAGGTTGATCGTCCTGGGAACCGATGGATTCGGCCGCAGCGACGCCCGGTCCGACCTGCGAAACTACTTTGAAGTCGATGCCCGTTTCATCGCGTTCGCGGCATTGCATGGGCTTGCAATGGAAGGACAAATAGATAAAGCCGTCCTGACCGGCGCAGTGGAAAAAATGGCCATCGATCCCCAAAAAGTAAGTCCGTTGCTCATCTGATTCGCAACAATAGCCCAAAGCGCGATCGCAGGGATAATTAACCCCTGACCCTTGCGGTCATGGGGTTGTTCAACCCCGTTTGGGTTGGATATTGGTGGATGTGATTTCATACCACGGGTTTCGGCTCGCTGTGCTCGCCTGCACCCGCGGCTGATATGGAACGACCTTTGTCAAGTTATCATTTTGTTATTTTTACATTTTCTTGAAAACACTTCCAGGTGCAGGCGGCTTCGACGATGAATCAGTCTGATATTCGTGGATTATC
>Ga0224495_10001599_pt1 | contig 15776 bp, 14 predicted proteins | sample SF_Jul11_sed_USG_FD_168128 | JGI IMG/M metagenome (GOLD analysis project Ga0224495, IMG submission 168128) | Sediment microbial communities from San Francisco Bay, California, United States - SF_Jul11_sed_USGS_4_1 | ecosystem: Environmental > Aquatic > Marine > Sediment | place: USA: California... | reverse complement strand
CCGGCTCGTAGCCGATCTCGCGGATCAATCGCGAGGCCACTTCCACCGCCTGCGCGTCGTCCCCCGCGATCGGCATGCCGACGCGCCCCGGCTGCTGGTACGCCGAACCCATGCGCGCGGCGCCAATCGCATTGAAGGCGCGCAGAAGGCGCGCGCCGGGCAGCAGCTCCGCCGACGCAAGCCCGACGCCCTTGTCACGCGCCCAGTTGGCGATCTCTCCGTCGCGTCCGGGAAAGGGATTGCAGGTGTCGATCACCACCTTGCCCCGGATAAGCTCGCCCAGGTCCTTGCCGACCTCGGGCAGCGCGCGGTAGGGAACCGAGATCATCACCACCTCGCCGAACGCCGCGGCCTCGCGCGGCGTGCCGGCGCACGCAGTCTTGCCGAGCCGCACCGCGAGCGCCTTGTCGTGCTCGAGGTTGCGTGAAGAGAACATGACTTCGTGCCCGGCCTTTACCCAGACCGCACCGATCGCGCTGCCGACGTTGCCCGAGCCGATGATGCCGATCTTCATCTTCCGTGCGCCCTCCCCTGCGCCCTGCGCCGAAAAGGGCAGCGCGGCGGCGACCGCGGCAGCTCCGGCAGCGGCAATGAACTCGCGACGATTCCGTTTCATGGCAATGCCTCCACCAGTTCGATCATCCGTTTCTTCATCGCCGCATCCGGCAGCCTGCCGATCGCGCCGCCCAGGTTGTCCGCCATGTTGACGACCCGGCTCGTCGCAGGCGTGATCGCCGTCACCGCCGGATGGCTCGCCACGTACTTGAGGAAGAACTGCGCCCAGGAGTGCGCGTCGAATTCGCGCGCCCAGTCCGGCACCTGGCGTCCCCTCACCCGCTGCCAGAGGCGCGTGCGGCCGAAAGGCGCGTAGACGAGGACCGCGATGCCCTTGTCGCGCGCAAGCGGCAGAATGCGCTCCTCGGCGTGGCGCTCGTCGATGGCGTAATCAGTGCCGATGAAATCGATCGGCTCGCTGCGCATCACGCGCAGCAGCTCGTCGTACTGGCGCTCGATGGTGGTGGTCACGCCGATGTAGCGAACGCGCCCTTTCTCCTTGTATTCACGGAGAATCGGAAGCTGGGTGCGGAGGTCGCCCATGTTGTGCACCTGGATCAAGTCGATCACCGGTTTGCCGACGCGCCGAAACGAGGTCTCGAGCTGTGTGCGCGCGGCGTCGGGATCCGCCGTGCCGCCGCCCCAGCCCGCGACGTTCAGCTTGGTCGCCCAGAACAGTTTCTTCTCGATCTTCAGCTCCTGCGCGATCCGCCCGGCGACTTCCTCGGCGGCACCGTAGGCCGGCGCGGTGTCGAAAACCGCGCCGCCGAGCTCGACCATCTTGCCGAGCACCGCGCGCAGCGCCGTGATGTCTTCGCTGCGCGCGACCTGCGCGAAGGTGGCCGAACTGCCCAGTCCGACGAGGGGCAGCCGCTCGCCGGTGCGGGGGATGGCGCGCGTGATCAGTTTGGCCTCGCTCGCCAGCGTCAGGCGCGGATCGATGGCGAGCAGCCCGCCGGCGCCTGCGATGCCGAGCAGCCATTTGCGACGTGTCGTCATGCTGTTTCTCCTTCAGCCTGTTGCGTACCCTGTGCCCGCCCGAGCTGCGCGTAACCGATCCACACCCCGAGCGCCATCCACGCCGCGGCGAGCGGCACCGCGACGGCGCCGAGTGCGATCAATCCCATGCCGAACTGCTTCAGCAGGCCCTCGGTTTGCGCGCCGGCGACGTCCCCCACGCGATAGACGAACGTGTCGATGAACGCTTTCGCCTTGTACCGCTCGGCGCGCGGCACGACGGTAAAGAGCGTCTCGCGCGAAGGCCGCATGATGCCGCGCTGCACTGCGCGGAACGTCGCCTCGAACGCGACGAGCGCCGCTATCGAGCCGGCGATGGCAAGGCCGACGAAGCCCAGCAGCGCGGTGACCGGTAGCAGCGCCAGCGTCACCGAGACCCCGAGCCGCTTCATCAGGTGGCCGGTGACGAGCGCCTGCAGCAGCAGCGTCGCCACCTGCGTGATCAGGTCGATGCGGGCGAACATCGCCGTGCGCATGTCGATATCGGTCCCGAGCGCCGCCACCATCTGCAGACGCGTGAAATACAGAAAGGTCGACATCACCGCGAGGATCAGCACGTAGCCACAGATCGCGAGCAGGTACGGCGAGCGGACCACCTCGTGCAGGCCTTCCCACGCGCTGCCGCCGATCAGCGCGTCCTCCTCGGGCGCGCGGCCTTGCTCGGGGCGCTGGCGCGCGAGCCACGCGGCCGCCGCGAGCGCGAGCACGAGGAATCCGGCGGCCGCGAGCAACAGGGCCGGCGTGCCCAGCGGCCTCGCAAGCTCGCTCGCGAGCCAGGGACCGAAGATCGCACCGAGCGTCCCGCCCAGCGCGATCGCCCCGAACAGTCGCTTGGCCTGCTCGAGCGTGAAGCGGTCCGCCATCAGCGCCCAGAAGAGCATCACCGCAAAAAGATTGAACACGCTGAACCACACGTAGAACACCTGACCGCTCGTCTGGCCGGCGCTCTCTGGCGCGAGGACGAGCAAGAGGTAGAACGCGACCAGCCCGAAGGCGAAGAAGAGGTAAGTCGCGTTGACGAACACGAGCCGCCGGAACCGACTCACCAGAGCGCCGAACAGCGGGTTGACGGCGAGCGTCACCAGCACCGTGCCCAGGAACAGCCAGCGGATCGCCTCGATGCCGCGCTGCATGCCGAGCGCCTCGCGCGCCGGACGCACGACCATCAATGCGGTGAGCACGCAGAAAAAGAGCAAGCCCGCTGCGAGCGCCGGCCCCACCTCGTCGCGGCGGATATTGGTGAAACGTTGCAGCAGGCCGGCGGCCACGGCGGGACGCGGCTCAGCCGCTAGGAACCGCGGGTCCCCGGTCAGCGCTTGGCGGCGCATCGGGTTGCCCGGGAAACCGCTTCGCCGCCGGATCGATGTGGGACCAGGGGCGCGCGCTCTTCGTCCAGATGTGAGAAACGATCCTCATCTCGCCCGCGTTGTCGAGCGTCCCGGCCCGCAGCACGACCGTCTCCGGGGCGCTGTCACGCTGGCTGTAGATCGGCGATCCGCAATCGCCGCAGAAGTAGCGATGCAGCGTGCGGCCGCTGTCGGCCACGCCGGTATGGCGCTTCGGTGCGCCCTGAGCGAAGCGCAAGGCCGCGGCGGGAATAACCGCGTTCACGCTGCCGCCCGCGCCCGAGGCCTTCTGGCAGTTGGTGCAATGGCAGGCGCGCAGCTCCGCGATCGGCACGTCGACCGTGTAGCGTATGGCGCCGCACAGGCAGCTGCCGGTCAGTGAAGACGTCATGAGATCTCCTTCCTGGCAAAGGCACGTACGGTAGCGCAGGCGGGGCGGGGTTGTACAGACGGCGGCGCCGCGTCGCTTGCTTCGCCCGGTGACACCCGACGACGCGTCAGTCGGTGACCGCGATCGCCTCGACCTCCACCAGGTACTCCGGCTTCGCCAGTGCCTGCACGCCGACCAGCGTGCTCGCCGGCGGGTTGTCCTGGCTCACGTGGCGCGCGCGCACCTTCCCCATCAGATCGCGGTGCTCGGGCTTCATGGCGACCACGTAGACGGTGATCTTCACCAGGTCGTTGAACGTGGCGCCCGCGCTCTGCAACGCGATCCCCAGGTTCTTGTAGACCTGCTCGGCCTGTGCGGCGAGGTCGCCCGCGCCGACGAGTTCGCCCTGTTCATTCTGCGCGACCTGCCCGGCGACATAGAGCGTCCTGCCGCCGCGCGTCGCGACGACGGGCGTATAACTGCCGGGACGGACCATTCCTTCGGGGTTGATGAATTTCCTCTCTGCCATGCTGTTTCTCCTTTCGTTCACGGCCGCGGCGGCGGGGTCTTCACCAGCTTCTCGTCGACAAATCGACACACGTTGCGATCCTCTTTCACGCGAGAGGCTGGAACGGGGAGGACATGGCAAACGCTTCGGTCAGAACCACTGTCTCAATTCGATGTGATTGCCGTCCGGATCGCGGATTTCAGCGCGCGCGTACTGTTCGCGGACCTTCGGCCCCCACACCGGACGGATGCCCTGCGTTTCGAGATGGCCGAGCGCGCGCTGCATGTCCTCGACTTCGAGCGCCATCATACGGTAGCCCAGATGCTCGGCGCCCGGTGCCGGCTCGGGCCGTCCTTCCGGGTAGAAGATGAGTTCGATCGTCGTGCCGCCGAGATCGAGATAGACCAGCTCGAGCGGCCCGAGCGGCGAGCCCGGGATGCGGTCGCGCGCGCGGATCTTGAATCCCAGTACCTCGGTATAGAACCGGATGCTGCCCTCCGGTTGAGCGGTGACGAGCTCGATATGGTCGATGCGCTTGAACATGGGTCCAAACTCCTTCGCGGCGATGCCCGCCATCGCGGATCGGAAACTCGGCCGGCAATCCAGGTCCCGAGGATACTCTCCCGGGCGGGTCCCGCCGTGCCTCGCGAACTGTCGCTGCAATCACGGCGGCGGGGATCCGTCGCGTACGGGGTCCGCGCGTTCACAACCCGGCCCGGTTGACTCCCGTCAAGCAAGCTTGGTCCGATGCGGTGCACGATGCCGGCATGGACCGCAGCGCGACCGCCGCTCACTGGGAGCATTTCCCGCACGACGCCGACATGGGTCTGCGCGGCTTCGGTGCAACGCGGGAACAGGCGTTCGAGCAGGCGGCGCTGGCGATGACCGCGGTGATCACCGACCCGCAGCGCGTCGCGCCGCGCGATAGGGTCGAACTGGCCTGCGATGCACCGGATGACGAAACGCTGCTGGTCGACTGGCTCAACGCGCTGGTGTTCGAGATGGCCGCGCGCAGGATGCTGTTCAGCCGCTTTGCGCTGCAGGCGAGCGATCACGGCATCACCGCGCACGCCTGGGGAGAACCGGTGGATCCCGCGCGGCACCGGCCCGCGGTCGAGGTCAAGGGCGCGACCTTTACGGGTTTGCGCGTCGCGTGCGACGACGACCGCGGCTGGGTCGCGCAATGCGTGGTCGACGTCTGAGACGTCTGCGAGGACGCGCCCGAGCTAGAACGAACCACCGATCCCCATGGACCTCGCCCTTTTCACCCGCCGCACCGAGCATGAGTGGGCGATCGCGCCCCATGGCGCGATGCGCGTGCCGGCGGTGATCTACGCGAGCGAGGACCTGATCCGCGAGATGGATCACAAGGTGTACGTGCAGCTGTGCAATGTCGCCACGCTGCCCGGCATCGTCAAGGCCGCTTACGCGATGCCCGATGCGCATTGGGGTTACGGCTTTCCGATCGGCGGGGTCGCGGCGTTCGATGCCGAGGCGGGCGGAGTCGTCTCGGCGGGAGGCGTGGGTTTCGACATTTCCTGCGGCGTTCGCTGCCTGCACACCGGGCTGACGGTCGATGAGGTGATGGCGGTGCAAAGGACGCTCGCCGACGCGCTGTATCGCGACATCCCGGCGGGCTTGGGCAGCACCGGTGCGCTCCGCCTCGGCCCCGCCGAGATGAACGCGATGCTGAGCGGCGGCGCGAGGTGGGCGGTGCAGCGCGGCTGGGGCAGTGCGGCCGACCTCGAGCGCACCGAGGAAAACGGCCAGATGCACGGTGCCCGGCCGGTTTGCGTCTCCGAACAGGCGAAGAAGCGCCAGCGCGACGAGATGGGCACGCTCGGCTCGGGCAATCACTATCTCGAGGTGCAAAAGGTCGCGCGCGTGTTCGATGCCGCGGCCGCCGCGCTGCTCGGCCTGCGCGAGAACGACGTGCTGGTGTCGATCCATTGCGGCTCGCGCGGACTCGGTCATCAGATCGGCACCGAATTCCTGCGCGAGATGGTGCTCGCCGCGCCGCAGTTCGATATCCGCCTTCCCGACCGCGAACTCGCATGCGCGCCGATCGACTCCGATCTCGGCCGCAACTACCTCGGCGCGATGCGCGCGGCGATCAACTGCGCGCTCGCCAACCGCCAGATCCTCACCCAGATCACGCGCGAGACCTTCGCCCGGGTATTGCCGCGCGCGAGTCTGCCGCTCGTCTACGACGTCTCGCACAACACCTGCAAGGTCGAGCAACACCCGATCGACGGCCGCCCGCGCCAGCTCTACGTACACCGCAAGGGCGCCACGCGTGCCTTCGGTCCGGGCCACCCTGACATTCCCGTCGCGCTGCGCGAACTGGGCCAGCCGGTACTGATCGGCGGCTCGATGGGAACGGGTTCGTACATTCTGGTGGGCGCGGCAGCGGGCGCGGAGCGCTCGTACAGTTCGGCCTGTCACGGCGCCGGCCGCGCGATGAGCCGGCATCAGGCGAGCCGCAGCTGGCAGGGCCGCCAGGTGATCGACGAACTCGCCGCACGAGGCATCCTGATCCGCAGCCCGTCGGCACGCGGCGTCGCCGAGGAGGCGCCCGGCGCCTACAAGGACGTGTCGGCGGTGGTCGATGCGGCCGATGCCGCCGGGCTCGCGCGCAAGGTCGTGCGGCTGGAACCTATGATCTGCATCAAAGGTTGACGCCAAGGGGCCCTCCGCGGCTCCGCGGTGCCGCCTGATCGCCAGCGGACTATGGTACAAGCGGCTCTGGCACCCGCGCATCGGCGCTCGGCGGCCACGCGGTAGCCAGCGGGTAACTGACGGGGGGAGGGCCTCGTTCATGGACGTGCGATTTATCGACACGACGTTTCGCGACGGCGCGCAAAGCCTGTGGGCCTCCAACATGCGCACCGGCATGATCGAGGCGGTCGCCGAGGATGTGGGGCGCGCCGGCTTCGCGGTCATCGAAGTGCCCGTCGGGGCGGTCTACTTCAAGAAATTCGTGCGCGACCTGAAGGAAGACCCCTGGGAGATGGCGCGCCGGGTGGCGCGCAAACTGCCCCGTGCGGTCAAATCCTGCATGGCCGGCGGCAATCTGAATCCACTCGGCGAGCCCTCGCCCAGGGCAATCGCGCAGCTGTTCTATGAACGCATCGCCGCCAACCGCGCGCTCGACCGCGCGCAGACCTTCGCCAACACCTACGGCCAGATGGAGAACGAATTCCCCTGGACGATTCCGATGTTCAGGAACCTGGGGATGCAGGTCGCGATCGGACTCTCGTACACGATCTCGCCCCGCCATACCGACGAGTACTATGCGCAAAAGACCCGCGCGATCCTCGCCTACCAGCCCGACGCGATCTACGTCGAGGACCAGGGCGGGCTGCTGACCCTGGATCGCGCGCGCACGCTGATTCCGGCGATCGTCGGAAACGCGCAGGAGGTCCCGGTCGAACTGCACGCGCATTGCAGCACGGGACTTGCGCCGCTCGTCTATCTGGAAGCGTTGCAGATGGGCGTCGCGACGCTGCACACCGCGATCCCGCCGCTCGCCGAGGGCCCGTCGCAGCCGTCGATCTTCAACGTGGCGCGCAACGCCCGGCTGCTCGGGCATACCGTGTCGATCGACGAAGAACTGCTGCGCCCGGTGGTCGAACGGCTCACCGCGATCGCGAAACAGGACCGGCTGCCGATCGGCGCGCCGCTCGAATACGACTGCGCGCAGTACATCCATCACGTTCCCGGCGGAGTGATCTCGAATCTCAGGCACCAGCTGGCCGGGCTGCGCATGGAGCACCGGCTGAACGAAGTGCTCGACGAATCGGTGCGGGTACGCAGGGACCTGGGCTACCCGATCATGGTCACCCCGCACTCGCAGTTCGTGGTCACGCAATCGGCGATCAACGTCGCCACCGGCGAGCGCTACAAGCACGTCATCGACGAACTGATCCTGTTCGCGCAAGGGGTGTATGGCGAGGATTCGGGCTATACCTGGATGGACCAGGATCTGAAGGACCGGCTGCTGGGGATGCAAAGAGCGCGCGAACTGGGCGCACGAAGACCGCGCGACATTCCGATGCGGGAAATCCGCGCCCAGCTCGGCGGAGCCGGCGTCTCGGACGAGGAATTTCTGCTGCGGTTCATGATGAAAGGCGGCAAGGAAGTCGAGGCGATGCGCGCGGCGGGCCCGCCCCGGCCCTATCTCGACGCCTCGCAACCTCTGCCCGCGCTGCTGCGCGAACTGAGCAAACACCGGAGCGTGCGCTATATCCACCTGCGCCGCGGCGGCGATTCGCTGTTGATTCAGAACCGGGTCTCGGCCTGATCGATCACCCACGGGAGGACAGCCGCTTGAACAAGCCACTGAGTACGCTGAGCGACGACGAGATCCGGCAAATCGCCGTGTTGGTCGAAACCCTGGAGCATTCCTCCTTTGATTTCCTGCAAGTGGAATCGGGCGACCTGAAGCTGACTCTCGGCAAAGGCGCGCCGCCGGCCGCGGCGTTCGCCGCGCAGGGCGCGCCGCCCGTCCACGCGCCGCAGGCGCCTGCCGCGACGGTGCCGGCCGCGGCGCTGGTGGCCGCGCCCGAACATTCCGCGGCAGCCGCACCCGCCGACGGAACGGTGGCGATTGTCGCGCCGATGATGGGGCGCTTCTATGCCAAGCCCGAACCCGGCGCCGCCGCCTTCGTGACCGTCGGCGCGCAGGTCGACGCCGAGACCACCGTATGTCTGATCGAGGTGATGAAGGTATTCACCGCGGTGCGCGCCGACCTGCGCGGCGTGGTCACCGAGATCTGCGTGCGCGACGAACAGTTCGTCGAATACGGACAGGTGCTGTTTCGCCTGCGCGCGGGCTAGCCGTCGCGCATCGCCACCGCCGGCTCGCCGGTTCGCACAGGAAGATTCCTCATGCCCGATCGCGCCAGTCCCTACTGGAACGAAGCCGCCGAAACCCGCCCGGAGGAGGAGATCCGCGACTTGCAGATGCGCAAGATCCGCAGGCAACTCGCCTACTGCCACGAACATTCGCCGTATTACCGCGAAAAATTCAGACAGATCGGCGCGCTGCCCGCGGAGATACGGACCTGGGAGGATTTCCGGCGGCTGCCGGTGATGCTGACCCCCGAGCAGTACAAGGAACAGCAGGAGCAGTCCTCGGCCGAGGACGGTCATCCTTACGGGCGCATCCTGTGCGCGCCGCTGCGCGAGGTGATCGGCGTGGCCTCCACCTCGGGCACCACCGGACGCCCGACGCTGACCGCGTTCACGCGCCGCGACATCGACTCGACCAACGAGGTGCTCGCGCGCGCGTTCTGGCGCATCGGCATCCGTCCCGGCGATACCGTGCTGCACGCCTTCGGACTGTCGATGTGGGTGGCCGGGATCCCGCTGGTGCGCGCGCTCGAGGCGATGGGCGCGCGCCCGATCGCGGTCGGCGCCGAGGGCGGCACCGAGCGCTTGCTGCTGTTTGCGCGACTGACGCGTCCATCGGTGCTGCTCTGCACGCCGTCCTTCGCCGAACACCTGATCGAGCGCGCGCCCGAGGTGGCCGGCATCGAGGTGGGAGAACTCGGCATTCAGCGCATCTTCTGCTGCGGCGAACCCGGCGCCGGCCTGCCCGAAGTGCGCAAGAAGCTCGCCAATGCCTGGGGCGCGAAGATCTACGATTTTGCCGGCGGCCCCTGGGGCATCTCGAGCGTTTCCTGCCACCACGACGATTATCAGGGAATGCACCTGCTGTCGGAGGACTACTGCCTGCACTACGATCTGATCGACCCGCAGACCCGCGCGCCGATGGAGTTGAGCGACGGGGTGATCGGTGCCGCGGTATTCACCACCTACGATTGGGACGCGGCGCCGCCGGTCAAATTCCTGCTCAACGACCTGAACCAGATCCACACCTCGCCGTGTCCGTGTGGCATGCCGGGCAAGCGCAGGAGGATCCTCGGGCGCATTGACGACCTGCTGATCGTCAAGGGAATCAACGTCTACCCGGCGGCGATACGCAATGTCGTCAACGGCTTTGTGCCGCGCGTGACCGGCGAGATGCGCGTGGTGCTGCACGAACCGCCGCCGCGCGTGACGACGCCGCTGCACATCAAGATCGAGCGCGGTGCCGGCGTCGCCGACGCCGATCTCGCCGAGCTCGAGCGGCAAATCGGCGCGCGCATCCGCGACCTGCTGCGCTTCACGCCGCGGATCGAGTTCGTCGCGCCGGCCACGCTCGCGCGCTCGACGCTCAAGGGAAAACTGATCGAGCGTATGTATCAGCCATCGTGATCGGCGAGCGCTCCGGCACCGGACAACGTCCCGCTTCGGCGACCGCGAGGATCTCGCGCGTACTCGTCGCCAATCGCGGCGAGATCGCGCTGCGCATCATCCGCGCATGTCGCGCATTGGGCATCGAAACCGTGCTCGCGGTCTCGCAGGCCGATCGCGACAGTCTGCCCGCGCGCCTGGCGGACCGCAGCCTGTGCATCGGCCCGGCCCCCGCCAAGGAAAGCTACCTCGATGGCAGGCTGATCGTCGCCGCCGCGCTGGGCAGCGAATGCGACGCGGTCCACCCGGGCTACGGCTTCCTCGCCGAATCGCCGGAACTGGCGCAGGCCTGCGCGACCAACGGAATCCGGTTCGTCGGTCCGAAGCCCGCGCAGATCCTGCAAATGGGCAACAAGCTGCAAGCGCGCGAGCTCGCGCGCCGCTGCGGCGTTCCGATCCTGCCGGGATCGGAAAAGGTCCGCTCGCACGAAGAGGCGTCTTCCGTCGCGACCCGCATCGGGCTTCCGGTGATGCTGAAAGCGGCCTCCGGCGGCGGCGGCCGCGGCATGAAGGTGGTAGCGGATCTGGCTCTCATGCCGCAGATGTTCGCCTCGGCATCGGCCGAGGCACGCGCGGCATTCGGCGACGACACGCTCTACCTGGAACGCTACCTGCCGAACGCGCGGCACATCGAGGTGCAGGTGCTCGGCGATTGCCGCGGCAACGTCATTCATCTGGGCGAGCGCGACTGTTCGCTGCAGCGCCGGCATCAGAAGATGGTCGAAGAGGCGCCGGCGCCGGCCATCGGCGAAGCGCTGCGCGCGGCGCTGCGCGACGCCGCGGTGAAGCTCGCCGTGGCGGTCGGCTACGAGAATGCCGGGACCGTCGAGTTCATCGTTGACCAGGACGCCGGGAAGTTCTACTTCCTGGAGATGAATACGCGCATCCAGGTCGAGCATCCGGTCACCGAGTCGATCACCGGGATCGATATCGTCGAGGAACAGTTCCGCATCGCGAGCGGGGAAGCGCTGCGCTATGCACAGTCCGAAATCCAGTTTCGCGGCCACGCGATCGAATGCCGCGTCACCGCCGAGTTGCCCGACGAGGGTTTCCGTCCCAATGCGGGCCGGCTCGCGGCCTGGTCGCCGCCCGAGGGCCCGAACATCCGCGTGGACAGCCACTGTTACGCCGGCTACCAGGTTCCGGTGCACTACGACTCGCTGCTCGCCAAGCTGATCGTCTACGGATCGGATCGTGCCCAGGCGCTGGAACGCATGCTTCGCGCGCTGGAACAGTTCACCGTCTTGGGCATCGGCACGAGCCTGCCGTTTCTGCATTTCGTGGTCGGCCGGCCCGAGTTCGCGGCAGGCGGCGTGAACACGCGCCTGGTGGAGGAACTGATTCAGCAGCGCTCCGCCGAGCGCGGTGCCCGATCAGCGGCAGCGCCCGCGATGCCGCGCGAGTAGGAGCGCGGGCGGAACTGCCCGGCCCCGGCCGCCGCGCTATCTTCCCACCCACCCCCCGTCGACGACCATCGAAGTTCCGGAAACATACGAGGCCGCACCCGAACTCAGCCACAGCACCGCCTGCGCGATCTCCTCGGGCGCGCTGATGCGGCCCATCGGCACGAAATTCCTGCGTTTCTCGTCGAAGCCATCCTCCTGCTCGCGCATGCGCTGCGTGATCGGCGTCTCGACCAGCCCGGGACATATGGCGTTGATACGAATACCGGAGCGCGCGTATTGCAGCGCCGCGCAGCGCGTCAGGCCGACGACGCCGTGCTTCGCCGTGGGATAGATCACCGAGTTCGCCGTACCCACCAGTCCCACCGCGGAAGCGGTATTGACGATCACGCCCTCTCCCTGACCGAGCATCTGCCGCAATTCGTGCTTCATGCACAGGAACATTCCCTTCAGGTTGACCGCCATCAGGCGATCCCAATCCTCCTCGGTGGACTCGTGCAGCTTCTCGCCGTACGAGGTCATGATGCCGGCGTTGTTGAAGGCGATATCGAGCCGCGAGAACGCCCCGGTCGCGGCGGCGACCAGGTTCGCGCACTGCGCTTCCTTGGACACGTCGGTGCGCACGAACAGCGCCCTGGCGCCTGCCCGCTCTATTTGGTCGACGGTGGCGCGCGCACCGTCCTCGTCGAGGTCGGCGACGACGACCGACGCTCCGCAGCGACCGAACGCGAGCGCCGTCGCGCGCCCGATTCCCGAAGCGGCACCGGTGACCAGAGCCACCTTGCCATCCAGTCTGATTTCCACTTCACCCCTCCCCGTCTTGTACGATCCGACAACAAGGACGACTATATACTAGACCCCGCATCGACATGACGCGCACGCTTTCCCTCGCCCCGCTGACGATACTCGAGCTCGCGCCTGCTGACATGGTCAGCTGCGCGGCGCAGGCGGGCTACAGCCATCTCGGGCTGCGCCTGCACCCGGTGATGCCGAACCTCGATACGCCCTACCCGGTCATCGGCGACACGCCGATGCGGCGCGAACTGCTCAGACGGCTCGACGACACCGGCATGAAGGTGTTCGACGTGGAGTTCATCCGCATCACCTCTGAGTTGCGCGTGGCCGATTTTCTGCCGATGCTCGAGACCGCCGCGCGACTGGGCGCGAAGCATGTCCTCACCGGCGGCAGCGATGCCGACGAACAACGGCTCACCGAGCGCTTCGGCGATCTCTGCGACGCAGCACTGCCGCTGGGCCTCACCATCAATCTTGAGCCGATTCCGCTCCTCGATGTGCGCACGCTGGCGCAGGCCGAGCGGGTGCTCGCCGGAGCCGATCGGCGCAACAGCGGCATCGTGATCGACCCGATCCATTTCGACCGCTCGCGTGAGCGCCTCGCGAACGCCTCGCGCATCGCACGCAAATGGCTGCATTACATGCAACTGTGCGATGCCCCCGCCGAGCGTCCGGTCGACGCGGCGGGTCTGCAATTCCAGGCACGCTACGAACGCATGATTCCCGGAGAGGGGGGGCTGGACCTCACCGGACTGCTGCGCGCGCTGCCGCCGGATCTGCCGATCGGCATCGAGGTGCCGATGGCTTCGCTCGCGCGCAGCGTCGGCGCGACCGAGCGCGCGCGCCGGCTGCTCGCGGCAACCAACGCGCTGCTGCGCAGGCTGGAGGACGAGGGCGACGCAGCGCGATGAACCCCATCGGCGCGCGCCGCGGGCGAGGACCCGATGCGACGCCTAGCGCGGTTCTTCGGCGGCGAGCGGCACCCGCCCGCGGATCAGGTCGGAGGCCCGCTCGGCGATCATCAGCACGCAGGCATTGATATTGCCGCTGACGAGGTCCGGCATCACCGATGCGTCGACCACGCGCAGGCGTTCGACCCCGCGCACTTTGAGTTCCGCGTCGACCACCGCGCTGTCGTCGTGGCCCATCCGGCAGCTGCTCGCGGCATGATGCAGGGTCGAGGCAACCGACCGGATATAGGCCTCGAGGTCGGCATCGCCGACCGTCCCCGGGCCCGGAACGATTTCCTCGCCGCGAAAAGGATCGAGCGCGGTCTGGCGCATCACCTCGCGCGCGACGCGCAAGCCGGCGGCAAGGGTTCGCGCATCGCCGGGCGCCGAAAGATAGTTCGCTCTGATGCGCACCGGTTGTCTCGCGTCGGCGGAGGCGAGCTCGATGCTGCCGCGACTTTCCGGATGAAGCAGCACCGCAAGCAGGTAAAAAGCGTCCTGCCAGTCGGGTCCGCGCAGCGGCCACCACGGACGCACCTCGCGCGCGATTCCCCGCACGCCCAGTTGTATGTCGGGCACCGCGGCATCGGCGCGGGTCCTGAGCAGCGCCATCGCGCCGCCCGGCGGGTTGGTCGCCGGGCCGCTGCCTGCCAGATAGGCGCGCAGCATCGCCCACGCGATCCGGTCGACGCGCAGCGCGTGGCGCAGCGGACTCGTGCCTTTGCGCAGATTGCCGACCGCGACGAAGACGTGGTCCTGAAAATCGGCACCCACCCCCGGCAACTGCGCGACCAGGCCGATGCCGTGGGCGCGCAGCCGTGCGGGGTCGCCGATTCCGGAGAGCATCAGCAACTGCGGAGAGTGGATCGCACCGGCCGAGAGCAGCACTTCGCAGCCGGCCAGATCCTGCTCGATGCGCCCGCGGTGCAGGGATTCGACACCGATTGCCCGCTTCGCGTCGATCAGCACACGCGTGGCGAGCGCGCCGGTACGCACGGTGAGATTCGCGCGCCGCAACGCCGGACCCAGGTAGGCACGCGCGGCGCTGCAGCGCCGTCCGCCGGCAATCGTCGATTGGGCCAGCGCGAATCCCTCCTGCTGCGCGCCGTTGAGGTCCTCGGACACGGCATAGCCCGCCGCCTGCCCGGCACGCAGCGCTGCGCCGTAGAGCGGGTCGGAGAGATCCGTGTAGCGGGTTCCGACCGGGCCGCTGCCGCCGCGGTAGCTGTTCTCCCCGCCGCACCAGGACTCGCAGCGCTTGAAATACGGCAGCACCCCGGCGTAGGACCAGCCGGCGAGACCCTTGCTTGCCCATCGATCGTAGTCGCCGCGATGACCCCGGAGATAGAGCATCGCATTGATCGAGGACGAGCCGCCCAGCAGCTTGCCGCGCGGCAGCTCGATCGAGCGCTGGTTCAGATGCGGCTCGGGTTCGGTATTGAGACCCCAGTCGTGCCGGCGCAGCTTCCACAGCTTGCCGATGCCGATCGGGATGTGGATCAGCGGGTCGCGATCGGCGCCGCCCGCCTCGAGCAACAGCACGCGAACAGCCGGGTCTTCGGATAGCCGGTTGGCGAGCACGCAGCCGGCGGACCCCGCGCCCACGATGATGTAATCGTAACGGCTGCGTTTCATCATTTGCGCGGCACGATGTCGAAGGATGCGATATTGTCACCGCTTGCGCGTCGCCGCAATCCTGTTCGGATCAATAGAATCATGGAACGCGAGCCGACGCCGAAAGCACCAGGATACGAACGGGAGTCCCGCAATGAAAGCCGTGAAGCTGTTCGACGTGACCGGCCAGGTCGCATTCGTCACCGGCGCCGCGAGCGGCCTGGGTTTCGCGATGGCCGAGGTCCTCGCCGAGCACGGTGCCCGTGTGACGATGGCCGATATCGACGGCGCGGCGCTCGAGACGCGGGTGCGCACGATGCGCGAGGCCGGGTGCGCGGTGGAGGCGGCGGTACTGGACGTGACCGACAGTGAAGCGCTGCGACACCGCATCGATGCGCTCGCCAAGCAGCACGGTCGGCTCGACGCGGTGTTCGCCAATGCCGGCATCAGCTCGGGTCCCGGGTTCGGAACCGTGGCGGGACGCACCGCGGGGCAGATCGACCACACGTCGCTCGCCACCTGGGAGAAGCTGCTGGACATGAATCTGACCAGCGTGTTCGTCACCCTGCAGGCGGCCGCCGCGCATATGAAGCCGCAAAAGAGCGGCCGCCTCATCGTCACGTCTTCGATCGCCGGCCTGCGCGCCGACAGCCTGGTCGGCTATCCCTACGCGGTCACCAAGGCGGCGCTGCACAATCTGGTGCGCCAGGCGGCCAAGGAACTCGCGCCTTACAATGTCCTGGTGAACGCGATCGCGCCGGGAGTCTTCTTCACCCGCATCGCCGGAGGCAAGCTGCACGATCCGGCGGTATATGAGGAATTTCGCCGCGGCATACCGCTTGGCCGGATCGCCGAACCCGAGGAGATCAAGGGGCTCGCGCTGTTTCTCGCATCGCCCGCGTCCTCTTACCTCACCGG
>Ga0224495_10001598_pt1 | contig 15785 bp, 10 predicted proteins | sample SF_Jul11_sed_USG_FD_168128 | JGI IMG/M metagenome (GOLD analysis project Ga0224495, IMG submission 168128) | Sediment microbial communities from San Francisco Bay, California, United States - SF_Jul11_sed_USGS_4_1 | ecosystem: Environmental > Aquatic > Marine > Sediment | place: USA: California... | reverse complement strand
AGAAGTCTGCTTATAATTTGAATGATATATTGGAGCAGGGATTCGGAAACACCGAATCCCTGCCGGTTTTTTAATGTCCGGTTGTAAAATCGATGAAAAGGCCTGTTAAGGCTGTTTTTTGCTTACCTGGGTCCTGTAGTATACGGGGTATGCAGCAAAGAAGTGCAAAAAATAGCCATCCGACAGCTTGACAATCTTATCTAAATAATATAAAATCCTTGTTCTTATTAAGTCAGGCAAACGGTAGTTTGCTTTAAAAACAATGTATCGCAGGTTATGCGAAATTTTGAGGTTAAGAAGAAATGAGGAAAAAAGGTCTTAATTCAGTTGTGAACGTTTCTATCTGTATTATGATATTGACGGCTTTGTTGGTTGTTGCTTCCTGCAAACAGTCCGAGGAGGAAGCTACAACCCCGACTCAGCCGGAGAAAGCCGACACGAAACCCCCTGTTGTGTCAGAGGAGCCGGTTAAAGAAACGGTAAAAAGTGTTTCAGATGTGCCAGAGGAACCAGTTAAAGAAACGGTAAAAAGTGTTTCGGAACCCCCCGATGTGACGAAAGTGACCCCACCGGCACCCAAGGACACCGAGAAAGTCGAAGAGCCTGTCGTCGGGGATGCAGGCACATCCAAATGGGTGCCAATACCAATTCAGCTTCCCAAACCGATGTTTGTTGGCACGCCTCAGGATACGAAGGTGGATAATCTTGAGCCACCGCTGGGAAAGCCGCGGCCTCCATTTTACGCCCCGCCGGATATAAAAAATGTTGCCTTCGAAAAACCTGTGTCCAGCACGGATGAAGAGCCCATCATCGGCGAGATAGAAATGATAACCGACGGTGACAAAGAAGCGGCTGACGGCAGTTATGTTGAGTTAGGTCCTTTGAAGCAAAGTGTTACTATTGACCTCGAAGCCGAATATGAGATATATGCCATTGTGTGCTGGCACTACCATAAACAGGCGCGTGTATATTTTGATGTGGTGGTGCAAGTTGCCTCTGATCCTGATTTTATTTCAAATGTCACTACCCTGTTTAACAACGACATTGACAACTCAATTGGTTTAGGCGTGGGCAAAGATAAGCACTATACAGAAACTTCTGAGGGCAGGCTTATCGCAGGTAAGGGTGTTCGAGCCCGCTATGTCCGCCTCTTCAGCCAGGGCAATAACAGCAACGACTTAAATCACTATATCGAAGTGGAAGTTTACGGCAAGCCGGCAGGATGAAATGGTCAATAATATGTGTCGTCCTGATTTTAGTCGCAACAATTGTTGGTGTTGCCCTGCGCCTGCCGCAGTTGAAACAGCGCCCCATGCATGGCGACGAGGCGGTCCATGCCTTCAAATTCGGAGAGCTTCTGGAGGATGGTTTCTATGACTATGATCCCTATGAATATCACGGCCCCACGCTTAATTACCTTACCCTGATTCCAGCCTGGGCCGCCCGCGCACAAAAATACGCAGACCTTAGCGAAAGCACGTTGCGTATTGTCCCCGTTTTCTTCGGCGTGTTGCTGATTCTGCTTCTTTTGCCGATGGTAGACGGCCTCGGTCGGGCTGGTTCGGTTTTTGCCGCCGTATTGACCGCTATCTCGCCGGCTATGGTTTATTACAGCCGATACTACATTCAGGAAATGCTGCTTGTTTGTTTTACCTTTGGGGTGATTGCTTCCGGCTACCGCTACACGAGAAGCAAAAGCATTAAGTGGGCAATACTGGCCGGAATATTCCTGGGCCTGATGAATGCGACCAAGGAAACATGTATAATTGCTTATGGTTCAATACTGCTGGCTCTTGTGCTTACGCTGTTGATGTCGGGCCGGCAAAGTGGTTCTGTCTTAAATACCCTTAAAGCCATCAAACCCTGCCATCTTATCGCGGCTCTTGTAGCTGCTGCAGTAGTCTCGGTACTGTTTTTCTCATCATTTCTGTCGAATCCCACAGGAATTCTGGATTCGGTTCGAACGTATACAACCTATTTTGATCGGGCCGGCCAAAACCAATTGCATAATCACCCATGGTATTATTACCTGAAGATGCTTCTTTATTCCAAATACGGTTCCGGGCCCATCTGGAGCGAAGCCCTCATTGTCCTTTTAGCTGTAGTTGGTTTCATAGTCGCGATTAGAAAAAGGCCCATGAAAGGTGTTAATTTTCACCTGCTTCGAGTTATTGCCTTTTACACATTGGCAATGACCGTGGTGTATTCTGTGATACCTTATAAAACACCCTGGTGTCTGCTCGGATTCCTCCACGGTATGATTTTACTTGCTGGTGTCGGGGCCGTTGCTTTGATAAATCTGACACAGAATATCCGGGCGAAAGTATTTATCGGCATACTGCTTATTGCCGGCGGAGCACACCTGACCTGGCAGGCGTATTTAGGCAATTACAAGTATTATGCGGACAGTCGCAATCCTTACGTCTATGCTCATCCGACTACGGATGTGTTTACGATAACCGAGCGAGTGGAGGAATTGGCAAAAGTGCATCCGGATGGCCATGCAATGCCTATTCAGGTTATCTGCCCCGGCGGTGACTACTGGCCTCTGCCGTGGTATTTCCGGCGTTTTGAGAAAGTCTTGTGGTGGAGTGAGATTGATACGAACGTCATGCCCGCTCCTGTTATACTTGCCTCCGCGAGTATGGAGCCGAAACTGATGGAGTATTTTTTTCTGCCTCCCCCCGGCCAAGTGAACTTATACATTCCTCTTTTCGATACCTATTTAGAACTGCGTCCGCAAATAGAGTTACGCGGATATGTAACCAAAGACTTGTCGGACAGTTACCACCAATATCAGTCGGACAAGGAATCACCGCAAAGCAAGGGTGAAAAATGACTCAGCCGCAGGGAGAACCTCAATTTGTCAGGAGCGATTGGTCCGCCTTCGGCGGAACTGGAATCCTCCGTTTTTCCTATGAGGCCATGGCCACCACTTTCGAGGTCATCATCCTGCATGAGGATGCCCGCTATGCCGAACAGGCGGCCTGGGCCGCTTTCGATAAACTTGGCCGGCTCGAACAGGATCTGAGCCGATATATCGAAAACAGTGACATCTCCCGAATCAACAACCTTACCGCCGGTCAATCTATACGGGTTTCCCTGGAGACGTTTGAATGTCTCCAGTTGAGCCGTCGTATTAATGCCGAAACCAACGGGGCTTTTGATGTTACTATTGGGTTTCTGCTGAGCTGCTGGCGAAACCCGGACAAAACCCTGCGAATACCTTCTAAAGAGGAATTGAAGATTGCCCGTCAGCGTACCGGTATGGACCTTTTGAAATTGGACGAATCCCAATACACGGTAGAGTTGTTAAGAGACAAAGTGCAAATTGACCTCGGCGGCATCGGCAAGGGCTACGCAATTGACAAGATGGCTGAGCTGCTGCGCGACTGGAGCATCGATGTGGCCCTGATTCATGGGGGCTACAGTACGGCTTTGGGTATAGGCTCCCCACGAGGGACGAAAGGCTGGCCCGTGACATTGAGCAATCCTCGTAATCTCAAGCAGACATTGGCCGGTCTTTGTTTAGAGAGCCAGGCACTCAGCGGCTCAGGTTTACAGAAGGGCCGGCATATCATCGATCCCCGCACCGCCCAGCCGGTGGAAGGCAGATATGCTGCCTGGGCTTGTGCTGGGGATGCCGCAACAGCCGACGCCCTGTCAACCGCCTTTATGGTTATGTCACCGGATGAGGTCAGGCAGTACTGCTCACGTCATAAGAACGTGCTGGCCATGCTCATACTACAAGAAGATGCCAAAAAGAAGCAGAAAGAGAGGATTTTACATTTCGGAAAATGGAAGAAATCCAGCTTGCGCTGACCTTCGAGGCTTCTCGGCTTCGCGGCAAACTCAATTCCCCACAGGAAGTCTAATGACAGCTTTTTTAGGCGGTTGTTTTGAAGCCGATGATTCTTGCTGAAATCCGGGGATTGTGATTTCAGGCGTTCTGGCGAGGGCTTTAAGTTCGGTTCGTTGAACACCAAAGTTATTCATCGGGAAATTTTTAAAGCCCAGCTTTATGGCAGGAGAATTTTCTTTGACTCGGAAATCTCCGTTTGCCGGATCAATAAACATCGGATTGCCTACAATCGAGTTCTCGTCGCAGCCGTGAGCGGCGAATTTTCTACGGTCCGCATCATTTGTTGTAAAGAGGTTGCGGTCGACTTCTTTGCCCCATTTTCCCTTTGTCATGCCGCCTGCCGGCCGGTAGGGGCCCATCACTATATTACATGTGAAGACATCGTGGCTGTTGTCATACCAGACATGCGGATGGAAGCTGTTATTAATGATGATATTGTTGCAGGCCCTGCGATGGAAACCTTCACGAAACTTAAGGCCCCCGCTTAAGAGCAGATTATTATATATCTCGTAATTACTTGAACCGTCATCGAGGTCAATATCCCAGCCGTGGTCACATCGCCAGCGGCTGTTGCGTATAATAGTTTTTTCTGCATCAAGCAATGCCAATTGTGGTAATTGTTCCGCGGGCGCATCTTTCAATCCCCAGAAACGGTCACGGCCCCAGGAATTGAAACTGCCATGGTCTCCCGTCTCAAGAACCGTGTCAAATACATCACAATACTCGATAAGGTGGCCGCCAAACGTACCTTCACTGATGTTAATGCCGGCCCGGCCTACATCGTAGATTGAACAATGCCTTATAGTAATGCCCCTTGACATGGAAATCTGAACACCTGTGGCTTGCTTTTCAACCACACCGATTCGATGGATCAGACAATCCTGGACAACACAATCCGCCGGGTAGTTTTCAGTTTTTGGCCCGGGAGTTTTATCGATGTCGGCATAGCTTTGGCGCCGGCCGTATTCGAAAAGCGGATTCCTCACTGCACCCGGGTCACCAACGAAGGCCACACCGCTTGCTCCTGCGCCGAAAATATGACAGCCCTGTATGGCCACGCGCCGGTTATAATTATTCATAAAGACGGCATTGCCCCCAACCTGATCAAATGTAGAATTCCGGATTCCACAGTCTTCTGCGCCGTTGAAAAGAACCGCTCCCCCTCGATAGATTGTCCAGTCACTTCGCAACAGCGGCTCTTTGGTGTCCATAAAAGTACGTGCCGTATGACGGAACGTAAAATCCTGAAGTGTAATAAAGCGAACGGGCTTTTCCTGCGAGCCCCGGAATTCGAGAAGGTGACGCAATCGTACGATTTCGATTGTGGCATTTTCCAGGTCGGTATCTTTTGGAGGATAATAGTAAAGTGTTGAAGTCTTTGCATCGTGGAACCATTCCTCCGGGGCGTCCAGCTCCTCGAAGATGTTTTCAACAAATCGGTGTTCGGCGTGCATGCCCATCCTGCGGTTGTTCTGCCAGCCGCCTTCATAGGTTATTGTATTGTCCGCTTTTTTGCCCGTGATGCGGTAGTGGTAACCGCCCCAGCGATGGCGGTGCATTGCATGGATAAGGCCGCCGGCCGGGTCGGCCCAGCCCGAGGCCCTTTCCCTGCTGAAAGCATCCCGGGAATAGCCGTGATAAACCATGACCTTCGGATCATAGTTTGGATAGCGGGCCATGTGCCGGCGTGTGCCGTTAACAAAAAGCTGATCAATTTTGAGACCAACTGGTGTTTGGGCCTTCATGATGCCGTCCCGATACGGCTTCCAGTTCAGCATCAGTCTCTGTCCGCCGCTGAGAACAACTGTTTCCCTATCGACAGCTCTGTAAACCACGGGAGCCTGCTTGCTGCCCGAGTCTTCGGCGATAAATACCAGCGGCTCATTGAGGTAATAGGTGCCGCCATGTATGGAGACTGTAACAGGTCCCTTCAAGGTTTTCTTTATCTGCCGTACCGCGTCGCGGGCGCAGGTGAGGGTGGCGAACGGTCGGTCCTTCGTGCCGGGATTGGTGTCTTGACCGGCAGGAGATACGTATAACTCCAGGGCAAAAGAGGGTACACAGAAACCCACAAGAATAACAGCACTCAATCCTGCTCTTATCATCGTTTCCTCCAAATCTCATCAATAATAAAACGGCCGGGCCGGAACACACTGTCCAAATAAATACACCCGGCTCTTTATCGACTTTCAGATTCTTTATCCAGAGCTCGCTTAATAGTCATCAGCTCCGAAAGCACCCACCATGAATTTCGTGTCGGTGATAACCTACTGTCACGGTCGCAGGTCCAGTCGATGGGAAATTCCTGTATATGGTAGCCCTCTTTTCGTGCCCGCAGTATGATTTCAATATCGAATATAAAACCGTCAGTAATGCATTCGCCATACAGGTGTCGCGCGGCATCGCCTTTGTATATTTTGAAGCCGCATTGCGTATCGGTAAACTCAGAGGGAACTTTCATATAGTGAATCACGAACCAGTGGAATATTTTGGAGCAAATCCGCCGATATAAACTCTGGGTCTTCTCAATACGGCATCCCCGCATTTTTCTTGAACCGTGCGCTATATCACAGTCCCCGTTTTTCAGCAACTTGAGCCCGTGTAAAACGTCTTCATAGGGCACACAGCAGCCGCTGTCGGAAAACATCACATATTCGGCGCTCGTTTGTTTTATACCGGTTCGAATGGCGTACCCTTTTCCCCGATGATGCTCGTAACGAATGACGTTTCGTTTTATCGCAGGGGAAATTTCAACATTTTTTGCGGCTTCCGTGGTGTTGTCGTGGCTGCCGTCATCAACGACTATAATTTCTCCCGCCAGCCTGTTGTTCTCTAAAAACGCTGCTGCCTCCTCGACATCCCGCCCAATCTTTTTGCTTTCGTTAAGTGCCGGTATAACAATAGATAGGTCCATAAAGTCCATCTCACGATGATAAAGCGACTCGGAAACCTGTTGTAAAGCGTTTCCTTAGGAGCCGGGCAAAATCCTTTTTTTCACTGGCGGCATATAAAGAATGGCCATATTATAACCGGGATAGTAGAAAAACACAATAACACAATGGTTTTAATCAGTTGTTTTATATAAATTCAGGTATTTGTGAAAGGCCGGGAACTGTGACACCAACCGGCATCATGGACAGAAAGTTTTTTTATGACCACCCATTTTTCAAAGACCGAATTAAAGCTCTATCTGAGGCAAAGAAGTAAGATGCAGGTTAACAGGACAGCAGGATACCAGTTTATCAGGTTGCTTGATTTCCTGATTTGTGTCAGGAGTTTACAAGGAGAAATATAATGCAACTCAGGAAGTGGCTTGTTATACCTTCAACAGTCATCGTCTTTGGATTAGTGTTTGCTCTCTATTGGATATTCGGTTATCTGGATCATCGAAAGGGTATCCAACTCTTCCGAGAAGGTTGGTCAACAGATAGATGGCGAGAATCGGTGCCGTATCTGTGCCGCAGTTTGGAGCGTCCGCGTTTTATAGTATCGGATGCGGATCGCCGGTATGTGGTATGGGCGTTAGGCAGGGCAGGAGAACCCCAGGCCCTTGAGTTTTTGATAAAGGAGCTGAAGCATAAAGATGTGGGCGTCCGACTGGCCGCGGTAGAGGCCTTAGGGTACTTTAGGTGGCCAATAGCAGTCGAACCTTTAACCGTTGCTTTGGAGGACAAAAACGTTTCAGTCCGATGTGATGCGGCATGGGCATTAGGCCAAATAAAAGATAGAAGGGCTGTCCGGTCATTGCTTGCTGCTTTGAAGGACAATGATTCATCGGTTCGATACAGCGCGGCAGCGGCTTTGGGTCAGATGCAAGATACATCCGCAGTAAAGTTTTTGATTGAGATTTTGAAAGATGAAGATTCACACGTCCGGGCAGGGGCCGCACAAGCCCTGGGTCAAATACAGGACGCAAATTCGGTAAAGCCTTTATGCGATGCCTTGAAGGATGACAATCAAAATGTTCGATTCGAAGCGGCACAGGCTCTTGGCCGGTTCAAAGACCTTGCCGCGGTACCGTTCTTGATTGAGGCTGTCAGAGACAAGGATTCGCATGTCCGCCAAGGTGCGGCAAAGGCTTTAGGTATGATAAAGAGCGCAAAAGCGACAGAACCATTGGTTGAAGCTTTAAAGGATGTGGATCCACAGGTTAGGTTGGACGCCGCTGAGGCATTAGGTCAGATAAAAGACACAAGAGCGGTCGAGCCATTGATTGTCGCTTTGAACCATGCGGACTCGCGGCTCCGATTGCACGCAGCAAAGGCATTAGGTCAGATAAAAGACACAAAGGCCGTCGAGCCATTGATTGCTGCTTTGAAGGATGACAATCAGAGCGTCCAATTCGAAGCGGCGGAAGCTTTAATGGATATGGGTAAGACCGGGGAACCGAGAGTGGTAGAGTTTTGGATCGGGGCTTTGAAGGATGAGCATTGGGCCACTCGAATCGAAGCGGCAGAGACCCTTGGAAAGATAAATGACAAAAGAACAGTAGAGCCGCTAATCGCTGCTTTACAGGATGAGAATTGGCGTGTTCAATTCAGAGCGGCAAAAACCTTAATTAATAAGGGGAAGATAGAAGAAGCAAGATTGGCAGAGTTTTGGATGAGGGCTTTGATGGATGATAACCCTGTTGTTCAACGTCATGCAGAAGAGGATTTAGTGAATGTAGGCAAGCGCGGCTCTGTGAGTGTGGCAGAACTTTTGGTTTCAGCTTTGAAAGATGAAAAGCCGCGTGTCCGAGAGCGTGCAGCAGTGGTCCTGGAAAAAATAGGTACACCCATAGTACTGCCCTTGATTGCTGCCTTGGACGACCCGGATGCACAAGCCCGAAAAGGTGCAGCAAGTGCTTTAGGGAAGATAAAGGACAAAAGAGCGGCAGGGCCTTTGATTACCGCATTGAAGGACCCAAATTCAGCGGTTCGATCCGAAGCTGCTGAGGCATTGAGTGGTGTAAAGGCTATAGAGGCCGTTGAACCTTTGATTGCTGCTATCAAGGACACCGAAGCAGATGTTCGATACAAAGCCGCACAGGCTTTAGGCAGCATAAAGGACAACAGGGCGGTAGTACCATTGATTGCCCTTCTGAAGGACGAGAATTCATCTGTCCGATGGTTCACGACATGGGCGTTAGGTCAGATAAGGGACGAAAGGGCGATAGAGCCTTTGAAGGCTGCTTTACACGATGAGAATCCCGGCGTACGAAAATCTGTTTCCGCCGCTTTAAGGCAGATCTACCAGCACCGGAACAAGCGTAGCCGGAAACAATAATTCTGCAGCACGTTGCAGGATCATCCATTTGACGGTCTGTTGGGATTTAAACAACGGGCCGGAATAAACTTTTGTTGCGGTCCGGCGTAGTAGACGATATAATGTAGTATACGGTTATAAAGGATTTATCGAACAGGGAGCCGAGAATTTTGAAAAGTGAATAAGGGGGCGAACGGTTTCGACCGGATGGCGGAGAGCCAAGTTGCATGTCCAGGACGCCGGTTGGCCTGGCTAATCATCCGGCAACTAATTTAATTGGCAACTCACAGTTGCGCATGGCTGCTTAATTTAGCGGCCCGTCCTGCCTGACTTTGCCTGTGGGTCTGGTAAGGGCGTCAAATAGCAGGCTGGCCGTGCCGGTTGTTCGGGCCGGCTTCGGTAAGAACTCTCCGAAATAGTCGAACCAAAGGCCTGTCGTTTGGCTTTTGGCAAGATGAAAGAATAATAAAACGACTAAGCATGTAGACGCTTGTCTTGAAACATCTCGGGACGGGGGTTCGAATCCCCCCGCCTCCAGTCTTCGTTCGCTGTCCGGCAGCGAATGAAGACTGCCGCGGCGTAGCAGTAAAACTGCGAAGCCGGGCTTAATTCCATTGTGAATACAGCGAGCTACGACCCGGCAGGCCAATTTCAAGGATGAATATAACCTATTACTATGTATATATCTTACAATCTGAAAATAACCCTGGTAGATTTTATACAGGCCATACGGATAACCTTGGAAATCGCCTAAAAGCCCATAATCAAGGAAAATGCAAAAATACCTCCAAGCACATCCCATGGAAAATCAAAACAACTATTGCTTTTACCGACAAGCAAAAAGCTCTGGACTTTGAGAGGTATCTTAAAACTTCCTCGGGAAGAGCGTTCGCTAAAAAACGACTATAATAATACTGACCACTAACTCCCTTTATGTCCTTATCAACAAAGGACTTAGGTTTTTGGAAAAGCCGTTTTACATTTATTCTTACATTTAATCCTTCGCTGTCGTAAGTTACCTGTGCTGATTTTGCAAGATACCTTGGCATATCCAGAGCTAGGACTAATCCAGGTCCTCAAGCAAGGTATAAACCATCAACAAAAATATAAAGTGGAAATTGCCAAATTGAGTGCAAATTAAAAGCAGAAATTTCTTGAAATTTATGGAATTACCGAGTACAATATTAGTGAAAATTAGGGTGTTTTGAGAACATGAGATAAATCATATGACTAATCCTGCCTTGACATTGCGATTTTAGGGCATAAAAATCCAATTATGACCAACCTTTTTCCAACAGAGAACCTGTGTTTGAACTATCAGCCTAAGCCGGCTCCTCATTTCAATCCTGATAGAATCGTACTAACCAAGGGCAGTTTTAAGACCGCGCATCAACGTGATTTTATTCGCGCAATTTGCACACTATACCCCCAGGCCCAGGTTATCGAAAGATTTGATATCTCTCACAACCGCTTTGAGCTTGGTGGTATGGATCCTTTGGAACTGCATTACAAGGGCAAGAAAACATTGGTTTTTGGGATGCATAAAAGTGCCCTTAGATTCAGCGATGAAGATGGCAACACTTGCCCGAACTACTGGCATTTTTCTGTCTATGGCTTCTGTCCCTATGATTGCCAATATTGTTATCTTGCAGGTACGCCGGGTGTAAAATTCTCACCGACGGTAAAAATATTTGTAAATATCGACGAGATTCTTGACCAGATTGCCGGTGCTGTTTCCAAGCTATCTGAACCAACTGCTTTCTACTTGGGTAAGCTCCAGGATGGTTTGGCTCTTGATCCACTTACCGGCTACTCCCGCATAATGATTCCTTTTTTCGCCCAGCAGAAATATGCAAGATTAACTTTATTGACAAAGACCGCTAGTGTGGACAACCTTCTCGACCTTGACCATCAAGGCAATACAATTCTTTCATGGAGTTTAAATCCCACTGAAATTTCCACTGCTTTTGAATCAAACCTTCCTCTACCTGATGAGAGAATCGTTGCAATGCGAAAATGCGCAGACGCTGGCTATCTGTTACGTTCTGTTATTATGCCTATTATTCCTGTCGGGGAATGGCGAAAAATCTACGTCGATTTTTTAGAAAATCTCTTGGGATCAGTTCCTCTTGATCGCATCACATTAGGGCAGATTTGCAGCTATTCCGGGGCTTTGCAACTTACCGAACGAAAGTTAGGCAAAGACAATCCTATTTCGAGGATGCTTGAAAAAGGCAAATCCAAAGATGGCCGAATCCGCTTCCCTATAAAGGTAAGGATCGAAGTCTACAGGTATTTGGTTGAAACAATAAGGAAACTGGAGCCCAAATTAAAGATTGGTTTATGTATGGAGGAGAGGGAAATTTTCAAAGCATTGAACATGGAAAATTCTATCGGCTGTTGCAATTGTGTACTCTAATGCTCAATAATCACTTATCATAAATACAGCTATATTTCAAATCGGTTAAGAAAAGGCGGTTTGTGCCTAATTTTGTCCGCTTCTCGAGGCTGCTTTTCTACAGGAGTTGATCTTCTTATGACAGGTAGTCAAAGGCTTGATTTTTGCCGATTTTTTTGCATAATATGAACTTTTTGCAGATGTAAAGCGTATAAAATATTCAACAATTTTCTATAGTTTGTACCTCTGGTTGGGCTTGAATTGAGAAATTAATTTTGCAATAAGTCAGATTTGAAGGAGAAATTCTTTATGGCTGCAGATGTGAAACAAATCGGGAATTTAGTCCAGGAAAAGAGCGAGTTTGTGCGGGCACTTTTCGGGGAAATGGACAAGGTAATTGTGGGACAGCGCTATATGCTCGAACGTATGCTTATCGGACTTTTGGCTAACGGGCATATATTGCTGGAAGGCGTGCCGGGCTTAGCTAAAACCATGGCTGTGACGATTCTGTCACGAGCGATTGATGCTGATTTTCGCCGAATACAGTTTACACCTGATTTGCTCCCCGCCGATCTGATTGGCACCCAGATATATCGCCAGTCAGACGGTAACTTTTATACCCGCAAGGGACCGATTTTTGCCAATATCATATTAGCCGACGAAATCAACAGAGCACCGGCCAAGGTCCAGAGCGCCCTATTGGAAGCTATGCAGGAAAGACAGGTGACAATCGGTGAAGAGACTTTTGACGTCCCCAAACCTTTCCTTGTCCTTGCAACACAGAATCCAATCGAACAGGAGGGAACTTACCCGCTGCCGGAAGCACAGCTTGACCGGTTTATGTTGAAACTTAAGATTGACTATCCCAACAAGGATGAAGAACGAAAGATTCTTGACAGGATGGCTGCAACAAACACGGAGTTTGATATTAAGGCCGTCATCAGTCCCCAACAGATTTTCGAGGTCCGTTCCGTGGTAGATGAAATATACATCGATAAAAAAATTAAAGATTACATCGTCGATATAGTTTTTGCTACCAGAGAGCCGGACAAGTACGGCATCAAAATGGCCAATTTCATAAGTTATGGTGCCTCGCCGCGTGCGACAATTTACCTTGCGATTGCTGCAAAAGCACATGCGTTTATTCAACAAAGAGGTTATGTCACTCCGCAGGATATCAAGAGTATCGGTCCTGATGTTCTGAGGCATAGAGTGATTGTCAGCTATGAAGCTGAAGCTGAAGACAAGACCAGCGAAGATATCATAAAGACAATTTTCGATAACATTGAAGTGCCGTAGACAATACCGTCGTAGTTTGTTTTCGAGAATACAATGATACCTCAGGAATTAATTAAGAAAATCAGGCAGATTCAAATCTATACGTCCCGGGCGGTAGATGCCAGCTTTGCGGGCCAATACGAGAGTGTCTTCAAAGGCAGGGGTATGCAATTCGATGAGGTTCGCGAATACACGCCCGGAGATGACATCCGTACTATCGACTGGAACGTTACTGCTCGTACGGGGAGGCCTTACATTAAACGCTATGTTGAAGAGCGTGAGATGACAGTGCTGTTTGCTGTTGATTTAAGTGCTTCCAGCGACTTTGGAACAGTCAATAAGGCCAAGAACGAGCTGGCGGCCGAGTTTTGTGCTGTTTTGGCATTTGCCGCGGCAAAGAATAATGACAAAGTGGGATTACTGATTTTTACCGACCAGATAGAACTGTACATCCCGCCCAAGAAGGGAATCAGTCATATGCTGCGGCTGGTTCGAGAGCTGCTCTATTTCAAAATGCCGAAAAGAAAAACTAATATCGGCGAAGCCCTGGATTACCTGGGCAAGGTTATACGCAAGAAAGCCACGATGTTTCTTGTATCTGATTTTATAGAAGCGGATTTCAAAAGGCCCCTAAGCCTGCTTAATAAGCGTCATGATGTCATTGCCGTCACGGTTCGCGACAAAGCTGAAATCTCGCTGCCCGGTATAGGACTGATTGAGTTTGCTGATGCTGAAACAGGCGAGATTATCCTCATTGATACATCCAGCAGGAAATTGAGAAACCAGTACAGCAATACGGCTGCCATGAGATTTGATGAGCTCAAGAATATGCTGAGGACAATTAATGTTGATTGTATCAGTATAAGTACGGACAAACCTTATATACAGGATTTAGTAAGGTTCTTTCATATGAGACACAAGCGTTATTAACTAACCTTTAATCGATATGTGAGGTAGAAGTTATGGAGGAAAAACTGAATTTTTCATTACCCGAGAAAAAACGGAAAAATTCTTTTACATCTGCAATAGTTATCATACTGCTTTTGATCTTAATAGGTCTGGGAGCAGCCAATTTTCTCATAAGGCCTTCGAATCAAGGCCCTTATTCGGCAAATGCCGTCTCAGCTCTTTCGCCTGAACAAGTTAAGCAACTGGCTGCCAGACTTGCCGGACGAAATTTATATGCCAGAGCTGCTAAGGTTTGGCAGGATTATTTGGCCCTCAACAAATTGCCGGCTCAGGAACATGCAAGGATTCTATTTCAGATAGGTACTTTATTTGAGAAAGCGGGTTCTTATGCTGAGGCGATTGAATTTTACTATCGAAGCGAAGCAATTGCGAAAATCAGTGAATTAGAGCCTCAAGTTAATGCTCATATTAAGAATTGCTTCGAAAGGCTCGGGATGTTTTCGGCTTTGCGCTATGAGCTGAGAGACAGGACAAGTTTCAATAAGACAAAAAATGCCGGAGATAAAATAGTCGCAGAAATCGGTGCTGAAAAGATAACCGAGGCCGACCTTGATGCACTGATTGAAGCGGCAATCGAAAATCAGCTTGCCCCGATGGCGGCATTTATGACAACTGAACAGTTATACGAGCAAAAAAATAAGGTACTCGAACAATATCAAAATCCTTCGGCCAAACAACAATTTCTTCAGTCCTGGCTAACACAGGAAGTTCTATATAGGCAAGGCTTGAAAGAGGATTTAATGGAAAAGCCTGAGACAAAAAAGCTTATAGAGGAATTGACTCGCAGTGTCTTGAGCCGGCAGTTAATGAATGCCGAACTGGCCGGCAAAATTAATATTACCGAAACCGACCTTCAAACATATTACGAAGCAAACAAGGAAAAGTATATTGAACCGGCAAACGAGGAAGATCCCAACTCTACTGAGCGACAAAAGAGCTTTGACGAGGTTAGAGACCAGGTAACCAGCGAGCTTGTGGGCCGTAAAAGCCAGGATGTTCAGCGAAGCTTTATAAAACAGTTGATGGACAAGTATAATGTTATCATCCATTCCTCCGCATTTACGCCTACAGAACAAAGTAAAGATGACAAGTAAAACGCAAAAACACATAAGTATAGTGGTAATGGTTTATGCACTTATGACCTGTGCATTGCTGTTGGTTTGCGTTGGTTGTGAAAAAAGTAACGACGCCGGGGCCAAAAAGACCGAATTCGAGATCGACAAAGATTACCAGCGGGGGCCTTTAACTGTTCACGTGCGTGCTGACAAAACAAAAATGACTATTGCGGAAACTGTCTTGCTGGAGCTTGAGGCGGCCATTGAACCCGGATTTGAAGTGAAGATGCCAAAGGTCGATAAAGTGCTTGAGAACTTCGGTATAGTTGACTGGGACAATTTAGGTGATAAGCTTGATGAGAACAATAATGTGGTCCAAACATATCAATACCGCCTCGAACCGTTTCTTTCAGGTACTTTTGCGATACCGGCTTTTACATTTGAGTTCCATGATATTAATAGTCCCGAAGAAGATAAATACGAGCTTATTACCGAGCCTATAGATATCGAAGTTACTTCTCTGCTTGGCGAGCAGCGGGCCGAGTTGGTAATAGCAGATATCGAAGATGTTGTCCAGATGTCGAAGGGAAAGTCTTACGTCTGGCTTTGGGCATTAGGTGTTATTGTCATTATTACGTCTGGTATAGTGGTCTGGGTGTATTTAAGGAAAAAGAAAAAAGCTGAACTTATCAGGATTTTCAAACCGGCTCATGAAATTGCCTACGAGCGGTTGCGAGCCCTGGTTAAAGAGGACCTGGTAAAAGCAGGTAAAATCAAGGAATTCTACGAGCAGATAAGCGATATCCTCAGGCATTATATCGAGCATCGTTTTAATCTCAGGGCCCCGGAAAGAACTACAGAAGAATTCTTAATTGAGCTGGCAACAGCAGAGGTTCTTTGTGCAGCCGACAAAGAGGATTTGGGAGAGTTTCTAAAACATTGTGACTTAGTTAAATTTGCCAAACACCATCCTGCT
>Ga0224495_10001597_pt1 | contig 15787 bp, 12 predicted proteins | sample SF_Jul11_sed_USG_FD_168128 | JGI IMG/M metagenome (GOLD analysis project Ga0224495, IMG submission 168128) | Sediment microbial communities from San Francisco Bay, California, United States - SF_Jul11_sed_USGS_4_1 | ecosystem: Environmental > Aquatic > Marine > Sediment | place: USA: California... | reverse complement strand
TTGGGCCCTAAACAGCCACGAGAACCGCGTGACCACATGGAACAACGATCCGGTGAGCGACGGGTCCGGAGAGGCCCTGTATATCCGTGACGAGGAGACCGGCGAGTTCTGGAGCCCCACACCGCTTCCGGTCCGCAGCGGACGGCCGTATGTCGTGCGCCACGGCAAGGGCTACACCCGCTTCGAGCACCTGTCCCACGGAATCGAGCAGCGTCTCGACTGGTTCGTCTCGACCGAAGACCCCCTGCGCGTCATCCGGGTCTCCCTCCGCAACACGACGGATCGCCCGCGACGCTTGACGGTCACGCAGTTCGTCGAGTGGGCGCTCGGCAGTTCCCGCAGCAAGGCCCAGCATCTTGTGGCTACTTGGTTCGACCCAGAATCACAGATCCTGACGGCTCACAATCACTTCAATATCGACTTCCCCGGACGTTCGGCGTTCGTGGCAACCGATAGAGAACTGCATTCTTTCACGGGCAGCCGAACCGAGTTCGTCGGGCGCAATGGCAGACCCGCGAACCCCGCAGCCATGCACCGGGCGCAGCTCGACGCTCGCACTGGCCGCTATCACGACAACTGCGGCGCGCTGATGGTGGAGGTCGAGGTCGCACCCGGGGCCGAGGAGCAAGTCTCCTTCTTCCTCGGCCAGACCGCCAAGCTCGACGAGGCGCGTTCGCTGGTCGAGCGCTACAGGGCAGACGGAGCCGTGGACGCGGCCCTTGAGGGGGTCAAGGACTACTGGAAAGAGATCCTCGGCTGCGTGCAAGTGCAGTCTCCGGACCCGGCCATCGATATCCTGGTCAACGGTCCCGTACTCTACCAGGCTATCGCTTGTCGGCTTTGGGGCCGAACCGCCGCATACCAGTCGTCAGGTGCATACGGCTTCAGGGACCAGCTTCAGGACTCTTTGTGCACGATCTACGCTCGGCCCGATCTCATTCGTGCGCAGATCCTCGAGGCGTCCAGGCATCAGTTCCAGCTCGGTGACGTTCTCCACTGGTGGCAGCCGTACTCGGGACGTGGCGTCCGGACGCGCATTTCTGACGACCGTCACTGGCTGCCATACGTGGCCGCAGAGTACGTTGGAGCTACAGGCGACGAGAGTGTGTTGCACGAGCTTACGGCCTTCATCGAAGGAGCGGAAGTCGAGCCGAACCACGAGGACAACTACATGCAGCCAGCCGTTTCAGAGGTTGCCGGCACGGTCTACGAACACTGCGTGCGTGCACTGGAGTCCGCTCGGGAGACCGGCCCTCACGGGCTCCCGCTCATGGGTGGAGGCGACTGGAACGACGGTATGAACCGAGTCGGGATAGACGGGCGCGGCGAGAGTGTGTGGCTGGCTTGGTTCCTGAACGCAACCCTCAAGAGCTTCGCCGACGTCTGCGAGCGCATGGGTGAGATGGATCGCGCGGACGACTATCGCAAATGGGCCAAGCGGCTTGCCGACGCGGTGGAAGCGAATGCTTGGGACGGCTCATGGTACCGGCGCGCCTACTTCGACGACGGCACGCCGCTGGGAACTCGACACGCCGAGGAATGCCGAATAGACGCAGTAGCGCAGGCATGGGCCACGATATCGGGTTCCGCCGACACTGGGCGAGCGCTCCTGGCGCTCGACTCCGTGGAGGAGAAGCTGGTGCGCCGCGAAGACAAGCTCATCGCCCTTCTGACTCCGCCGTTCGACCGCATGGCGCACGATCCCGGATACATCAAGGGGTACGTTCCCGGTGTCCGCGAAAACGGAGGCCAATACACGCATGCCGCTCTTTGGGTGGTGCTCGCCTACCTATTGCAGAAGGACGGCGACGAGGCCATCGGCCTGCTCGACCTTGTGAACCCCGTCAACCACGCCCGGTCTCGCGAGGACGCCGAACTCTACAAGGTCGAGCCCTACGTGATTGCGGCAGACGTCTATGCTGCCCCTCCTCACGTCGGTCGCGGCGGCTGGACTTGGTACACGGGCTCGGCGAGTTGGTTCTACCGCGTCGTCGTGCAGTACGTCTTCGGATTGAGGCTTGGCGCCGAAGGCGGGCAGAGATACTTCACCGTGGATCCGTGCATCCCCAAACCGTGGCGGGGATTCGATATCGCCTACCGCCACGGCTCCACGGAGTACCGCATCTTCGTGACGAACCCGCGAGGTGTGAACCGTGGCGTAGCAAGACTCGAACTCGACGGGGCCGACAGGCCGGACCTCCGCGTGCCCCTCGTCGATGACGGCGGCGTGCACGACGTGATGGTGACCCTGCTGGGAGGCTAGGTCTCGGCGGAGGCTAGGTCTCGGCACCTGCAGCGGGTGACTGCAGGCCCTCACGCCGACTCGTGAGCCAACCGGGTCGCTTGCGCTCTCGGTTGCGCCAGGTCGTGTGCAAGTGAGGCGCCCACGGCAATCAGCACGTATGCGAACATCCAGCCGTAGTCGACGATCGCGCCGGCCTGATAGCTGTCGGTCACCGTGAGATATGAGAAGCCGACGTCACTTGCCACCAGCACCAGAACTCCCGAGCACAATGCATACCAGGGCATGGCGGCACCGCCGTGCCCGAGACGAACCGCGGCCAGCAGCATGAACATCGCAGGAACGAAGAGGGCCATCACGTCCACAACAGGGTAGAGGATGCTGAGGAATCTCGCCCCTCCCGACAGGCCACCGTCCGCCAGGATGTATGGCTGCAGTATTGTCAGCCAGATCACGGCAAGAAGTAGGGCCCCGCTCGCTGCGGAGAACCAAGCCGCGCCCGCGAGCGACGTCCTTGCCCGATAGCGGCGAACGGCAGACTGCAGGCCGCCGAAGAGCAGGAGGCAGTACGCCACACGGAAGACGTCCGCCGCTCCCGGGAAAGGAACCTCCCGGCCTTGTACGATCTCGATGTGCGTCCCAACCGCGTCACCGATTCCGACGCACAGCAGGGCGATTCCGATGAAAGCCCAAGCGCCTCGCCCATCGTGTCTGCGAGGCAAAAGCGCGGCCGCCGACAGAACCACCATTGCCAATCCGATAATGACGGCTAGTTTGCCCAAGTCGCGAATGGCGAGGGCGCCGTCCGGCCCGCCCACCTCGAGACCGACCACGGTGGCAATGGCGGTGATGCTTCCCATCCCGAGCACGAACAACAAGACCGTCCGCGGGCTCGGTCGCATACTGGCGCCCCCTCCAGCCGAATATATGCCACTACTCCAGTCTCAGTATGCTGCGAGGCGCGTTGCGCCGGAACACACGCGGCAAGAGTGCTGACAGGGCGGCCCGTGCCGGGGACGAATCGGGGACGCGGGCAAAGGAGTCCCATCATCCGGGCCGAAAGCTACACGTTGCCCATCCAGCGCCGGTGGAAGAAGCGCAACATGAATCGGTCGCCGAGGAGCCGCCTCGCGAGCAGCATCGGGCGAGCGTATGCGGCGATAGGGTAGCGAAGGCGGTCGGACGGGTCATTGACGGCTTCCCAGATCTCTTCGGCCGCTCGCTCGGATGATGTGCGTTTCTCGATGGACCTCTCGAAGCGCTCCATCGACTCCATGGCCGAACGATATGGCTCCGGCTTGTCTTCGGCAGGCCCTCCGATGGCCTTGCCCCAGATTGCCGTCTGGACGAATCCCGGCTCGATCGTCTTCACGCGAATGCCGAACGGCTGGAGCTCGTGCCACATGCCTTCACTGAATCCCTCGAGGGCGTGCTTCGTCGCGTTGTAGACGGCGAAGAACGGGAAGACCACGCGGCCACCAAGGGACGTCACGTTGACGATCGTCCCACTGCCCCGCTCGCGCATGGAGGGCACGAATCCGTACGCGAGGCTCAGCTGCTCGAACACGTTCACCCGGAATATGCGCTCGATATCGTCCGGGCTCGCGGTCTCTATCGGGCCGAACTGGAGCATGCCCGCGTTGTTGACGACAACGTCGGGGCAGCCGTATCGAGCGAGCACCCTCTCCGACAGTCCGGCCCCGCACCCGGGACAGTCCAAGTCGAGGGCCTCGATCGCCACGTCACCGGGCCAAGACGTGTCCTGCTCGCGCACCGAATCCCGAACTGTCCCGATCACTCTCCAGCCGGCACGCGCGAAACGTTCCGCGCTCGCCCGGCCGATGCCGCTCGACACTCCTGTGATGAGAATCGTCGGCATGCGGGGGCTCCTCTCTCGCGGTGCCGCGCCATTGCGGTCGCCCTGAGGCGAACGCGTTAGCGATGCAAGGGAATATCACCTATGACTGTTCCCAATGCAGAAGGCGCCGCGGCGCACATCGACTCGAACGCGCCGTGGGAAGGATGCGCATCATGAGGGTAGCGATCGTAGGGACTGGTGTAGGTGGTCTGGGTTCGGCCTGGCTGCTTTCCCCAAATCACACGGTCGATGTCTACGAGGCCGAGAGTCGGCTGGGAGGGCACGCCTGCACGGTGGACCTGACCGTCGGGGGTGTCGGCTTCCCCGCAGATACCGGATTCATGGTCTTCAACCAGCGCACGTATCCGAACCTGATTCGTTTCTTCGAGCGGCTCGACGTCGAATGGCAGGAGTCAGACATGTCCTTCTCGGTGCAGTTGCCCGCCGAGAACGTCGAGTGGAGCGGCGACAGCCTGAACAGCGTGTTCGCGCAGCGCAAGAACATAGCGAACCCCCGCTTCCTGAAGATGCTCGCGGACATCGTGCGCTTCAGCCGCAACGCCGACCGCTTGCTTGCGGACCCTTCGCTCGAGACGATGACGCTCGGCGAGATGCTCGAGCGCGAAGGCTACAGCGGGGGCTTCACCGATTGGTACCTGATCCCAATGGGCGATGCAATCTGGTCCGCGCCCCCCGGCAAGATGCTCGACTACCCAGCCGCTACCTTCATGCGCTTCTGCGACAAGCACGGGCTACTGCACATCACGGGCAAGCCCAAGTGGCGTTCGGTCGTCGGCGGGTCGCGCACGTACGTGGAGGCGGCCGCGCGGTCGTTCTCGGGCGAAGTGCACACCGCCGAGCCGGTCGAAGCGGTCTCTCGAACCGAAAACGGCGTGCGAGTCTCCACGCCTCGGCGAACTGAAGTCTACGATGCCGCCATCATCGCCTCGCATCCACCACAGACCCTCGAGATGCTCGGCGCGGGTGCCACGGATGCGGAAACGGAGATTCTCGGCGTCTTCTCCTACTGGCCAAACGAAGTAGTGATCCACACGGACCCGTCCTTCCTGCCGAAGAGACGTCGCGCGTGGGCGGCCTGGAACTGGTATTCGGCCTGCTGCGAGACGGCAAAGGACAAGTTGGTGCTCTCCTACTACCTCAACCGACTTCAGCGGCTGCCCGTCGAGACGCCGGTCATCGAGACGCTCAACGAGCACAAACATCCCGCCGCCGACAGCGAGCTCCTGCGCATGGTCTTCGACCACCCCATGTACTCGGCGGACGCGATTGCGGCCCAGAGGCGACTCGGTGAGATACAGGGCGTCGGCAACGTTTGGTATGCGGGCGCATGGACGCGATACGGCTTCCACGAGGATGGCATGCTGTCCGCCGTTAGCGTCGCGGAGCGTCTCGGCGCCGCACTCCCCTGGGCAGAGGAGCTCGACTCCTCCCGCACGCGCGTGCTGGGCGGCCCGGAGGTCTCGAAGTGAGTAGCGCGCTCTACGTCGGCACCGTTCGACACGAACGCCGAACGCCCAGGCGCAATGCGTTCCGCTACGGCCTGTACTACATATATGTCGACCTCGATGAGCTTGCCGATCTCGATCGCGCGATGCGGCTCTTCGCCTACAACCACGGCGGCTTCATGTCGTTTTGGGATCGCGACCACGGACCGCGCGATGGGTCGCCGTTGCGCCCATGGGTCGACGACCTGCTCGCCAGAGCCGGAGTCGATGTGGCCGGCGGGAAGGTGTTCCTGCTCGCGTTTCCTCGCGTCCTCGGCTTCCGCTTCTACCCTGTGGCCCTCTGGTACTGCTTTGACGCCGACGGGTTGCCCCGGGCAATCCTTGCCGAAGTCTGCAACACCTTCGGCGAACATCACAACTACTTGCTGCACGCACACGGTCACGCGCTCGACTGGAAGCAACGTCCGGAGGTCATCAAGGTCTTCCACGTGTCGCCTTTCATCGAGATGGACGGCCGGTATGAGTTCCACTTCACCCCGCCAGCCGACAAGCTCGCTGTCTCGATCCACGACTACATCAAGGGTGAGTTGCTGTTGGTGGCCGGCGTGTCGCTTCGCGCACGCGAGATCACCGATCGCAGCATACTTGCGACCGTTTTTCGGTACGGCCCGATGTCGCCACGCGCGTGGATCCTCATCCGATGGCAGGCGTTACGTATCGTGGCCAAGCGGATACGTTACATTCCGAGGCCAGCTCCGCCCAACGAGGAGACCTCGCTATGACCACGCCCTCCACATCGACGGTGTCAGTGCGACGGCACACGACGTCGGAGCGCATCGTGACCGCCCTGCTCTCGCGGCTTGCCGTCGGCAAGCTGGCGTTGCGCGATGCGAACGGGTCGGTGGCCGTCTTCGAGGGCCGCAGGCCCGGTCCGCTCGCCGAAGTGACCCTCATCGACCCCGGGGCGGCTCGCCGGATAGTCATGAGCGGCTCTATCGGTCTGGCCGAGGGCTACATCTACGGCGAGTGGGACACGCCCGATCTTTCTGCCGTCCTCGACCTCGGCATGGCGAACATCCAGTCGTGCGCGCTCGACCGGCTCCCCACACCCCTGCAACCCGTCCAACGAGCCTGGCACCGCCTGCGCGCCAACACGCGCAACGGAGCCAGGCGGAACGTCGCCCACCACTACGACCTGGGGAACGACTTCTATCGACTGTGGCTCGACGACACAATGACCTACTCCTCGGCCCTGTTCTCGAAGACCAGCGAGAGCACGACCGAGGACCTAAGCGAGGCGCAGCAACGCAAGTGGGACCGGCTGCTGGAACTGCTGCAGCCTTCCACGCGAGACCACCTGCTCGAGATCGGATGCGGCTGGGGCGGCTTCGCGATGCACGTCGCGCAAGAAGCCGGCTGTCGCGTCACGGCGATCACCCTGTCCGAGGAGCAGCGAGATCTCGCCGCACGCCGGGTCGCAGATGCAGGGCTCGACGGCCGGGTCGAGATTCGGCTGCAGGACTACCGGGACGTTTCCGAGGTCTACACCGGAATCGCATCGATCGAGATGTTCGAGGCGGTCGGCGAGCAGTACTGGCCTCTGTTCTTCCGGTGTCTACGAGACCTGGTCGCCGCAGGCGGACGGATAGCGATGCAGACCATCACGATCTGCGAAGAGAGCTTCGATGCCTACAGGGCGAGACCCGACTTCACCCAGCGCTACATCTTCCCCGGGGGCATGCTGCCCTCGCCCGAGCGGTTTCGGAAGGCCGCCGAGGGACAGGGCCTGTCTGTGGCGGAGCCGCAGTTCTTCGGCCAGTCGTACGCGTGCACTCTCGAGAAGTGGCTCGAACGGTTCGACTCCGTGCGGGACCAGGTGCTTGCGATGGGCTTCGACGAGCGATTCCTGCGGATGTGGCGCTACTATCTCGCGTACTGCCGGACCGGCTTCCGCAGCGGAAACATCGACGTCATGCAAGTGGCACTGGAGCGGTAGGCCCACTGCGGCCGGAAGGGGCCCTCCGCCGCCGGCGACGTGTCCGGTACAACGAGTCTGTCTGGAATGGTGGGCCCGAGTGGATTCGAACCACCGACCTCACGGTTATCAGCCGTGCGCTCTAACCGACTGAGCTACGGGCCCCCACCGGGGAAAACGCTTCGCTACCATAGCCCACGGCTCATACACCGTCAAGGAGCTGGCGAACCCCTAGCCGGGCGTCACGGTCACGATGACGTTTCGGCTTCTCGGACCGTCGAATTCGGCAAAGTACACACCCTGCCAAGTGCCTAGGACGAGCCGCCCGCCATCGATCGGAACCACCGCGCTCGAGCCGACGAGGCTCGCCTTCACGTGGGCATCCGAGTTGCCCTCGCAGTGGCGATAGCCCGCCTCACACGGCACGATGCGGCGCAACGTTTCGAGCAGGTCTGCCGCCACATCGGGGTCGGCATTCTCGTTGACCGTGATACCCGCAGTCGTATGCGGCGAGTACACGACCGCGACGCCCTCTGCGATACCGCTGACCGCTACCGCTTCGGCAACTTCTAGCGTGATGTCGACCAGCTGCTCGCGCACGGTTGTGGAGATATGCAAACGCTGCATGATTCCTCCGGCTGCCCCCGATTCCATCCCGTATCATAGTGGAACGTACTAGTCTGCGACCGCCGTTGGGAGAGGAGGTGCTCCTTCGTGATTCCCGTTCGCATCGCTTCGCTCTCGGTCGACTCCGTATCCAACCAGCCCGTGATCATCCTGCGCCCGGTAGACGACGAGCCGGGGCACGGCCGTCTCCTGCCGATATGGATAGGCCATCCGGAGGCGACCGCCATACTCCTCGCTCTGCAAGGCATGGAGCCGCCGAGGCCAATGACTCACGACCTGCTCCAGGATGTCATCGTCTCTTCGGGTCTCGACGTCGCGCGCGTCGAGATAGTCCGGCTTGAAGAGGGCACGTTCTTCGCGGAACTCACCTTGGAAGATTCCGCTCGGACGGTTGTCGTGGATGCGCGTCCCTCGGATTCCATCGCCCTCGCCATCCGCACTGGATCGCCAATCTTCGTCTCGGAGGACGTCCTCGACGAGGCAGCCGTTGACGAGGAGTCTGCCGTGGTAGGCGACGCGGAAGAGGAAATCGAGCAGTTCCGCCATTTCCTCGAGAGCGTCGATCCGAGCGACTTTCAGGGCTAGCGTCTCCCGAGAGTCGCGCCCCGGCTACTCGTACCTGAGCGCGTCGATCGGATCCAGGCGTGATGCTCGGTAAGCCGGATACACGCCGAAGAAGATCCCGACCGCCGCAGAGAAGAAGAATGCGAGAGCCACCGCCCACCATGTCACCTCTGTGGGCACCCATTGGCGCAGCGCCGCCGACCCTCCCCACCCCAGCGCGATCCCGACCGCACCACCAGCAATCGACAGCACGACCGCCTCGATGACGAATTGGCTCATGATGTCGTACGTCTTGGCTCCGACAGCCTTGCGGATCCCGATTTCCCTAGTCCGCTCGCTCACGCTGACAAGCATGATGTTCATGATGCCTATGCCGCCAACGAGTAGCGATATCCCGGCGATTCCGGCCAACATGAAGGTGAGCGTCCCCAACAGCTGTGTCAGAATGCCGAGGGTCTCCTCCTGGGTGAACACGCTGAACTCGTCGCCAAACTTTGGGCGCAGTATCTGTTGCATCCGCAGCCGCAGCATGTCTACGGAGCGGGGATCCTCGGCTCGCACGACGATAGCACCGATGTCCTTGGTGCCGAGAAGCCGCTGTGCGGTCGTCACGGGCATGTAGACCTGATTGTCCTGGTCGCCGGTGAGCGACCCACCCTGAGCAGCGATGTGACCGATCACCGTGAACTGCTGCCCGTTCACGTCCAGCTTCTTGCCCACCGGATCCGTATTGGAGAAGAGTTTGTCTTTCACCTTCGAGCCGATCACGATCACGCGCGCCGATGCCGCGACCTCGCTTCGCCGATACCCCCGGCCCCCCAGATACGTGGAGGTAAAGACTTCGTCGGCGTGCTCGTTCGCTGCGGCTATCGTCGTGCGCAACTCCCGACTGCCCACCTTGAGAGTTGCGGGAGATTGGATGATGGGGACGACCTCGTCACTCGTGCCGAGACGTCGCTCCAGCAGCGTCACGTCCTCAAGCGTGAACTGTTTCGTGACGCTGAAGCCGCCACCGCCGCCTTCTTCGACGTTGCCCGGGAATGCGAAGATCAAGTTCGAACCGAGCCCCTCGATCGACCCGGTCACTTCCTCCTGGACTCCCGTTCCGATTGCCACGAGCAGGATGACCGCGGCGACGCCTATGATGACGCCGAGCATGGTTAGCGCGCTGCGGACCTTGTTGGCGTTCAACGCCCTGATGGCGATCCGGATGCTCTCGACGAGGTTCATGCGCGCGTGGCCCCTGAGGCGTCTTGTGATTCGGGAAACCCACTCGCTTCCTCGGCTTCTAGTTCGCGCATCTTGTCCTCGGCGATGGTGCGGTCCTTGACGAGCTCGTCGTGCACCACGCAACCGTCTTTGAGGTGGACGATGCGTTCGGCGTGTCGCGCGACCACGGCGTCATGCGTGACCACCACGATCGTGACCCCTTGACGATTGAATTCCTGGAGAACCGACATTACTTCGATGCCCGAGCGCGAGTCGAGGTTGCCGGTGGGCTCGTCGGCGAGCACGATGCTCGGTTTCGTGACTAGGGCCCGGGCGATTGCCACCCGCTGCTGCTGACCGCCGGATAGCTGGCTCGAGAAGTGGCCGAGCCTGTCGCCGAGCCCCACCCTCTCCAGAGACTCCCTCGCAAGCTTCGTCCGCTTGAGCATCGGAATACCCGCGTAGATGAGCGGGAGCTCCACGTTGGACAGCGCCGTCGTGCGCGGTAGGAGGTTGAACGACTGGAAGACGAATCCTATCCGCTTGTTGCGAACCGCAGCGAGGTCGTTTGGCGCCATGCGTGACACGTCCTCGCCCTCGACGACGACGTTGCCGTCCGTCGGGTGGTCCAAGAGCCCGATGATGTGCATGAGCGTCGACTTGCCGGAGCCCGACGGCCCCATCACGGCGAGCATCTGCGCTTCGCAGACCTCGAGGTCGACCCCGCACAACGCGTGCACGGTGATACCCTCCAGGTCGTAGCGCTTTGTGACTCCTCGGGCCTCGAGAACGACCCTCGCTTCCTCAGGGCAGCTGGTGCTCTTGGCCGCTTCGCCGAACCGTTCTACCACTGCTACTCGGCTCGCTCGATCTTCATCCCGTCCACGAGTTCTGTGGCTCCCGATAGGGCCACTGTGTCGCCCGGACGCAATCCCCCGGTAATCTGCACTCGGGTTTCCGTCAGCGTTCCCACTTCGACCCTGGTCCGAGCGAGGGTGTCATCGTCTCGGACAACGTACGCAAAGGTTGTGCCGCCTTCGTCGAAGAGTGCTTCAACAGGAATGGTCACGGCTCCGGGCACAGAACTCACCTCGATCTCGGCGTCCCCCTTCATGCCCACCAGCAGATCGGAGGTGCTTTCTTCGAATGCCAGGTAGACCGGGAAGACGGTTCCTCCGGTCGGCGTGAGCGTAGCCTGCGGCATGACCGTCACGACTACAGCGTCGAAGGTCCTTTCGGAGAACGCGTCGAGGTTGACCCCCGCCGCCAGTCCGACGTCGATGCTGCCGACGTCGACCTCGTCGACTTCGGCTGTGAATCGCACGCCCCCGAGGTCCATGATGGTGAAGGGTGCCGACTGCGGTGTCACCGGGGTTCCCTCCGAAGCGGTAGGCACGGAGCCCTCGGCCACGGGCGCCCCCGTCGGGTTGAACACTACGACGCCGTCGATGGGTGCCCTGAGAGTCGACTTCCTGAGATTGTCCTCGGCGACTACCAGTCCCTCGCGTGCTTGTTCTATGGCAGCTTGTGCCGCCGAGCGCTCGGCGGACACGGAAGTCCCCTCGACCTGCCGCTGCTGTGCAAGCGCGGACAGATAGCCCGCGTAGGCCTGGTCGACGGCCGCCTCGAGCTGAGCTTGCTGGGCGGTGTCGTCGTAGTTCCTCAGCGCTTCTTCGGCAGACTTGGCCGCAAGATACGCAGACTTGGCCTGCTTCATGTTGATTTCGGCGGCCGTGAGGCTGGCCTCTAGAGATGGTGTCGGCGAGGAGCTCGTGTCATAGATGGCCTTGACGTAGTCGTACTGCGTCTTTGCCGACAGGTACGCGGAGTAGGCAGCGTCCGTGGCGGCCTGCGCGGCAGCCAGGGCTGTGGAACTCGGCGCGCCGTCACCGATCGCCTCGAGCGCAGCCAGAGCTGACTCATACTGCGCCCAAGCCGCATCTGTGCCTGCACGTGCGGCGGTGACGTCGCTGCTCGTCGGCTCCCTCTGGTCGACTCCCGCTGCCTGAGCCTCGGCCTGAGCGAGTGCCGATTGCGCTTGGAGATACGCGGCTTCGAACGGCTTCCCGTCCATCCTCGCGAGCACCGTACCGGAGGCGACCTGCTGACCGTCCTCGACCTGGATGGTGTCGAGCGTGCCTGCGGACGGAGGATAGACGTCCGCCCATATCCCCGCGTCCACGCGCCCGGATGTGGTAACGGTTACAGCGAGGTCCTCCACTTGGACGGAGGACACATCGACCTTTGGGCCGGGGCCCGTTAGCTGCAGTCCGATTCCTGCCGCGACACCGGCGACCACAAGCAGGCCCACCACGGCCACGATGATCTTGCTTCTCGACGACACTATCGCCTCCTAGAGATCGCGCGACAGAATCCCCCTCCAGGCGCAGCCCCGGTGGCCGCTGCGCTCATACTCTCATACCCGTTCACACGCCCGCATCGCGCATCCAGCAGCGTACGCGGAAGGCCGCTCCGGGTCAGCCGGACCACCCTGTGGTCAAGGTCCTCCGTCACAGCGGCGGCACAGCGTCGCTCCCGATCCGGAACCGCTGCTCCTCGCCGTCCAACAGCGGCAAGATATCGCCCAGGAACCGCAGCGCGAAGTGCGGCCGTGGCCCGAGAACGGCGTGGGGCGCGAACGCGCCCCAAAGCGCCGCAACCGCTATGGCGCCACCCGCGAGCGCGGCCTGCATGTCGTATGGGCTGTCGCCGACGTAGGCACATTCATCGAGCGGCACGCCGAGCAGCCCGGCTGCGCGCACGAGCGGATCAGGTTCTGGCTTGTGCCGTGTCGTGTCGTCGGCGCACACAACGACTCTGAGATACCGCTGGAGCTCGAACCGCTCGATCCCGCGTGTCGCCACGGACCTGCTCTTGGAGGTCACGACCCCCATCGGCATCCCACGCGCCGCCAGTTCACCAAGCACGTCTTCGGCACCCGGGTACTCGGCGATCAGCTCGTCGTGTATCTCCCAGTTGTGGGCACGATAGGTGCGAACGAGCTCCTCGGCATGCTCCACCGAGAAGGCGTGCATCTGCGTGGCCAGCGGCACGCCAACGCCCTGCATCAGCACTTCGTCGGGCGGCGTGTAGCCGAGGACCGTGTGGGTCGCGTGTCGCATCGATGCCAGGATCAGAGCCACGGTATCGACGAGAGTCCCGTCGAGATCGAACAGGACCGCCCGGATCTCGGAAGCGCTTCGCGGCACCCGCGCCGTTCCGCTTTCGAGCATGGTGCGCGCCCTCGTCCCGCCTACTCCTGCTCGTCCACACCTTCGAACTCTTCCGAGACGAGCTCCTCGGCTTCCGCCTCGCGATCGTCGATCGCCGATGCCGAGTCCGCTCCCTCGGCCGCCACGAGTTTGCCTTGCCCTTCGGCAACCGCGTCGGAGGCCTTCTTCCGCCTGCCTGCCGCCACCCGCGCGATCGCGGATACGCAGTCGGAGACGGACACGTTCATCACCTTCACGCCCTGCGTGGATCGACCAAGCTTCGAGATGTCGTTCGCCTTGACGCGAATGACTACTCCCTCCTGGGAAATCAGCATGAGTTCGTGCAGCGGTTGCACGATCTTCATGCCTGCCAGGGGGCCCTTCTTCTCGGTCACCTGGATGGTCTTGACGCCCATCCCGCCGCGTTTCTGCTCGGGATACTCGGAGACAGGCGTGCGCTTTCCGTATCCTCGCTGCGTCACGACGAACAACTCTGCCTCGGGCGGGGCGATCTCCATGCCCAAGACGGCCTCACCCTCCTTGAGCGCCATCCCTTTCACGCCCATGGTGTCGCGGCCCATCGGTCGCGCGTCTGCCTCGTCCCACTTGATGGCCTTGCCCGCATTCGAGACCATCATCACCTTCTCGCCCGTCCTGACGCGGCGAACCGCTATGAGCTCGTCGCCAGCACGCAGGTTGATGGCGATGATCCCGTCGCGGCGAGAACGGTCGTACGCCTGCATCGCTGTCTTCTTGACCATCCCCTGCTTCGTTGCGAACAGGAGGTAGTCGTCTGGACTGAACTCGCGGGTCGTGATGACCGCCGCGATCTTCTCGTCCGTCTCAAAGGGCAGCAGGTTCACTGCGGCCGTGCCGCGCGCGTGACGCGACCCCACCGGCAATTCGTGCACCTTGAGGCGATACACCTTGCCCTTTGTCGAGAAGAAGAGAACGTAGTCGTGCGTCGAGCTGATGAACAGGTGCTCTACGAAGTCGCTTTCTTTCAGATTGACACCGCTGATGCCTTTGCCGCCGCGTTTCTGCTGGCGGTAGGTCGCAACCGGCAGGCGCTTCACGTAGCCAGTCTTGGTGATGGTGACGACCATGTCCTCTTCTGCGATCAGGTCTTCGACGTCCAGGTCGCGCGCCTCGGATGTGATCTCGGTACGGCGCTCGTCGGCGAACTTCTCGCGGACCTCGGCCATCTCCTCCTTGACCATCTGAAGCACGAGACCCACATCGCCAAGCACCTTCTTGTAGAAGGCAATCTTTCGGCGAAGCTCCTCGAGTTCGTCCTCGATCTTGTGTCGCTCGAGACCGGTGAGCCTGCGCAGACGCATCTCGAGAATCGCGTCGGTCTGCACCTCGGTCAGCCCGAAACGCTCAATGAGTCTCGTCTTGGCCTCGACGTCGTCTTCGCTCGACTTGATGATCTGGATGACCTCGTCGATGTTGTCGAGTGCTATGACGTAGCCGTCGAGGATGTGCGCGCGTTCCTGGGCCTTGCGCAGCTCGTAGCGCGTGCGCCGTGTGACTACTTCCTTCTGATGCTCGACGTAGTACTTGAGCATCTCGGGCAGCGTGAGCGTGCGCGGGACTCCGTCGACGAGCGAGAGCATGTTCGCGCCGAATCCGGTCTGAAGAGGCGTGTGCTTGTACAGCTTGTTGAGGACTACCTGCGGCACGCAGTTAGACTTCAACTCGATCACGATGCGCATGCCCTTGCGATCGGACTCATCGCGCAGATCCGAGATCTCGGTCAGCTTCTTCGCGCGAACCAATTCGGCGATCTTCGTCACGAGCTTTGACTTGTTCACCATGTACGGAATCTCGCTGACGATTATGCGCGTGCGCCCGGTCGAGGTTTGCTCGATATGCGCCTTGCCGCGTATCTTGATCGAGCCGCGCCCGGTCTCGTAGGCGTTGCGGATTCCCTCGCGACCCATGATCACGCCACCGGTCGGGAAATCGGGGCCCGGTATCACCTTCTGTAGTTCGGCGACTGTCACCTCAGGGTTGTCGATGATCATCGTCACGGCGTCGATCGTCTCTCCGAGGTTGTGCGGAGGGATGTTCGTCGCCATTCCCACGGCTATGCCCGCAGAGCCGTTTACCAGTAGATTCGGGAAGCGACTGGGCAGGACGAGGGGCTCTTCCAGCGACTCATCGTAGTTCGGGCCGAAATCGACGGTTTCTTTGTCCAGGTCTCGCAGGAGCTCGGTGGTCACGCGCTGCAACCGAGCCTCCGTGTACCGCATGGCGGCGGCAGAGTCCCCGTCCACCGAACCGAAGTTCCCGTGCCCGTCGACAAGCGGTACACGCATGGCGAAGTTCTGCGCCATGCGCACCATGGTGTCGTAGACCGCCGTATCGCCGTGCGGGTGATACTTGCCGATTACCTCGCCGACGGTCCACGCCGACTTCTTGTAGGGCCTGCCCGGCGTCAAGCCCGACTCGTTCATTGCGTACAGGATCCTCCGGTGCACCGGCTTGAGGCCATCACGCACATCCGGCAGCGCGCGTGCGACGATGACGCTCATGGAGTACTCGAGGAAGCTGGAGCGCAGTTCCTCTTGGATGTCGACCGGAAGTACTGTTGTCTCGGTCATATCTTCTGCCACTTACCGCACTCCT
>Ga0224495_10001596_pt1 | contig 15787 bp, 12 predicted proteins | sample SF_Jul11_sed_USG_FD_168128 | JGI IMG/M metagenome (GOLD analysis project Ga0224495, IMG submission 168128) | Sediment microbial communities from San Francisco Bay, California, United States - SF_Jul11_sed_USGS_4_1 | ecosystem: Environmental > Aquatic > Marine > Sediment | place: USA: California... | reverse complement strand
GGGAGCAGGTCCAGCACGGTCATGATGAGGGATTTGGGATCCACCGGTTTGGTGAGGTAGCGGTTCGCGCCGAGCTGCATGCCGAGCTCCCGGTCCTTGACCTCGCCCTTGGTGGTGATGATGATGATGGGAATGGGATTGTTCAGACCGGTCCGGAGATGCCGCACCAGCTCGATGCCGTTCATTTCCGGCATATTGATATCCGTGATCAGGAGATCGAAGGGTTCCTGGGTGAGCTTGGCGAGCGCTTCCCGTCCGTTCACGGCCTCGGTGATCTGCGCTCCGGTGAATCGTTTGAGATGAAGAGAGATGACCATCCGCATGATGGTCGAGTCGTCGGTCAGGAGGATCTTCTTGTCGTAAAGATTAAAGGGCATGGTATCTTACGAACCAAGTTTAGCACCTCAGGCCGCCGGAGGCAAATAAAAAAAGGCGGTTTTTCAATAATTTTCAGTTTCTTTACAAGCGATCCCATACTACGGGATCGCTTCTCGCAATGACAATACCGGGCCTTTTTCAGCAAAACACTAGAACTTATACCCAATAGTGATCGCTGCAAGATGCGCCATGGATTTATAGGCGCCGTTCAGGGAATCGTCGGGTGTCAGAGGATTTATATCATTGTCCGCCAGACTGCTGTCAATGGTCCGTTTGTTGAACCGCAGGTACATGTAGGCCAGGTCAACGGTCATATTGCCTGCTCCATACCCCGTCCCGATCGTAATGCCCTGGCGGTCCGCGTCAGGGGTGCTGGTGTCAAAGCGCGAACTGCCGATGGGGCTCTTGTCATAAACATAGCCTGCCCGCAGTTTCCACTGGTCAGACAGCAGATACTGGCCCCCGATCCTGAGGCACCAGACATCATGCCACTGCTTTTCCTCGGTCGCGTTGAACAAGAGATTGTCCGAAGTGACCACGATCCTGTCGTAGGTCGACCACAGGGTATAGTCGAGATCAGTGTTCACGGTCAGGCGATCAGAGGCCTTATAGGAAACGCCAAGCTGGATAAGGTCCGGAAGGGTGATCGTTGTTTTCCCCGTCCCTGCCGTTGCAGCAGGTCCGCCGGTCAAGGACGCGTCGCCCTCCAGGTCCACCTTGACCCTGCTGCGATACGAAAGCCCTGCGTTCACCTTGTCGGAAAACTTCCGCATGACCGCGGCATTGAATCCCCACCCCTCGCCGTCACCGCTCAAGCGGAAATTATGATCCCCCAGCAGCGTTGGCCCGGGAAGTATTACGTTCACGGTCTTCTCCATGGTGGCGCGAAGCTGCACGTAAGCAAGGCCAAAGGCCAATGACGTGTTGTCGTTCAACTTATACGCCACATTCGGATTCGCCTCCATGGAAACGACCTTGGTGAAGGTGGTCACGTATCTTGTGCTGCTGCTGTTCGGATCCCAGTTCGTGGAAAGGCCGAAGGGGCTGTTCAGGCCGATGCCGATGGCAGCGCGTTCATTCAACCTGTGCGTTGCGTAGAAATTGGCAGGCAGATGGATCTTCCGCTCGGACACGTCCGTGCTTCCGGGATTGACCGTGTTGTTCTCATGAGTAAGCACCGGGTAAATGGCGACAACCCCGGCAGAGACACTCGTGCCATCAAGACCGGTCATGGCAGCAGGATTGTACCAGACAGCTGACGCATTGTCCGCCTGGCCGCTGAACGCGCCCGCCATACCCATGGCAGCAGCATCCTGGTCAGGAAGCCGGAATCCCGCTGCAAAACTCGTTGAAGCACAAAGAACTGCGACGACAATCACCATCAAGGATATGCATGCTAATTTGCTGTTCCTTGTTTTTGCCGCACATTCCGCACTCCGCACTCCACACTCCGCACTTATAATCATAGGTCCTCCCCGGATCTTTTCGCGAGATTGGTTCTATTATAGTTGACCGGTCGGGCGGGAGGCAATAATGAATGTAGTTATTAAAGTGTCAGTGATTATCCAGCGTACAACAATATTGGGAACAAAATGGGTGGAATGGAACAATTCGTGGGCTTGACTGAACAATGTGAAACACAACATGTTCCATTAACAGAACTACAAAAATGTTGGGCAAAAAAACTGCACGGCCTACCGGCTGCCATTAAGAACCACATTTATAAGACCAAGTCACTGATGACAAGCACGAAGAGTGAGTCTGCACCGGCGGTTTTAGGGTACCGGCGCAGATAGGCATCACTTTCTGCCCACGTGCGATGTGCGTATACTTCTAAGCTCTCCCCTTGTTGCGGATCAGTATGCCAGTTCGCATTAGCTAGTGTTATCCTGCCGCCCCGACGCATATAGACGTCGCCGCCCAGAATCGGAATCCCGGCATCCCTTGCCAACTTTATTGCGGCAAGCGCATCTTCAAGAATTAAAGCGATATCAGCGACCTCAGGCAGGGTAATTCCATGATGTTTTACAAATTTCTCATAATCCCTTTTGCAACTCACTTGAATACCCTCAATGTAATATCTTCAAGAACATCGGCTCTTGCAAAACAACTCTATAAGTCAGCGATTTTTTAAGGCGAACAATGCGGCGAGGATATCAGAATAGGTGGATCCTGTCAAAAGGATTCTCAGCGTAAAAAAAGCGGGATGGAATTCCATCCCGCCGTGGGTGTTCACTGGATCCCCGCGCCCCGATTACATCATTCGAGGACAAGCTTCACAGGGATGACGAACTACCTGCCAACAGTGTTCTTACTTCTTCGCAATACCGTTCTTGATCGCGTTCACAACACCGTCGCTCGAAGCTTCCTTGATCGTGAGCAGCAGGCCCTTCTTGTCATAGTAGCCGATCAGCGGCGCGGTCTTCTCGTTGTACACGTCGAGCCGCTTGGAGATGGCCTCCACGGTCTCGTCGGCACGCTGGATCGTCGGGCTGCCGCACTTCTTGCACTTGTCGCCGGCTGCCGGGGGATTGCTCTTTATGTTGTAGATCTCCTGGCACGAGGTGTTGGAGCAGGTGCGCCGCGTGGTCAGGCGGTCCAGGATCACGTCGCGGGGAACATCGATGTTCGCCACGAGGTCGAGCTTGATGTTCAGCTTCGTGAGCAGCGTGCCCAGCTCGTCGGCCTGGGGGATGGTGCGCGGGAACCCGTCGAGCAGGAAGCCCTGCTGGCAGTCCTTCTCCTGGAGCCGCTGCTCCATGATGCCCATGATCAGGGAATCGGGCACCAAGCCGCCGCTGTCCATGTAGCCTTTTGCTTCCTTGCCCAAAGCCGTGCCGGCCTTTACCGCGCCGCGCAGGATATCGCCCGTCGAGATCTGAACCGAACCGTCCAAAGCAGTCAACAGCTTGGCCACCGTGCCTTTGCCCGCGCCCGGCGCGCCCAACAGAATGATACGCATGAGAGAAACCTCCTTGGAATTAGGGGAACTTGTTTGACAAGCGGGGCATTATTGTCCGATTGACCGAAAAAATCAAGAAAAATCGTCAAACCTTGAGGCCGGAGGCCGATCGCGGACCGGGCCAGGCGACCATGCGGAAAGGCAGCTTGATGGTCACGGTCGTGCCCTTGCGTGCCTCGCTCTCGATGGCGATGTCCCCGCCGTGGTCCTGCATGATCTTGCGGCAGATGGCAAGACCCAGACCTGTGCCCTTGGGTTTGGTGGTAAAGAAGAGGTCGAAGACGTGGTCCAGGTGCTGTTTCGGGATCCCCGTGCCCGTGTCAGTGACGCGGAAGAGGATGAAGTCGTCCTCCAGGAGCATGGTGATCGCGATCAGGCCGCCATCGGGCGTGGCCTCCATGGCATTGCGCAGCAGGTTCAGAAAGACCTGCCGGATCTGATGGGGATCGAAGAGCGCGTAGGGATGGCGCACCGCGTAGTCGCCGGTCATGGTGATGTTCTTTTTCTTGAGCTCCTCGCGGTGCATGTCCAGGACCTCTTCCCACAGCACCCGGAGGTCAGCCTCCTCGAGCTTCAGCTTCATGGGCCTGCCGTAGATCAGCAGTTCCTCGACCAGCTGGTTCAAGCGCTTCGTCTCGGCAATGAGGGCGCGGGACAGCTCCTGGTGCTCCGGGCTTTGCAGGTCCCGCTCCAGGATCTGGCCGATCGCGCTGATACCGAACAGGGGATTCCGGATCTCATGAGCGACACCCGCGACCACGCGGCCCATGGCCGCGAACCGCTCGCGGTCAACCAAAGCGGACTGGAGCATCTTCAGTTCCGTCAGGTCCTGGAACACGATGAGCAGACCTTCCTGCTCCCCTTCGCTGCCGGTATAATAGGATGAGGTGAATCCGATCGGGACCGTGACCCGGTCAGGAGTCGTGACCGAGATCTCCTCGTACGAACCCACCCGGGCCTTCATGAATGCGGCCGTCTCCGGCGCCACTTCGGCAAGCTTACGGCCCACCAGGTCCTCGTGTCCGCGGCCGAGGATCCAGGCGCCCTGCCGGTTCATAAGTTTTACCAGCCCCTCCGAGGTCAGCAGCGCCACGCCGCTCGACATGCTCGTAAGGATTCCCCTCATGAGCCGCACGCTCTCATTCAATTCCGCGGTCCGGACCTTGACCATGTTCTCGAGGCCCGCGTAGGTTTCTTTCAGCATTCCCGCCATGTCATTGAATGTGGAGGCCAGGTCCTGGAACTCGTCGCGGCTTTCGATGACTATGGGACGGGTAAAATCCCCCTTGCCGATGATCTCCGCCCCGGTGTGAAGCTGACGCAGGGGCTGCAGCACGACCCGCTGCACCGCAATGTAGATCGCGACGCCGATCACCGCGATCAGGAGGGAGAAGAGGAGCACGAGCTGGTACTTGTTCGTGCGCAGTTCCGCGAAGGAATCCCCCAGCGAATGGGAGATCATGATCACCCCGAGCACATCCCCCGCTTTCGCATGACAGCGCCGGCACTCGCTTTCGTTCTTGAGCGGAAAAAAGTTCGTGTGCCGGTCGGCGCCGGTGATCTCGATGATGCGTCCGGTGCGGAAGGCTTCGCGCGCTTCGGGAAGCGTGACAACATCGCCCGGCGCGCCAAAGGCCGGGGTCCCGTTCTCCCGGAGGACCATGAGGTGGATGAGGCCGTAGGTGCCCTGCATGCCCTCCATCAGCTTCACCGTGCTTCGCGCCCTGCCCGCAAGCATGTCGTCCTTCAGGCTCGCCACAAGGATGGTCGCGAGCAGATGCTCCTGCTCGATGTTCTTGCGAGCCAGCAGCGCGTTCTCGCGCCGGATGATGATCGCGGAGAAAATGCTCAGCAGGACGATCAGGATACCCAGGACCAGGACCAGGAATTTGGTCTGTATGCGTACAGGGACCATAATGAATGAATACTAACCGGGCGGAACTGACGGGGTCAACGGGAAAAGGACGCGACAGGCGGAAGGAATAAGTCCCTCTCAGCGAAAAACAGTCACTTTACGGCCGGTTCATCCCCGCACGTGCGGGGAACATAGCCGTCCGCGGGCCTTGATATCCGCCTTGATCGGTTCATCCCCGCACGTGCGGGGAACATCAGCGGAACATAGTGAACGGACTGCACTCGTTCGGTTCATCCCCGCACGTGCGGGGAACATTCAAAGCGATAAAGCAAGTCAAGCACTTTTGACGGTTCATCCCCGCACGTGCGGGGAACATTCACCTGGACCGAGAGGGCGAACCCATTAAACCGGTTCATCCCCGCACGTGCGGGGAACATATGGCCTGCGGAATACTAAGAAGGAGGTGGATCGGTTCATCCCCGCACGTGCGGGGAACATAATGAAGTTAATTCAAATGATATTAAATCTTTCGGTTCATCCCCGCACGTGCGGGGAACATATGCGTCGCAGCACGGCAACGCACCTGCGTATCGGTTCATCCCCGCACGTGCGGGGAACATTCGAAGCCGGGCTCGACGTACGCGCAGACGAACGGTTCATCCCCGCACGTGCGGGGAACATCCGTCCTGAGCGTCTCGGAACAGCCGGTCCACCGGTTCATCCCCGCACGTGCGGGGAACATCGACGCAGTGCAGGCTGTATCAGGGGCGCTCTCGGTTCATCCCCGCACGTGCGGGGAACATCAGCGGAACATAGTGAACGGACTGCACTCGTTCGGTTCATCCCCGCACGTGCGGGGAACATGTGGACGAAGACCGTTTCGATTCCTATACGATCGGTTCATCCCCGCACGTGCGGGGAACATGCACGGGATCGTCCTCTGTCGGGGACGCGGCTCGGTTCATCCCCGCACGTGCGGGGAACATTCATCGCCTCCAGCTCCGGACAGGGTAAGCTCCGGTTCATCCCCGCACGTGCGGGGAACATACTTCCTCTACTTCCCCAAAATCATTGAACAATTTCGAGGATCAACAATCTACCGAGTAAAACACCGTAATATCACTTATGACTTCACTACTGTCTCTGCAGCATCTGAAGCGCCGTTTTCCGGCAGGAACGAAACCAGTTTAACACCATCCATCTCCTTCGGAATTCTTCGATTCGCCCCGAGCGTCATGAAGTCAAAACCCGATTCCGTATTCGTGGTCCAGGCCATGACCGCGTTGCCGCCTTCCATCCCCTTTTCAACCTGTTCCCAGATCATCTCGCGCACTCGCCGCGACACCTTGCCAATATAAACCCCGGCACGGACTTCCAGAAGCCACACAGCCAGTCTTCCCCGCAAGCGGGACGGCACGTTCTCAGCCACGATGACCAGCATCGCCTATGCCCTCCTTGTTGGGAATCGCCGGCACAACGGACTCTTCCGGCGGCTTCGGAACTTCAAGACCGCCCGCTGCAAGCACCTGTTCAATTGTCGGAATGATCCTCTGCAATATCTTTGATTGCCTGAAAGCATCACGGCATGCGATCCGCACATCTCGCTCAGGATTACATCCCTTCTTCGAAGCAACGCGAAACGCCACCGGTACCACGGTCTCGAACTTGAAAATATCCGCTATGTCATACACAAAAGACTGCGGCTTTCCCGTATGGATGAAGCCGACTGCAGGCGCATATCCCGCCGCAAGGATTGCCGCCTCGCTGATGCCATAGAGACAGGCTGTGGCTGAACTCAAGCACCTGTTCGGCACGTCGCCGCTTCCCCATTCCGCATGATCGTAGTTGCGGGCTTTCCATTCCACCTTATACTGCTTCGCAAGCAGATCGTACATCTTCCGTACCCGCACACCCTCAATTCCCCGAAGCTGCTCCACGCTTCTTCTCTCTGGAGGCTCCTCCTTGAACCGCATGGCATACATCTTTCGGACAACTTTCAATCGCGCGTCATCATCCAGCGCCAGCTTTGCCTGATGCAGCAGCCGGTCCGCCCGTGCTCCTCCCGGCTGCCCCGTCGCATATAACCGCACCCCACCGTCGCCGATCCAGACCAATAGACACCCGACCCGAGAAGCCAGCGTAACTGCCGCGTGCGACACCCGCGTCCCCGGCTCCAGCATTAAGCATGCCACTCCGCCCACGGGAATATGCGTGCGCACGCCCGTTTTGTCCACGATCACGAACGCGCCGTCCAGAACATCGAGGTTGCCCTTCTCCACGAACAGGACCGAGACCCGGTCTTTCATCGGGATGGGCTTGAGCGGTGGAAGAATGGGTTCGGTCATGACGATACCTCGCAGGAACGTATTAACCGTTCAGGCTGTTTAACACCTACAGCCCTTTCGATACAGCCCTTTCGAGCATTGACTTTGCCCCGCATAACTGCTATAAATTGTTCATGAAAAAAATCATTCAAGTCCATATATACAAAGGCGAACAATTTTACGTTGCCGAATGTATCGACCTGCCCGTCGTTACCCAGGGGAAAACCCTGGATGAAGTTGTGGCAAACCTCAGAGAAGCTGTTGAACTGCATTTAGAGGGAGAAAACCTCACTGATTACGACCTCGTCCCACAGCCGACAATCATCGCCAACCTCGAAATCGATACCCTCGTCCATGCCTAAGCTGAAAAGACTCTCCGGTCAAGACGTCATCAAAATACTTGCGCTGTTCGGCTTCGTCATAGCAGGTCAAAAGGGCAGCCATGTCAAGCTTGTTCGTAGTCTTCCGGATGGTTCGAAACAGCCTCTTACAATTCCCGCCCATCCCGAATTGGATAAAGGAACTCTCAAAGCCATTTTCCGTCAAGCGTCGCGGTATATCCCCGAGACAGAGCTGAAACCACATTTTTACAGCGAATAAAACTCTCCATGTCTGCCCACTATGGTCGTCGAAACAAATTGCAGTTGTCCGATTTTTCCGGACGGTTCGATCAAGGGGGTGTGGCAATTTGCCCCCACCCTTTTTCCGGAATTTCAGTAACGTCAGCTCATGACAAAATGTCACGAGCTCACTTCCCATACGCACGAGCCGAACGCTCATACCCGCTGCACCAGTGAACACATCACCCTTCAGCAGGAAGTCGTGATTTGCCTCGAGGTTGTCCAGCACCTCTCCGAGCCTGTTCGGGAAAAACATTTGATTATTTTTTAAGCATGTGCCTATTTTATTATCACTTTTTATTTTAAATATGACTTTTTTCCACTCATGATCAGCTGATTTTTTTCGTTTTAGTAAAAAAAAACGTCTAATAATACAAAAAGTTAACTTTACCTTCCACTTACACAATGCATTTTTAGAAAATGGGCACATATCTTGCTCTTATATGGAAGTTGTCTTTGAAGCAATAACACAATGAGTAAGGAGCGAGAACAAAATGGAGATTTTCGGCAAGAATGTATTCAATCAAGATGTAATGAGAGAGAAACTGCCAAAGGCTGTTTACAAAAATCTGAAAAAAACCATTGATGAAGGTTTGCCGCTGGACCCATCCATTGCCGATGTGGTTGCTACCGTCATGAGAGATTGGGCCATTGAAAGAGGCGCAACACATTTCACCCATTGGTTCCAGCCGATGACCGGCGTCACCGCGGAAAAGCATGACTCCTTCATCACACCGACCGACAACGGCATTTTGATGGAATTTTCCGGCAAGGAACTGATCAAGGGCGAGCCCGATGCTTCTTCCTTCCCGAGCGGCGGTCTGAGGTCCACCTTCGAAGCAAGGGGCTATACCGCCTGGGACTGCACGTCTCCCGCATTCCTCAGGGAAGAAGCGGATGTCATCACCCTCTGCATCCCGACCGCCTTCTGTTCCTATACCGGCGAGGCCCTGGACAAGAAGACCCCTCTGCTTCGCTCCATGGAGGCGCTTTCAACCCAGGCAACGAGAATACTCAAACTCTTCGGGAACACAACCGCCACACGGGTAACGTCGACCGTCGGTCCTGAGCAGGAATATTTCCTGATCGACAAATCCTACTTCCTCGACCGGCTCGATCTGCTGATGGCCGGCAGGACACTGTTCGGCGCCATGCCCCCCAAGGGGCAGGAAATGGAAGACCACTATTTCGGCAGCATCAAGGAACGGGTCATTTCCTACATGAAGGAAGTAAATACCGAACTTTGGAAGCTCGGCGTTACCGCAAAGACCCAGCACAACGAGGTCGCCCCCGGGCAGTTCGAGCTCGCCCCGATCTTCGAAACGACCAACATCGCGACCGACCACAATCAGATGATCATGGATGTGCTGAAGCGCATCGCGATCAGGCATGACATGGTCTGCCTGCTCCATGAAAAACCCTTTGCCGGCGTGAACGGCTCGGGCAAGCACAACAACTGGTCCATGAGCTCCAACGACGGACAGAATCTGCTTGAGCCGGGCCACACCCCGCACGATAATATTCAGTTCCTGACCTTCCTGATGGCCGTCATCAAGGCTGTTGACGAGCATGCCGGTCTTCTGCGCGCGTCCTGCGCCAATGCAGGCAACGACCACCGTCTTGGCGCGAACGAGGCGCCTCCGGCCATCATCTCCATATTCCTGGGCGACCAACTTGCCGACATCGTCGACCAGATCGAAAAAGGCGGGGCAAAATCCTCCACCAAGAGCGGGGACATGCAGATCGGCGTGACGACGCTCCCCGCACTACCGAAGGACACGACCGACCGGAACAGGACATCTCCCTTTGCCTTTACGGGCAACAAGTTCGAGTTCCGCATGGTCGGATCCTCCTTCTCCATCGCGGGCCCGAACGTCGTTATCAACACCATCATTGCTGATGCGCTGAAGCAGTTCGCGGACAAACTGGAAAAGTCGAAGGATTTCTCCGGCGACCTGCAGAAGATCCTTCAGGAGACCGCCAGGAAGCACAAACGCATCGTCTTCAACGGCAATAACTATTCCGATGCATGGGTCAAGGAAGCTGAGAAGCGCGGCCTGAAGAACATCCCGAACACCCCTGAAGCGCTGAAGGAACTGGTAACGAAGGAAGCGGTCGAGCTGTTCGTTACCCACAAGGTCTTTACGGAAAAGGAAGTGCATTCGCGCTACGACATCATGGTCGAGCAGTATAACAAGACGCTCAACATAGAAGCCCGGACCATGATCGACATGGCCAAGCACAAAATCATGCCGGCTGCCGCTTCCTTTGCAGCAGAGGTCGCCCAGTCTCTTTCTGCAGTCGCCGCCGTATCCGACAAGCTCGATGTGTCGGCCCAGAGAGAGCTGCTGGAAAACATCTCCAATTCGCTGTCCTCGATGAACAAGAACGTCAAGGCGCTGGAGCAGACCCTCGATGCCACGCTGAAGATCTCTGACGTCGCTGAACAAGCCGCTGCTTTCAGAAAGAACGTGTTCGCCCGGATGCTCGCATTGCGGGCGGACGGCGATGCCCTGGAAAAGATCGTTTCCGCTGACCAGTGGCCTTTGCCGACTTATGCGGAAATGCTGTTCAACCTCTAAAGGCCTTCAACAAAAAGATGCGAAATAAAAAGGAGCCCGAAACCGGGCTCCTTTTTGTTGCCATTCTCCCGCGTCTTGATCGTGATACACATCGACAGCGCCTATTGAAATTGCTCTTGCGATTATAGCACTATGTGTTACACTGTCGCTTGAGGCCCCGCCTGGCAATCGTTTGGAAACGCTGAAAGGCGGCTTCAAAGGAGCATATTTAAGGAGAGTATCACGATGCTTCAAGTAAAGAGACGCCCGACGCATCCCGGCGTAATATTGAAAGAAGATTTCCTGTCACCTCTCGGGACCACGCAGACCGAGCTTGCGAAGGCGCTCAAGACTTCCTTTCGGACCATCAACGAAATCCTGAACGAGAGGCGGAGTATAAGCCCGGACATGGCGCTTCGTCTGTCCCGGTATTTCGGGACCACGCCGGATGTCTGGCTCGGCCTCCAGGCGGATTACGATCTGTACTGGGCAATGGTCAAATCAAAAAAGACAATTGATGGGATTAAACCGCTGCAGGGGGAAAAAGCGGCATAGAAAGTCCATTTCGGTCACTACGTCCCGGAGATTTTCTTATCGCATGACGATGCTGACATTGAGAAACAAAAAACCGGGGCACTCTTCTTGAAGAGCCCCGGTTCTGTTTTGCCCACCTGGTCGGATATCTGAATATTGAATCGCTCAAGATATCTGTGCAAACCTCGGAGTCACTTCTCAACTATTGCTGTTCAAATCAATTGCATTTGCTTCTCCGTTATCCCCGTCATCCACTCCGGCAAGTGACCAAATGCAAGATTCTTTAACTCCCCCGGCTCTACTTTATGCAGGCCCCCGCCGTATGCCCGACCAACGCGCATGAATTCCTGCAATGGAATGGCATTCATTAGGTCGAGTAGCTCTTTCATTCGATCCGGATGCTCCTTGAGTAAGTTCATCATAGACGACTTCGGATAAAGATGCAGAAAAACGTTTGTAGCGATCGCCTGGGAGTGATTGAGATAAAATCGGATCGGGGCCTGGTCATTGCCATTTGATCGGCCCATGTACGTTGCCATATAGTGCGATGGGGCGCGCTTTTCCTGGAAATACCAGACTTCTTTGCTTGCGCAGAGGTACCGCTCATGCAGCCCTTGTTTCTTGCCGGTTTGGAAGTACTGCCAGAGACCGGAATAGCGTTCTTTTACAACATCAGGTGGGAGATTGCAGTCCAAGAGGAATTTCATGTTTTCAATCTTCGGTGTTCCGTCGGAATTCGCTTCGATCACGTCCTGAGTCAAATAACGCGGACTGGGAAGAATAGGCTTCAGGAATTTACGCGGTATCGAATATTCCCTTATAATTTCAGGACTGATGATGAAAAATTCATTCGCACCAGTTGCAACACCGCGCCGGATGTCAAAGAAATCGGAAAGAATATCCCTTTCGCCATGCAGTACCGCGTCCTGGTCAAAATGAAGCAAGCTCCACTTCTGCGCACTGTCCCGGTTGAAAAGATCTACCGTCCTCGTTTCAGAGGGGTGAACTATGCTGCCGCCGAAAGTGAAGCTAAACGATGCTTTTCCAGTCGGGCGTGTCTTCTTATAGGTAACGACGCAGGAAGAGACGAGCGCGTCGTCGAACTGGACAGTAGCTGGATCGAATTGATGAATGCTTAAGAGGGTTACTTGTTTGCTCAAGTAATCCCGCAAGGGCTGGCCGTAATTTACATAGAGAAATTCTGAAGGGATGAGCCAGGACGCAATGCCGCCAGGTGCAAGAAGAGCATCCGATAATAATACGAAATACATATATAATCCCGAAAGGCCGCTGATCTTCAGACCGAGAGCATCTCGCACGAGGCTCTGCAATTCCTGCTTTAGTGATGATTCAATGTGATGATGCCTGACATAGGGCGGGTTTGTACAGAGCAGATTAAAGCGAGCGCTATTCTCAGCTGCGCGCGCAAACACGAAGAAATCCTGAATGATAACGTTGAAATCTTTGTCACTGAAAAGCTTAGACGCTATCTTTGCATATGCCTCATCCTGCTCCACACCCACAGCTTCCAGAATGGCATGGTCCCCAATCTCCTGCATCAAGGCGGAATAAAACACCCCTGAGCCAAGGGCGGGCTCAAGAAAAGAGACTGGTTCCGATAAGGGCAGCTCCGCAAGCGATCTTGCTACTATTTGGCGAGCCAGGACATAAGGCGTTGAAAACTGGCCATGAATATTTCTTTCTTCCTGGGTTTTCGTTCCGTCAACGGATATTTGCAGCTTGAACCGTTCTTGTTCAGTAATACTCTGCTTCGGCAATTCATAAGGTTCTACGGCTTCTTCGATTCTGCGGGCTTTTTTTTTAACCTTGATCAGAAGCGCTCTTAAATCATCCAGCCGATGCTCCCAAATCCAGTCAATCCCCTCTGACGCCTCGTACCCGAGATAGCCTGGCTCGAAGTAACCGCATAGAAGCAAAACAAACTCGACGTTCTTTCCATAGCGCTCTTTAAGCTGCGTGAACTTCTGAGCTTCTTCTTTTCGTCGCTTGTTGGTGTTCGTCGCGTCACCCGCCGACTTCGCCTCGATCAAAATAGGAAGGTCCCGTTCGCCGGCATGGAGAGGCTTTACAACGCAATCGATGGGTATATTGACAGGGGTCTTTTTCTTTCCAACAGGCACATTCAGACGGAAGGTAAACGTGCCGCGGGGCATCTCATCGAGGTTCCGCACGTCCTCGGTTTCGATCTGTTCATACCCGTTGCGTTCGAGCCACCGTTTGAGCGCGGCAAGCTGTCTTTTCTCCTGTGCATTTCTGATGATGGGGTCCGTTGTCGCACCGCAAAGACGGTCCGCTATGACGGTGGCTGCCCTATCTTTTTCGATTTCCGACGGTTCTTCTCCCAGCGCAAGCCAGGGAAGCAGATCGCGGTCTGCAAGCTCCGTCACGATCTCACAAATTCGCTGCAAACCCTCTTCGAGTTCGGTTTTCCCCATGCGAACAGGCAGACGCGGCGGCTTGTCTTCGCTGCCTTCCATCGCGCCAACCATTGCCTTATTAAGGTGAGCGAGCCCGATGATTCGGTCCCTGGCGAGTGGCGGCGTAGTGGCCATGCGGAGAATAGGTAAAATTCCAGGGTTATCCTTCAGGACGTTAGGCGTGATCTGAAGCAGGTTGCCGGTCTTATCAAATGCGGTGAGGACCTCTTTTGTGCGGATGACGCGCTGCTTGCGGTAGGTGCCTGGGGCGAAGCGGAGGAACCAGTCATTGTAAAAATCGATTGACTCTTCAACATCGGCTTTCCACAAATGCGTCTTGTCCGAGTTTATCGGCATCGTGCATCCTCGTTCCCGTTCGTATCATTTCTAATATGGGATGAGAATACTATAATGAAAAATAAATGGCAAGATAATTGATAGTTATGCCAGGTTTGAGGAACTCTGCTATCATCGAAAGAAAACCGGAACCCTCATCGTGAGGATTCCGGTCGCATTCACCTGGTTATGGGTGGATAGTCTAGATGTCGTAATACAGGAAGAACTCATAAGGATGAGGCCGCAGCCGGAGAGCGTCCACTTCCTTCGTCCGTTTGTAGTGGATCCACATCTCGATTGCGTCCTTGGTGAACACGTCGCCCTTCATCAGGAAGTCGTGGTCTGCTTCGAGGTTGTCCAGCGCCTCTTCGAGCGAGCCCGGCATGGACGGCACGCCCGCCAGCTCCTCGGGCGCCATGTCGTAGATGTCCTTGTCCAGCGGCTGGCCCGGATCGATCTTGTTCTCGATGCCGTCGAGGCCCGCCATCAGCATGGCAGCGAACGCCAGGTACGGGTTGCATGACGGGTCGGGGAAGCGAACCTCGACGCGCTTGGCTTTGGGATTGGCGCTGTACATGGGGATGCGGATGGATGCCGAGCGGTTCCGGCTGGAATACGCCAGGTTCACCGGCGCTTCGAAGCCCGGGGTCAGACGCTTGTACGAGTTCATGGTCGGGTTCGTGAACGCCGCAATCACCTTTGCGTGCTTCAGGATGCCGCCGATGTACCACAATGCCATCTGGGACATGCCCGCGTACATGTCACCGTGGAACAGAGGCTTGCCGCCCTTCCAGATGGACTGATGGCAGTGCATACCGGAGCCATTGTCACCGAAAAGCGGCTTGGGCATGAAGGTCACGGTCTTGTTGTGGCGCTTTGCAACGTTCTTGATGATGTACTTGAAATACATGACCTGATCCGCGCACTTGACCAGGGGGTTGAAGCGGATATCAATCTCAGCCTGGCCCGCGGTGGCCACTTCATGGTGCTGCCGCTCGACGTAGATGCCGACCTTCTGCATCTCCATCACCATCTCGCTCCGGATGTCCTCCTGCGAGTCGATGGGGGGAACCGGGAAATAACCTTCCTTGTGGCGGGGCTTGTAGCCCAGGTTCGGGTTTTCAACGCGGCCCGAGTTCCAGATACCTTCGGAGCTGTCGATGTGGTAGTAGCCTTCGTGGGAGTTCTGGTCAAAGCGAACGTCGTCAAAGATGAAGAATTCCGGCTCCGGACCCATGTAGCAGGTGTCGCCGATGCCCGTGGACTTAAGGTAGGACTCGGCCTTCTGGGCGATGTACCGCGGGTCGCGGGAATAGCGCTCCTTGGTGATCGGGTCCACGATATTGCAGATGAGCGACAGCGTCGGATACTGGGTGAAGGGGTCCATCACCGCGGTCTCAGGATCCGGCACCACCAGCATGTCCGAGGTATGGATCGACTGCCAGCCGCGGATGCTCGATCCGTCAAAACCCAGTCCTTCCTCGAAAATGCCTTCGGTCAGTTCGTCCACGGGGACCGAGAAGTGCTGCCACAATCCCGGATAGTCCATGAACTTGAAGTCCACCATTGCCGTTTTGTTCTCTTTTGCCAGCTTGATAACTTCTTTCGGTGTCGCCATGGTGCTTCCTCCTCAAATGAAGATTTAGCAGTCAAGAGTCAGGAGGCAAAAGGTTTCCCGTTCCCTCTCGCCCCCGTATTCTGTTCTTATATGGCCGATTCTCCCCGTTCGCCCGTCCTGATCCGGATGACCTCGTCCACCGGGGTCACAAAGATCTTCCC
>Ga0224495_10001595_pt1 | contig 15787 bp, 8 predicted proteins | sample SF_Jul11_sed_USG_FD_168128 | JGI IMG/M metagenome (GOLD analysis project Ga0224495, IMG submission 168128) | Sediment microbial communities from San Francisco Bay, California, United States - SF_Jul11_sed_USGS_4_1 | ecosystem: Environmental > Aquatic > Marine > Sediment | place: USA: California... | reverse complement strand
CAGGGTGTAGTCAACGCTGCTTTTGACGGTGTCTGTGCCTTCGCCAGAGAGCTCGGTGACGATGTCTCCGGTGTTGTTCACGGTGTAGGTATCATTACCCAGTCCGCCGATCATAATGTCCAGCCCCGCAGTTCCGTTGATAGTGTCGTTGTAGGGGGTGCCGGTGATTATATTGGCAACCGTCAGCTTGAAATCTCCAGTTGCGGAAAGACCTCCCGTGTCGGTTGCAATAATCCTGACCGGAAACACGCCAGTATCACCCACTCCAGCCGTGCCGCTCAGCTTGCCGCTTGCCGCATCGCAGGTAAGCCAGGCGGGTAAGGCCGTGCCATCGGCAAGCGTTGCGCTGTAAGTCAAACTATCCCCGTGGATAAAATCCTGATCCGTGAAAATGCCTGCCGGAAGCGACAGGTTCCATGGCGTACCTTGCGCAACCAACTGATCTGCGATTTGCATCGTCGCCACTGGCGCATCGTTGATGTTCGCCACACTGAGGTTGAACGCGCTGGATGTGCTCAAACCGCCGGTATCGGTTGCTGTCACGACCAGATTGAGGCTGCCCACATCGGCATTGCCCGGCGTGCCGCTGAAGGTTTGCGTCGCCGTATCGAAGGTGAGCCAAGTTGGCAGGGCTGTGCCGTTCGTCAGTGTGGCGGCGTAGGTCAGCTTGTCGCCCTGATCGATGTCGGTAAACGTGCCGGCAGGTACAGTGAAATTGAAAACCTGGTCTTCAGGCGTATTCAGGTTGCCCAGCGCGCTGGCTACCACCGACGCATCATTGTTACCGACGATGGTCATGGTCACCTGTGCTGTGCTGGTCGCACCTGCTGTGTCGCTGACGATGTAGTTAAAGGAGTCGATCGAGGTTTGCCCTGCGCCCAATGATTGGTATCGATTGCCGATGTCGAATATGAGATTACCGTTGCCGTCTTGTGTAACCGCATTGCCTTGCGCAGTGAGTGCATCAAAACCGATCATGCTCAGGATATCTCCCGTATTGGGATCAGTGTCGTTGGCCAGCAGCGATGCTATCGCGATGCTGGATTGAGCAATATCTTCGCTGGTGGACACGGCGTCCGCTATGGCAACGGGCGGTGCGTTCAGCAGGGATTCGATGGCGATCACGCGGCCATTGGCAAATTGTATATTCTGGATAGACAGAGCACCCATCCGGTTAATGTGTACTCTGTCGCCATTGCCAAAATCCAGGGTCACTTCACCAGCAGCACCGACCACTGGAGTAATCATGGCAGCAGAAATGCCAGCACCCAGCACCAAGGTATTGGCCTCCGTACCTGTGCCACTATCCAGAATGTTATCTGCCCCGTCACCCAAACTGAACACATAGGTATCGTTCCCTTCGCCGCCAGCCAAAATGTCATTACCGGCGCCGCCGGTGAGTGTGTCGTTGCCGGTGCCGCCATCCAGCACGTCATCCCCACCCATGCCATTCAGCACGTCGTCCCCGGCTCCGCCATTCATACGGTCCGTCACATTGGTTCCGCTCAAAGTGTCGCTTCCCGAACTGCCTGCAATATCAAATCCGCGTGCCACCAACTGCTGTGCTGTCAGTACAATACCATTAGCGAAACGGAAGCTTTGAATACTGCTGGTATTGGCAATATCGTTATAGTCCACACCCTGAATATGCACCACCGCGCCATTGCCCAGGTCAAGCCCCAGCGAACCCTGGAACAACCTAATTCCCGCCGGGTCGACACCCGTTCCAAAGACGATGGTGTTATTTTCTGAGCCGGTAAAATTATCGATGATGGTGTCCACCCCATCGCCCGCATTGATGATGTAGGTGTCGTTGCCCAGACCGCCGCTCATCACGTCATCACCCGTGCCGCCAACAAGCAGATCGTTACTTGCCAGACCAGTCAGCGTGTCGTTGCCGGCCATACCGTATATCTGGTCGGCATACGGGGTGCCGGTAAGGATATCGTTGCCAGGCGTGCCGGTGATAGCAGCGACAGTAATAGCCTGACCGGCTATGCCGAAACTCGCATCTTCCAGCTGCGCCCTGATTTGCGCTTCTGTCATCCCGGTCATACTGCCAGTCAAGCCATATTGATAGGCCATATCGCCGCCCAGCGCCATCGTATTGGAACCTCCAAGATAAAATCCGGGCAGATATGGTTCAAGTCGCCACGTGGTAATCGTGGGATCGGCAGCGAGCGCGGCTTCGAATTGATTGGCCAGCCCGAGGAAGTCGAATTGCTGGACACGATGATCCGGCAGCATGCTGGAATTATTGCCCGGCATCGCCTCGGCGACTATCTGCAACTTATCGACCAGCTTGTTGTTACCCCAAGTAGTGTCGAACCACCAATACAATGTCACGCTGTCCCCATTGCCGAGATCCAGCACCAGATCGTTTCCATTTCTGGAAAATGCCAGATCCGCGTAAGAGATGCCTCCTCCCAGGGATACTGTGCGCTGTGCGACGGGCACGGTATCAGGAGACCAGATGCCAACCCCATCCAGCCCGTCGCCGCGGTTGAACAACAGCACATCGTGGCCGCCGGAATCGTAAATATTATCCGAGCCCGTGCCGCCGATCAGCAGGTCATTGGCGACGCTAGACTCCATGTAATCATCGCCCGCGCCTCCGTCCACCAGATCGTTCGCGGTATCGCTATCGCTATAATTGAAATCTACAGTTATTTCATCCGCGCCGGTATCACCATAGAGCAGGTCATTGCCGCCGCCACCGGAGGAATCGTTTCCGGTAATCCAATCGTTGCCGCCCAAACCATGGATCGTATTCGACGTGGCATCGCCCACCAACCCATTGTCGCCATCGGTGGCCAGCGCAGCCATGGAAGCCACCTGATTCACCGTCCATGCAGTTGTATCCGCAAAGCAAATTTCTTCCATGCCATACGCCGGGCCTGCAAAATATTTCCGGACAGTCAGCTCATCTGTAGTTCCGTTTATCGTCAGATACAGGTCGTCCCAATAACGACGCACCGTTACCCCAGATGGCACCACGCTTGCTGCAAACTGCACCACATCACGATCACCCGATCGCCCATCCAATTCATAAATCAAGTCCTGCCCGCTGCCAAGACCGAACAAATACGTATCGCTGCCTGAGCCTCCATTCAACTGGTCGTTCCCGGCACCGCCATCCAGTGTGTCGTTGCCGCCTTGAGAGTCATACATAAAGTCATCACCAGCTAGGCCGATCAAGATGTCTTCCCACGCCCTGCCCATTAGCGTATCGTTTCCGTTAGTGCCCTGAAGCACCACCGGTGCGACCATGCCCCTGACCTGATCCGCCGTCCACACCGTCCCGTCGTCGAAACGGATTTCTTCAATGGAAGTAGCCGAATTACCCAGAAAATCACTCCATACATAGTTGTCTATCTTCAGGACATCCGATGTCCCATTGATGCTCAACAAAAGGTCACAATTGGTGGAAGAGATATTGTACTGCCGCCACAACGTTACATCTGAGGGCGCCACGCCCTCGGCAAACTGCACCGCATCCAAATTCCCATATCCACTAAATTCATAAATTGTGTCCTGACCGTAACCGCGACCGAACACATAACAATCGTTCCCATTTTCGCCGCTCAGGTAGTCATTGCCCGCACCGCCATCCAGAACATCGTTACCATATTCATTCATGCCGCTACCATCACCATTCAGGTAGTCATTGCCCGCGCCGCCCAACAGGAGATCATGCCCAGTTTTACCGGCCAGACTGTCATTGCCATCACCCCCCTCCAATAAATCGTTATTGGCCCAGCCATGCACTATGTCGTTACCCCCATATCCGATGGCGTTGTTGTAACCAGCCCCATACCATTCCAGTGCGATTACTTCATCTACATCACTACCGGTAATGGTCGTGTAGGGCGTATAAGTGATGGGCGTTGCCATCAAATCAGCGGCTGTCCATATGGTTCCGTCCGCAAACCGGAACTCTTCCACGAGGTTTCCCGGATAGGCGCCGCTGGTAAAATAGAGGTGAACGCGCAACACATCGGTCGTACCACTGATGCGCAACACCAGGTCGTTATATTCGCGTTGCACCAGCACGTCGGATGGAGACACATTGGCGGCAAACTGCACGGTATCGTAGTTGCCCGTTGCTGTCCCGCCATATTCCACCCAGTCATCTTCCTGAATTAAGTCCGCTCCGCTGCCGCGTCCGAACAGATAAGTATCGTTGCCCGCGCCGCCGTATATTTCATCGTAACTTGCCCCACCATCCAATATATCGTCACCGCTGTTGCCGTCAATAAAGTCTCTGCCGCTGCCGCCGTTAAGAACATCATTCCCGTGCCAGCCAAATAAATAATCGCGACCCGAACCACCATCCAGGGTGTCATCCCCTGCGCCGCCGTCCAGGCCATCATCCCCCGTGCCGCCGCTCAGGATGTCGTTGCCATAACCTCCGCCGATGAAATCATTCCCCGCATCGCCGTTCAGCACATCGTCCCCGGCCAGCCCATCGATGCTATCGGCGCCATCCCCGCCGCTGATAGTGTCTGCGGTGCTGTAGCCGTACAGCACATCGTTCCCAGATGTGGGCTGGAATACCATGGCCTTGACCTGGTCCACCGTCCACACTGTGTCCGCAAAGCGGATTTCTTCCAGGCGCGAGCTTGGCGAGTTACCGTCGTTGGCAAAATAGTCCGCGATGGTCAGCGTATCCGTCGTGCCGTTGATGCTCAGCGTCAGGGCATCTGCGCCGGTGCGCCGCGCCGTCACTTGTGTCGACAGCACATCGGCGGCGAATTGCACGGCGTCGACTTTATCCAGAGCCGCATTTGCGGCAAAGTTGACGAGGGTGTCCGAACCCCTGCCCCGGCCGAACAGGTAGAGGTCGTTGCCTGCGCCGCCTTCCAGCCGGTCATTGCCCGCACCGCCGTCCAGCGTGTCGTTGCCGGCCCCGCCATAAAGCGTATCGTTCCCACCCAGCCCGCTGATGCGGTCGGTGGTGTTGGTGCCGCGAAGGGCGTTTGCCTGGAGAACAACCCCGGGTAGATACGGATCCATGACATCAATGTCGTCACCCTCGGTGCCGACAATATCGAAACCCCTTGCCAGCAACTCGCTCGTGGTGAGCACCGTGCCATCGTCAAACTCGAAGCGGCTGATCGACGAGCTGTTGAACACGTCGTTGCGGTCGAAGTTCGCAATATGTATTTGATCTCCGTTGCCGAGGTCGAGCATGAGTGATCCCAGGCGCAGGGTGATGTCGCTTGCGCCGATGCCTGCGCCGAAGCGCAGGATGTTGCCTTCGCCCTTGACATCGTAAAAATGATCGACACCATCGCCACGATTATAGATATAGATGTCATTACCAGCGCCGCCGTATAAAAAATCGTTTTCTTTGCCGCCGGTGATGATGTCGGCGCCGCCTTCGTCGTACAGATAGTCGACACCATCCCCGCCATCCAGGTAGTCGTCGCCTGTGCCACCCCATATTTTGTCGCTGTCCGCCCCGCCCAGCAGGATGTCGTTGCCTTCATCGCCGTACAGGGAGTCTCCGCCGCCTTCGCCGAATATCACGTCGTTGCCCTTGCCGCCCCAGACACGGTCGATGCCGCCGCCCGCGTAGATAACATCCGCGCCCGCATCCGCAGGCAGTTTTATACCGTCCGCCGGGTCAAATAATAAGGATCCGTCCGGCTGGATGGCCGCCGACCATGCAAAGCTTTGCGCGACGACATCGAAGTCGCCCACGATGTCGTCGTCGCCCGCGCCGCCGATCAGCAGGTCGTTGCCTCCGCCCCCCATCAATACATCGTTGGCGTTGCTGCCGGCCAGTATGTCGTCTCCGCTGCCACCGTTCAGCCAGTCGCCCCTGACACCGCTACCGCTTTGCGCATTGCCCTGTGCGATGGCATCGGCCGCGCTGATTTGCATGTCGCCGTAGAGGCGGTCGTTTCCTGCACCGCCGTTCAGGATGTCCACCCCCAAGCCGCCTTCGAGGATATTGGTGGTGGCGCTGCTGTTGGAATACAGGATAGAGATGCCCGGTTGCGATCCGCCCGCCAGTATGATTTTGCCGGGATCGGCAGGGTCGCGGTTGTAGAGGTCGTTGCCGATGAAGTTGTCCTGGCTATCGCCAGTGAGGGTAGGCAGGCTGACATCGGCCACCGGGCCGTCCAGGGTGATGCCCAAGTGGTTGCCGAGGAGAGGGTCATAGTTCAGCACCAGCATGGCGCCATCCACCAGCAGGTCGCCGCCGGTGGTGCTGTTTCCCCTCACAAAAGTGTAGGTGTGGCTCGCGCCATTGGCGTCCGTGCCCCGAAACACTTTGTTGTCGCCGTACTGGGCACCGCCGGTGATGACGATGGGGTTGGTGGTGTCGTCGCGCAAATAGCCGGTGTTGTCTTTGTCGATGATGATGTCGATGCCTGCGTTTGGGTCGGCTTGCCAGGCGTAGGTGTCGACTCCGCTCCCGCCGATGAGCACGTCGCTGCCGCCTCCGCCCGTCAATACGTCGTCACCTGCGTTGCCGACCAGGAGATCGGTTTTCGTGCCGCCGGTGAGGTAGTCCTGGCCGATGCCACCGAGCATGAAGGCGCCACGGTTAAGGGTGTCGCTGGCGAGCATACCGGTGGTGCCGGCCTGGACGTACCAGTCGCGCAGGTAGGGCAGCAGGGAGGCGATAAGGGCGCGTTCCTGGGAGGTGAACGTGCTGGTGGTGCTGAGGTAGTCCCGGATGTATTGGTAGCCTTTGACTTTGGTGAAGTCGATTATTTTGTTGGCATCAATCGCGGTTGCTGCATCCGTGGATACGTCGTGCATATCGAACTGGATGCCGTTGCTGCCGTTGCCTGCCGTGCCGAGGTCGGTGAAAAGCTGTTTATTCTTGTCCTTGGCGTTGGCGGTGTCTTCGTAGTAGAACTGCATCGCGAAGGCGATCAGTGCTTTGCTGACGTTGTTCCAGTTGCTGTATAGACCGTTGCTCTCGTTCAGCGTCATGCCGCCGTCCTGCGCGAGCTTCCACAGGTCGGCGGTGAAGCGGGTGACCATCGCGTCGCCGCCGATGGGCACGCCGCCGATGCCGCCGGTTTGGTGGCGGACGAGGTGTTCTAAAAAATTGCGTTGGGGATTGTTCTTGTTATTCGGGTCGTTGTAGTACAGGTTCTTGTCAAAAATCATCGCCAGCAGGTCGGACAATTTGAAGGTGACCTCACTCAGCGTTTCAAATTTGCCAGTCGTGAGATCAAATTTCGTCGCGCTTTGATTGCTTTGCAGGAAAGCGGAAAGCAAGGCTTGCGAGTGCAGGTCTATCGGATGGAAATAGTCGCCGTGAGTAATCGGCGGGTTTTCCGTGCCTATCTTGAACGAATTCGATGTGGAAGCAAATTCCCCCTGTACGCTGGTGTTGTTGACATTGGCCTCTCTGGCATCAAGCCCGTCTGGCGACCAGCCCAAGCCGAAGGGATCGAATGACCAGATGAATCTGTCCAGCGGGGCGAGCCAGTCTGCGATTTGCGGATAGTTCGTTTCCGGGAATTTATCAATCAGGTCAGACCTGAGTGCAATGGCCGCCGCAAGGTTCGCGGAATTGCGGAACGGCGCCTGATCGAAGGTCACTGCCGTTTCGTTGAAAAATACCGCCAGCAAGGCAGCCAGTCCACCACCCAGGCTGTGGCCAGTCAGGGTGATATTCGTAGCGATTCCGGGCACGGTGTTGGCAGCCTTGACCTGCATGTAGTATTCGGCAGCTTGCAGTAACTGAGCCCAACCGCTGCTCTGTATCGAATACGGCACAGCCAAACCGAGGCCAGCCATCAAAGCGATATCTGCAGCACCGTCTCCAAGAGCATCACCAGGGTCGGTGCCGGCAAAGGAAATGACAATTTCGGTGCCATTGGTGAAGGAGATGGCTTCGAAGCCAGCGATTACTGGAAAGGACGGCGTGGTTGGATCTGGGGCATGAAAGAATGGTGTCCATCCCTGCGGAACAGGAAGCCAGTTAATTTCATCACGCGTCGTAAGATATGCGTGGCCTGCCATCAGTGCATATTCGATTGCAGTTGTCATAGTATCAGTCTCCTAAGTTGTCTTTGGCTGTTCTGGTTTAGCTGTTCCTGTTTGCTTTATTTCGGCGACGTGCTTGGTGCAATTGGAATGGGAGCTTTAGGCCCGCTTGAATATTGCGGACATCTTTCCGTTGGCGACGCCTCACGCAGGATGCTTTTGTACGGCCCTTCGTCAATATCGTGGTTCTCATCGTTGACTTGCGCGACTGTATAGAAGGACTTGATCCCCTCGGCAGGCGGCCCACCGACAATAACGTTTGCATGGACGAGTTGCGGCGGGAACTCCGCCAGGGTAATACGTTTCCATTGACCAGCCTCATACTTGAACAATATCTGTGGCGGATTGGGCCGTTTCCATTTGTTGTAGGCAATGCATCCTGCCGGATAGCCCGCAATGTAGGGAACGTTGTTCACAATACCCAGCAGCACAACGTTCACGCCGTTCTGATCCGGCACATCATCCCGGAAGCTCATGCTCCAAACAATCTTCTGACTCGTTCCCGGTAGCACGAAGGTGATCGTTTCGTCCAGTATCGCCCGCTCCCGGCTTTCCCATGTGGGGCGGTTGCCTTGATTCTGAACACGATCGACGATGATCTTGCTGCCATCATGCAGCAGCACTTCTTCCTTCCAGTCTTTCGAACAGGCACTCATGCTCACCCCTATCGTTAACAGCAATCCAAGTTTCGCAACTCGCTTCAGCCACAATTGAATGGTTCTCATGCTGAGACCCTCCACGCGTCGGCTGTCTCATCGTTCGCCGCTTTGCCGCCATAGATAATTACCGAAACCAATAGGGTCAGCCTCGCATTATGTTTTTGCATTTTCCTTCTCCAGTTCCTCTACCCGCTTCGCCAGCCCAACGATCTGCGCCTGTTGCCTGGCATACACACTGACCAGTTGTTTGGCGGTGTCGGCCAGCGCTTTCACTGCGATGGTGAGTTCGTCTTTCCTGGAATTGACCTGGTCGATGCGCATCATTACCAGTTGCGCAACTTCGTTGGGGTCGCTGATGACGCGGCCGGGTTGTGCCTGTCCGTTGGGTTGGGTTTGCCCGTTGACTTTGTTCTTCGGGGGGCGGGTTGAGGCCTGGGGTGTCGAGTCATCTGCGGGTGTGGCTTTGCTCATGGTTCTGTTTGTCCGGTTCGGTTGGTGAATTGATTACGTGGGGCGAAAAATACAGGTGAAACCGATCTTCGCATATAGTCCGTTCGGTCTATATGCGGGCATGTTCCGGGATGAAAGCGACCCGCTGAGGGCGGGTTTTCCGGCGTGGGGACGTAAATACGCGGTTTTACCCGGCCATTGACGGTATTGTCTTTGTACCTGGCGCTATGCCTTGCACGATGAGGAAACGGTTAGCTTGATTACGGCGCGCAAGGCGGGTGCGTCCAAGGTCAAGCGCGCCGGTCTGATGGCAGCTTGATCGGCTATCCACGCCCGGCACAACGGTCCGGATACGGGTCGGGGTTGCTGCGCTTATCCCGGCAATAGTCCTTTGGCAACCGCCTGGGCGCGGTTGTTGACTTTGAGCTTGATCAGGATGCGATGGACGTGGTTCTTGACGGTGTTTTCGCTGATCTGCAGCACTTGCGCAATCTCCCAATTGGTTTTGCCTGAGCCCAGCCATTGCAGGATTTCGTGTTCCCGTTCGCTAAGGGCGGGCAAGGCTACTTTTGGCGCTGATGTTTCCTTTTTGGCGCCATTCAGCGCCCGGGTCAGGGCTGTGTGCAGATGCGGCACCAACATTTCGAGCAGTTCGGCATGGCGCAGGGTGAGCCTGCCAGGTATTCTGGAGAAGGCAAAATAACTGGTGCTGTGGCTGCGCATATCGCATTGTCCATGAGCGACTATATTTTCCAGGCAAAATCGCCTGAAGTTGTCCAGCCAGGGTGATTTGACATGTTGCGCAGAGGCCTCGAACAGTACCGGGCGCCGGGTCCTGATCCATTCGGCGAGTATCGGGCTGTTAATCAAGCCATTCGGTTGCCGCAGGGTTTTAATATATTCATTCGGGAAGTTGCAGGAGATGAGTTTCTGTATCCGTCCGCCATTATTCTCAATCAGGCCGACGCCGCAAACCATCATGCCGTGCGGAAATATCTTCTGCAGATCTCCTTTTGCCCAGGCGCAAAACTGTTCTGGCGTGCTGATATAGAGCGATGAGTTGATTACATCAAAAAACGTAGAATGCCTGCGTTCCTGGACAGGTGCAGCTTCTATAGCAGGCGCAAGCTGGATGAACGCGCCTTTGCCGGTATTGCCAGCATCTAGGGTTTTCCTGCTATCGAGATGTTCATCCAGCATTATATTTCTGCCAATAGCAATTGCCAGCTCAGGCCGGGTGCCCCATACATGGTATTTTGAATCCCTGCGATTGCGCGAGTGATGATAACACAACCGGAGCCATATCCCTACTTTTAAAATAGCTATAATGAAGCAAAGTGGCCCATCAACTGTTGAATTGCGTCGTCACTTGACCCAGCCAAGAAAAATAATTGCATCGGATAATGACCAATATAGAAGAACGTAACACATTAAAATATTCAATTCTGCTAAACAAAATACAAAAAGTGGGGCAATCGGTGGAGCAATTTAACATTTTCGTTGCGCTGAGTAGCGTCCCCCCCTGCCCCGTTATTTCTAGTCTTAGTCAGATATGGCCGAATTCTAGGCCGTCTTCATTTCGTCCTTTGCTGTCGGTGATTTAGATCGGCCAACGACAGAATGGCATCGTCAAGTGCCATACACGCAACGGCAATGTCTAACAACCGCAATAAGGAAAAGCTTGATAGTGGAATCCACATGTACTAGAAAAAAATCGCAAAACCCGTGTGATACAGTGAATTTAAGCAACAATTCAAACAGAAAAGCTGAACCAAACAATACTTGTGGAGGTGTCACAATGTTCCGCATTGATTACGTATTACCGAGGTGTTCAGACACACCCCTGCAATGGCAATGGTCAGTAAAGGTACCAGACGGCCTTTATGAAACATTAGTGACCAACGATATGGGGTGTGGGCTTTACATACGCAGGTTAACCGGTTCACCAGATGGGTCACTTATTAATCTCACGAAATTGTTGGCGGAAGATGAATTTTTCATACCAGAAAATGTTACAAAAGATCAATCGATAGATCTTCTCGAAAGAGCCCTGGTGAAATTGGGGTGGGATCAAGATTTTATAGTGTTGCTAAAGCATGTTTAATTCCACACTGGGTAACAGCATGCAATTATTGAAAATAATTTATAAGAATAGGATACATCATGAATTTGTTAAGAGTGGACGACAGCCTTAATGCAAAAAAGATAATGTATCTTGCAGAGCAAGGCGATGCTGACGCACAGTTTCTTCTCGGCAATGCCAATTACTCCGGAGATGCTTGCGATGGTGGTTATCCGAACTATTTAGAAGCTGCATCATGGTACCGAAAAGCTGCAGCGCAAGGTCATGCCAAAGCGATGTGTCAGCTTGGAACAATGTACTACTTAGGCATGGTGAAACGAAAAAAAGGGGATCCGAATAACTATAAGCAAGCAGCTGACTGGTTTCACGAGGCCACAAGGCGAATGTTTTCAACCGGATTCGATGATTGAACTGTCAGATCAATTGTCAGAATAGACTATACCCAAACTTAACAAGTCAGTCTGACACATAAAATGTGCAATTTGGGTTGGCAATATGAATACCTGACAGTGTGATAGCCATCTCCAAGGAGCTATCCTGACAAATCGATATATGGAGGAAACATGATTGGTCAGCAAGTGGGCTATATACGCGTTTCTACGATTACTCAAAACACTATCCGTCAATTAGACGGTATTCAACTAGATCGAACCTTCATTGACAAGGCATCCGGCAAGGATATTAAACGTCCTGAATTGGATGCTTGTTTAAGACATCTTCGGGACGGTGATATTTTGCACGTTCATTCAATGGATAGGCTTGCCCGTAACCTGGATGACCTGAGACGGATAGTTAAGGATCTCACCAGTCGTGGTGTAGTTGTCCAATTCCACAAAGAAGGGCTGAGGTTCACTGGCGACGATTCACCGATGTCGCAACTCCTGCTGTCGATAATGGGAGCGGTAGCTGACTTCGAGCGTAGTCTTATTCTTGAGCGTCAGCGCGAAGGTATTGTTATCGCCAAAGCTAAAGGCATTTACAAAGGAAGAAAACTTACCTTGTCTCAAGAGCAGATTTCCGAGTTATTTTCCAAATTAAGGAGCGGTGAAAAAGTAACGTCCATCGCCAAGCAATTTTGTATCAGCAGGGAAACCGTTTATCAATATAAAAAACGAATTTCCGCGGTTAGCATCCAATAAGATTCCAAACCAATATTTGTTTGGAGCCATGGAAAGGATATGCGACAGACACCATATTTATACCGTACCCTATACTAGCCGATTGCAAAGAATCAACGTCACGCTGCGGTAGTTGAGACTAGGAGCGCCGACCGTCTCCTCCTCGGCCAAACCGGACTGTGGCGGTTTGCTGAAAAGGCTATCGATGCAGCTTACCGGGATGTCCGCTTTCAATTTTTTTGAGCCGTCACTTTCGAAAAATTCCGCAAAGTTCGACTATTCCAAAAGATAGTCGCATTTGGTAAATGAGGCTATTAAACATAGCTTACAAATTCAGGGAAACCTCATTCCTCAGTTGTGGCCGGATAATACTTTCACATCGCGTAGCGTGCCGGGCTGTTGCTTGCGACAAAGCCCTGCCACTGTCGCACACGGTGAGACGAGACCTCCCATCCTAGCTATCTCGGCAGCCAGGACACTCTGCGTCGGCACACTCAAGGGCGTAGGCAGGATTTAATTTAATTCCTGCAGGAGAATATTCTTAGCAATCCTTCGATTCAGCTTATTTCGCTGCCGCTTGTTTTAACCTTGGATTCTCAATCCAGCCCCAATCCCATTCAATGCTTGCTTGCGTCACGCGTTGGATATTCGAATCCACTCCTAAAACAGAAGTCTCTGGCGAACGGTATACTTTCGATAACCTTACTGTGGCGTCACAATGAGGGATTTTGTACGCAACTCCCACTTTTAAATCTCCCACCCATGGCTTCCAGGTTGCCAACGTCCCAACCAGAAATGTGTTGTACCTCACATATCTTGTTTCCACATCAAGAAATACATAAGTTGCATGATGTGCATACCAACGCTCCCTAGCCACTTTCAATTTTGTTGATTCATCGTACTCATCCAAAATTTTCCTGAGCCTAGCCAAATTATCATTTCTGCCTGAAGCCATGGTATTGACCGCATTGTTTTCTTGCGAATTATTGAGTGTTGATTCCGTATTCACCGCGTTCATGACATTCGTTGGCGTAATTTGCTTTGCTCCGCCAAAGGATGAAATTGGCAGAAAAGTCGCATCATCCATGACAAACGGGTTCAAGGTGAACGTCAAGCTCATACCAGCATAGAACTGATCCACTACATTGCCGACCATGCCACCAACCCTCGCCTTCAGATTAATGCTGCTGCTAATGCAGTCAAGGTTAAATAGCTCCCGTTCATTACGGAAATGTAAAACAATTCCAGCCTTGCCAGGATTTTGATTTTTCCATCCTGCAGGATATGGTGCTTTCATGAGCTCATGCCAACCGCGTTGCACTCGATCTTGCATCGCCCACTCACCAAGCCGACCTACTTGCATTTCCAATTTTCTATTATCGGCAGCTCGGTAGCTTTTACCGCCCGAGGTAGGTAATTCCTTGATATCAAAGATTCTGAAATCACGTCCAAAATATAACCATCCAGTCCAAGGCCGATCCCTTTCCTGAAAATCAGGGTTCGTTATATTAGTTGGTGTGTACATATTCTGGCCAATTGACCAGCTCGATAGAACTACTGACTTTGCATCTCCAAAGTTGCTCTTCATATAGTCATCAAGCTTACCTTTATTACAATCCGGGTTGAATGTCCGAGTGTATTTCATTCCGTTTGTATACCAGTGATCTGTCTGTCCCAGAAAAGAATCATTTTCCCACTGGAAAGAAGACGACACATAGTCACGACTTTCAGACATCCCGTCGCGCGCGAAACATTTTTCATTTTGAACATTATCGGATGTTTGATCTAAGATACTCTTTTGATTATCTGCATATGCCATAACAGGCAACATTATTACAACCGTCAAAATTAAATCCTTGAAAATCCAACTTCTGTTATTCGCTCTTCTCAACATAATCGATCCCCTTTTTTGTAGATCATAAGGTTAAAACCACCGACTACAGCTGGTCAGCTTTAGCCTTGCGAATTCTACAAGAGTTGAACAAACACAACACCTTGTGGGTTTAGGTGGCTGCTTAGCATGCAAAAAGATCCATGTGTTGAGGCCGCCATGAAGGCAAAAAAAGGCCGACAATAGCCGGTGTAACATTGGCGGCACATCGGCCATTGCTGACGGTAACGCACGACTGCACTCCATTGATCATGGATAACCGCTTCGGGGCAGGCATTTCGAGAAGCTGACCGAGTACAATGTGCCAATTGCAGACAATCGCTCCCGTCCGTACTATTAATGCATATGCGGACAGGAAAAATAGAGGGGTATACAATGAATCAACCACTTACCAAAAATAAGCTCGCCTTGTTATTGGCAAAAGTGCAGACTGGTGAGTCCGTCTAATAACTGTTGGGCGTCACATGCGTAGCATTAGGCATCTACCCCTCATAGCGCTGCTCATTGGGCTGGCAGCCAGCTCTGTGTATGCGGGCGAAATACAGCGACTTCGGGTTGACCTAGATGGTGACGGGGTGCCAGATCTGGTGCTCCTGAGTACATCGAAGGCCAAGGAAGATTGGCGAAAACGCCTCACAGTGGGAATTGCGAAGTCCAGATACAGCGATGATTATTTTGCTGCTGATGGCGACATCCCAGAGGTTCGGGTCATAGCAATAGATCGCAAGCGCAAGGAACGCCAACTACTTGTGGGCACACCTGAGGCCGGCTCCTGTGTGTTTCATCTTCTCTCATTCACATCGAAACGCCTGTCCTTGCTACTGCGCTTTGACTCAGGCCCAAGCTGCCTGCCACCTACTCCGCAAGGTGATGGAACGGTAAGCGTTTCAACATGGCAGGGGTTCTGGAACAAGAATGACACGTACCGTCTGACGCCTGATGGTCGGGCACTGATGCTAGAAGAACGAGACGAGTATTTCGTCAATGCATCTGGATCAGCCGGAAATGGGCTTACCCTTCAAGACGCTACATGTCCCGCGCGAACCATTGCTCCGGGCACATTCATTCGAGTGAAGGTGTTTGATCCCAAAGCCAATCGCTACCTGTTGGAGTCAGCTGATGGCGGCTGTGGCTGGCTTCCCGCCGAAGAGGTGAAGACACCGGAAGACATATTATTAAACTTGCCGTGGGCTGGGTAACGATGATGCCCAACCCGTCAGTCGAGAGGGACTGCGCAAAAGCGCGCAGCCCCTCACTTTTACTACAAGGGCTTCCCCAAAATCTCAAGCGGTTTTGATTTTCTATTTCATAGCCATTCTCCGTTCCGTTTCGTATCGCGCTGCTTGCATCATGTAAGAAGGTGAAGGACTGCTAAACTACAACCGGTCATGTTGAGCACATTGCTCGGACCCTGATGAAAGACGCGCGCCGGGGCCTCAATCGTTAGTCGGGTTCTGCTTCTCCCCATAAAGTTAATCAGGCTCTCCCGGCGCGGGTCCAACCCGCTTCACATCAACGCTGGCAGTGCATCGGTGATTCTGTGCCGCCGCTGTGCGGCGCATCTATT